>Ga0310697_10006044_pt1 | contig 11573 bp, 6 predicted proteins | sample 172DNAGHGlowgp2_FD_203883 | JGI IMG/M metagenome (GOLD analysis project Ga0310697, IMG submission 203883) | Sheep rumen microbial communities from Palmerston North, Manawatu-Wanganui, New Zealand - 1728 DNA GHGlow gp2 (v2) (version 2) | ecosystem: Host-associated > Mammals > Digestive system >... | reverse complement strand
GTGGCGCATCTTGTCGAGCGAGAGGTTTCTGCATATGGTCAGGCAGAAGGCTTCTATGGAGTCTATCTTGTCCCAGCTGTCGCGCTGGTTCCAGACCTTCATCATCGTCTCCTGAACAACGTCCTCGGCTTCCGCACGGTTGAGAGTGATGCGGAGCGCCAGTCTGAAGAGCTCATTCTTCAGCGGCAGCACGTCGGCTTGGAAACTGATTTTTTTCACCTCTCTAATAATAAAGACGATTCAAAAAAGGAAAAGTTACAGAAAAACTAAGATTTTTTTATTCTATGATGGTTCCATGCTTGCCATCGATGGCTGTAGCAAGGGTAATGATTACTTTCGAAACACCAGCATCGACGGCATTCAGGGCATTTTCTATCTTGGGAAGCATACCACCAGAGATGGTGCCGTCAGCTTTATATTGATCAAATAAAGTGCGAGTAATGACGGGAATCACCGATTCGTCATCGTCAGGATTGCTCAGCACACCCTTCTTTTCGAACGAGAAGATGAGCGTCACATCGTAAATAGCGGCAAGGGCTTTGGCTGTCTCAGAGGCGATGGTGTCGGCATTGGTGTTCAGGATATGTCCCTCGCCATCGTGCGTCAGCGGAGCCATTACGGGGGTAATGCCTGCTTCGATGAGTCGGCTCAGCATCTGGCCGTCAGCGGCGTCCACATCGCCCACCCAACCGAAGTCGATGCCATCTTTGAGGGGGCGCTTGTGACTACGGATAGCATTGGCGTCGGCTCCAGTCAGTCCGAGGGCGTTGATGCCATTGGCCTGAAGACGGGCCACGAGGTTCTTGTTGACCAGTCCGCCATAGACCATCGTGACCACCTCGAGCATATCGCTATCGGTGATGCGACGACCATTGACCATTTGGGTCTCAATACCCAGACGTTCGGCTATCTTGGTAGCTTTACGGCCACCGCCATGTACCAATACCTTACGGCCTTCGATAGCCGAGAAGTCGCGTAACAACTGAGAGAGCTGCAGTTCATCCTCGACTACAGCTCCTCCTACTTTTACTATTGTAAGTTTTTCTTTCATTTCTATTTCGTTATTCCGGTATCCGTTATATCGTAATTCCGTTATTCCAAATAAGTATATCCATAAAGTCCCGAGCGGTAGTTAGAAAGGAATTCTTTGCCTTCTTCCAAGGTGATCTTGCCTTGCTTAACGCTCTTGGCTACCCAGATTTCCAGCTGACGGACGAGTTTCTTGGGATTATACTGTACATACTCCAACACCTCTTCTACCGTTTCTCCATCAAAGATCTGGTCGATGTGGTAATGGCCGTCCTTGACGGAAATGTGTACTGCCGTCGTGTCGCCAAACAAGTTGTGCATATCGCCCAGAATTTCCTGATAGGCACCTACGAGGAATACGCCCAAATAGTAGTTCTCGTTCTTCTTCAAGGCATGAACGGGCAGAGAATGCGAGTTATGGCGGTTGGTTGCGAAGTTGGCAATCTTACCGTCCGAGTCGCAGGTAATGTCCTGAATGGTCGCATTACGCGTGGGACGCTCGTTCAGTCGCTGGATGGGCATGATGGGGAATATCTGGTCGATGGCCCATGAGTCGGGCAACGACTGGAACAGCGAGAAGTTGCAGAAATACTTGTCAGCTAGCAACTTATCGATATTCATCAGTTCCTCGGGAACGTGCTTCAGATTCTTGGCCAAAGCGTGAATCTCGTGACACACGCTCCAATACATGGCCTCAATCTCTGCACGCGTCTTCAGGTCGACGATACCATGTGCAAAGAGGTCGAGTACCTCCTCACGAATCTGTTCTGCATCGTGCCAGTCTTCAAGGACGTTACGAGGCGACAGGTTGTCCCAAATCTCATAGAGGTCTTTTACCAACTGATGGCTGTTCTCGTCAGGCTCGAACTCCTCAGGCATCTCAGGTAGTGAGGCCGTTTCCAGCACATCAATAACGAGAATAGAATGGTGGGCAGCCAGCGAACGGCCGCTCTCGGTAATCAGGTTGGGGTGGGGGATGTCGTTGCGGTTGGCGGCATCTACGAAAGTATAGATACAGTCATTGACGTACTCTTGGATAGAGTAGTTGACACTACTCTCACTCGATGGAGAACGGGTTCCGTCGTAGTCGACGCCCAAACCACCACCGCAGTCAACGAAGTCGACGTTGTAGCCCATCTTGTGCAGCTGTACATAGAACTGAGAAGCCTCGCGCAGAGCCGTCTGAATACGACGAATCTTGGTGATTTGCGAACCAATATGGAAATGGATGAGTCGCAGGCAGTCGCGCATATCCTTCTTGTCCAGCATCTCCAGAGCCTCCAGCAGTTCAGCACTGGTCAGTCCGAACTTCGAGGCGTCGCCACCGCTTTCTTCCCACTTGCCGGCACCACTGCTAGCCAGTTTGATACGGATACCGATGTTGGGTCTGACACCCAGCTTCTTAGCCTCCTTGGCAATGATTTCCAGTTCGTTAAGTTTCTCGACGACAATGAAGATACGCTTGCCCATCTTCTGTGCCAACAGCGCCAACTCGATATACGACTGATCCTTGTAGCCGTTACAAATGATGATAGAATCGCTCTGACACTGTACGGCAATCACCGCGTGCAACTCGGGTTTCGAACCAGCCTCGATGCCCAGATTGAACTTACGACCATGCGAGATAATCTCTTCCACGACGGGTTGCATCTGGTTGACCTTGATGGGGAACACCACATAGTTTTCGGCCTTATACTCGTATTGCTCAGCCGCTTTCTTGAAGCAACTCCACGTCTTCTCGATACGGTTGTCGAGAATATCGGGGAAACGCAGCAGCACTGGTGACTGCACATCACGCAGCGACAATTCGTCCATCACCTCACGGAGGTCAATCTGCGTACCGTCCTTGCAAGGGGTCACATAGACATTGCCTTCGTCGTTGATTCCGAAATAGCTGGTACCCCAGCCATTGATGTTGTAAAGCTCCTTGGAGTCGTCAGTGGTCCATTTCTTCATAGCTTCAGCAATTCACGTAGTTGTTGTACAGATATTTTTATTTTGTCATAGTCGTCAAGCACATTGACGTCGAGTGTATGGCGGGCCTTCTCGTAGAACGGCTCACGCTCTTTCAGATGTTCAGTGATATATGCTATCAGTTCCTCAGTACTTTTGCCCTTCAGCAACGGGCGTTCTACCTTGGCCATGAGCAGGTGTTTATAGAGTGTTTCCGGACTGGCTTTCAGATAAACCACGTCGCCTTGTTCGTTCAGGTAGTCCATATTGTCGAAGAAACAAGGGGTGCCACCACCACAGCTGATGATGACATCCTCGAATTCTGCCACTTCGTGCAACATGTTATACTCTATCTTACGGAAACCTTCCTCACCCTTTTCTGCAAAGATCTGCGACACCGTCTTGCGCATGCGGCTCTCGATGTACCAGTCCAAATCGTAGAACATCATCCCCGTCTCTTTCGAGAGGGCTTTGCCTACGGTTGTCTTGCCCGAGCCCATGTAGCCAATCAGGATGATGCGCCTCATTTCTTCTGCTTCTCAATGATTTCCATGCACTGATCGAAGGTCAGCTTGGCAGCTGTGGCGTGCATGGCTTTGGGAATACGGTAGTTCTTGCCGTCGTAGGCGATATAAGGTCCGTAGCGACCATTCAGAATCTGCATCTTACCATCAGCGTCGAAGGCTTTCAGGTGTTTCTGCGACTCCTGCTGGCGCTTTTCCTTAATCAGTGTGATAGCCTCTTCCAGCGTAACGGCCATGGGGTCGCTGTCCTTAGGCAGAGAGGTGTATTTCTTCTGGTGGAGCACATAGGGCCCGAAACGACCTGTACCGATTACGATGGGAGCACCTTCGAAGTCGCCCAGTGTACGAGGCAGCTGGAACAATTCCATTGCTTCTTCGAGCGTAATGGTCTCCATGCTCTTGTCGCCGGGAATCTGGGCAAAACGAGGTTTTTCGGTATCCTCGGCAGAACCAATCTGAACGACTGGTCCGAAGCGTCCAATCTTAACGAAGACGGGCTTGCCGCTCTTGGGGTCAATGCCCAGCTGGCGTTCGCCGGCCTTGTGTTCCTGACGGGCATTCATGGTCTTTTCGACAGTCGGTTCAAACTTCTTATAGAAGCTCTTCATCATGTCCGTCCATTTCTCACTGCCTTCAGCAATCTTATCGAAGTCCTGCTCAACCTTTGCCGTGAAGTTATAGTCCATAATGGTCGGGAAATACTTCATCAGGAAGTCGTTGACCACCATTCCGATATCAGTAGGCAGGAGCTTACCCTTGTCAGAGCCAGCCATCTCCTTGCGCTTTTTCTGCGTGATGACCTTGCCCTTGAGGGTGTCGATGGTGTAGAAACGCTCTTCACCTTTCTTGTCGCCCTTGTGCACATACTCACGCTGCTGAATGGTAGAAATAGTAGGCGCATAGGTAGAAGGACGGCCAATGCCCAGCTCTTCCAGTTTTTTGACGAGCGAAGCTTCTGTATAGCGCAGAGGACTCTGGCTGAAACGTTCTGTGGCCTGAATCTCACGACGGGTCAGTTCCATTCCTTTCTTCAAAGGAGGCAGCACGTGGCTTTCTTCTTCCTGCTCTTCGTCGTCCACCGACTCACGATAAACCTTGATGAAACCATCGAATTTCACCACTTCACCCTGTGCCACAAAGACTTCGTCAGTACCGCTGATAGAGATGTTCACGGTGGTCTTCTCTATTTCGGCATCAGCCATCTGACTGGCTATCGTGCGCTTCCAAATCAGTTCGTAGAGTTTCTTCTCCTGTGACGTGCCCTCGATGCTTGCATTCTCCATGTAGGTCGGACGAATGGCTTCGTGAGCCTCCTGAGCACCCTTCGCATTGGTGTGATACTGACGTACCTTGCTGTATTCCTCGCCATAGAGCTTGGTAATCTCTTCCTTGCTGGCGTTGATGCACAGGCCAGAGAGGTTGACAGAGTCCGTACGCATATAGGTAATCTGTCCGTGCTCATACAAATGCTGAGCAACCATCATCGTCTGGCTGACGGTAAAGCCCAATTTGCGGGCAGCTTCCTGTTGCAGGGTAGACGTTGTGAAGGGAGGAGCGGGCGTACGCTTCATGGGCTTCTTCACCACAGCGTCAATGACGTAGCTGGCCTCTTTACACTTCTCCAGGAACTGCTCCACCTCTTCGTGGGTCTTCATGCGCTGAGCCAATGTAGCCTTTACTTCCGTCTGCGAACCATCGGCATTGGTAATGGCAAAGATACCGTTGATGCTGTAGTAGGGCTCGCTGTTGAAGTTTTGAATTTCGCGCTCACGTTCTACTATCAGTCGTACAGCCACACTCTGCACACGACCAGCTGAAAGCGCTGGCTTTACCTTGCGCCACAAGACGGGAGAGAGCTTAAAGCCTACCAAACGGTCCAATACACGACGAGCCTGTTGGGCATTCACCAGATTCATGTCCAGATGACGCGGAGTCTCAATGGCGTTCAGAATGGCAGGCTTGGTAATTTCGTGGAAAACAATACGGTTCGTTTTCTCTTCGTCCAGTCCCAACACCTCACACAAGTGCCAGCTGATGGCTTCTCCCTCGCGGTCTTCATCGGATGCCAACCAGACTTTCTCAGCCTTCTCCGCATTCGATTTCAGTTCTTTGACGAGTTTTATCTTTTCCTCGGGTATTTCGTATTCGGGTTCGAGCGATTTCGTGTCAATACTCATTTCCTTCTTCTTCAGGTCACGGATATGACCATAGCTCGACATCACCTTATACTCTTTACCAAGAAACTTCTCTATCGTCTTGGCCTTTGCAGGCGACTCTACTATTACCAAATTCTTCTGCATACGAATATTTTAATGCTTAATTTTAATTCTTCAAAACGTCATGATGACATGATTCGGGCTGCAAAAGTAGAGAAAAGTTTTGGTTACACCTTATTTATATATAAGAATTTTGGTTTTATTAACAATTCGAGGATACAGGGAAAACCACTCATCTCTAAGAGATGACGACAAAACGTGCCTTCGTGAGTCTTATATATAAAGAGCGATTAACGAATATGAAAAAGCTTCTGATGATTTTGAGCCTTGCGCTGCTGACGGTGTCGGCACAGGCCGGTAAGCCATGGGACAATGGCAAGTTACGTGTTTCGGATAACCAGCGTTATCTGCAGTTCGAAAACGGACAGCCCTTCTTCTGGCAGGGCGAAACGGGATGGCTGTTGCCTGAGCGTCTGGACAGGGCTGAGGCCGAGTGGTATCTCCAGTCGTGTGCCAAGGCGGGTTATAATGTGGTACAGGTACAGACCATCGACGGGGTGCCTGCCTACAACATCTACGGACAGATGTCGAACATAGATGGCTGGAACTTCAAGGACATCAACCGCAAAGGCGTCTATGGCTATTGGGACCACATGGACTATATCGTCGATATGGCTGCCCAACATGGCATCTACATCGGTATGGTGTGCATCTGGGGCGGACTCGTCAAGGCGGGCAAGCTAAGCGTAGAGGACGCGAAGAAATATGGTACCTTCCTCGCCAACCGCTATAAGAACAAGCCCAACATCATTTGGTTTATGGGAGGCGACATTCAAGGTGACATCAAGCCTGAAGTATGGGAGTCGCTGGCCACAACCATCAAGTCGATAGACAAGAACCACCTGATGACCTATCATCCTCGTGGACGCTACACCTCTGCCAAGTGGTGGAGCCAGGCTGAATGGATTGATTTCCATACGTTCCAAAGCGGACACCGTCGCTACGGGCAGCGTATGGGCAATGCCGACTACCCCATTCCTGACAATACGGAGGAGGATAACTGGATGTATGTCGACTCGACGTGGAAGTTCAACCCCATCAAACCCGTGCTCGACGCTGAGCCTTCGTACGAGGACATTCCCATGGGACTTCACGACCCCAGTGAGGCACGTTGGAAGGACTACGACGTGCGCCGTTATGCCTATTGGAGCGTGTTTGCTGGCTCTTGTGGTCATACCTACGGCCACAATGCCATTATGCAGATGCTGAAGCCCGGCTATCCCACGAGCTATGGCGATGCTGGCGACGTGAAGACGTGGTATCAGGGACTGAAGGATCCTGGTTTCTCGCAGATGCAGTACCTGAAGCGCCTCATCCTCTCGTTCCCCTATTTCGAGCGTGTGCCTGACCAGAGCGTCATCCTCGAGAATGGCGAGCGGTATAACCGTCTGATTGCCACTCGCGGCAACGACTACCTGTTGGTCTACAACTACAACAACAATAACATGAAGCTCGACCTGACGAAGATCAGCGGTGCGAAGAAGAACGTTTGGTGGATGACTGCCGCTACGGGCAAGCTGAAGTATTTAGGCGAGTTTGACAACAAGGTACTCACCTTCCGCTATCATCCGCAGTCGGCTCGTGTGGAGGACGGTGTGCTTATTGTCATTGACAGCACGAAAGATTATCTGAAGAAAGACCAGACGGAACTGTCGCCTGACGGATACAAGGCCAAAGAGCGCGATTTAAACGAATAGGAACTATCGGAATAACGGAATGTCGAAATAACGATAAAACGGAACAACGAATGAAGAAGCTCCTGATTATATTGCTGGCTATGTTGTCGTTGTCGGCATCAGCAGCAAAGAAAAAGGTCGTGAAGCCTGACGTGAGTGTTGGGAGTTTACGCGTAGAAAACCTTGATCAGCCGTTAGGCATTGATACTGCCGAGCCCCGTTTCTCGTGGCGGATCATAAGCGACAAAAAGGACGTTCGCCAGACGGCCTATCAGCTTATTGTCCGTGATGATAAGGGCGAATTGTGGAATACGGGCAAGGTGGAGAGCGACCAACAGCTGTGGATTCCCTATGCTGGTAAGAAGTTGCAGAGCAACACCTTCTGTACCTGGAAAGTAAAAGTATGGACTACTGCTGGCGAATCGGACTGGAGCAGTGACGAGTGCTTTAGCATCGGATTGCTTAATGAAAGCAAATGGCGTGGCTATTGGATAGGTTTGGAACAACTATTGCCTGGCGAAGAGCGTGGTATGCACACCCGTATGGCAGCCCGCTATCTGCGTAAGGAGTTTCAGTTGAAGGATAAACAAATCAAGCGTGCAACGGCGTATGTGGCAGGCATCGGACTGCACGAATTCTACGTCAATGGGAAGCGTATGGGCGATGGCGTGCTGCAACCCGTACCCTCCGACTATCGCAAGACCATCTATTACAATACTTACAGCCTCCCCCTAACCCCCTCCAATTGGAGGGGGGACCACAAGGTATGCTTGGGGATTGTTCTGGGCAATGGCCGAGTGTTCCCCATGCAACAGCACAAGCCCTACAAGATTCATACCTTTGGTTATCCGAAGTGTCGCATCAACGTCATTGTGGAATATACGGATGGTACTACCGAATGTCTGAAGACGGATGACAAAGGTTGGAAGGTGACAGCCGATGGGCCCATTCGAGCCAACAACGAATATGATGGTGAGGAATACGACGCCCGTATGGAGATGATGGGTTGGAGCGAAGTGGGTTTCGACGATTCGAAATGGCTCAATGCCGAGCGTACAGATATTCCTCAGGCCTATCTGCGTAGTCAAATGACACAGGGGATGAGGAGCCTCCCCCTAACCCCCTCCAACGGGAGGGGGGACTTGACAGTGTCTCCTTCTGATAAGGGTATCATCGTCGATATTGGTCAGAACATTGCTGGTTGGTTGAAAGTTCGCGTTCGTGGACAAAAGGGTGACACCATCCGTATTGTCTATGCTGAGAAGTTAAATGCTGATGGCACTCTCTTTCGCGAGAACTTCCGCAATGCCCAATCGACGGACGTCTACATTTGCAATGGCGACGAAGACGAGGAAGGCCGCTGGTGGACGCCCGCGTTCGTCTATCACGGCTTTAAGTATGCCGAGGTCATCGGACTGAAAAACGCTTCGAAGGAAGACTTTGTGGCAGAAGTGGTGGCCGATGAAATGCGTACCACAGGACACTTTGAGTGTTCGGACACCATTTTGAACAAGATTATGCGCAATGCCTGGTGGGGCGTATTGGACAACTACAAGGGTATGCCTGTCGATTGTCCGCAGCGTGATGAACGCCAGCCTTGGCTGGGCGACCGCACGATGGGGTCGCTGGGTGAATCGTTCCTTTTCGACAACGAACGCCTCTATACCAAGTGGATGCGCGACATTTGCGAAGCACAACGGACGGATGGCTGTATTCCTGATGTGGCGCCAGCCTTTTGGAACTACTATTCCGACGATGTGGCCTGGGCAGCAGCATTGCCTTTCTCGTGCGATATGTTGTGGCGACAGTATGGTAACCGCCAGCCCATCATCGACTGCTATCCCTATATCAAAAAGTGGGTGCTCCACATCATCGAGGAATATAGTAAGGACGGGATTATTCATTGCGGAAAGTATGCCGACTGGTGTGTACCGCCTGAAAAGCTGGAACTCATCCACTCGCAAGATCCAGCCCGCAAGACGGACGTTACGCTCATCTCTACGGCTTACATCATTCGCACCATGCAGCTGATGGAGCAGTGGGGTTGTGAGGCCGACTATTGGCGCCCCATCCGCGAGCAGATGACGGAAGCCTTCAACAAGAAGTTCCTGACCATCAAGCGAGGCACGTCGCCCCGTCCTGGGCATGTGCTCTATCCGGACAGCGTGTTTTATGGTAACAATACGGTAACGGCCAACATCCTGCCATTAGCGATAGGTATCGTGCCTGATGGCTGCAAGGACGACGTCATCAAGAACGTAGTAGAAAATATCTGCATCCAGAATAAGCACCACGTGTCGTGCGGTGTCATTGGCATCTCGTGGTTGATGCGAGGTCTCTCTGATAACGGTTTTGCTGACGTGGCCTATCGCCTGGCAACCACCAAGACCTACCCCTCGTGGGGCTATATGGCGGAGAACGGTGCTACGACCATCTGGGAACTGTGGAATGGCGACAAAGCCTCTCCCAAGATGAATAGCGGCAATCATGTGATGCTGCTGGGCGACCTGCTTACGTGGTGCTATCAGTACTTAGGTGGTATCCGTAGCACGGATGCCTACAAGCATATCGTGCTGAAGCCCGCTTTCGAGATACAGGACTGCGAATGGGCCAACGTCAGCTACGACAGCCCCTACGGCACCATCAAGAGCCACTGGCGGAAGACGCTGCAACACCTGGAGTGGGACGTCACCATTCCTTGTAACACAACGGCTGACGTCTGCCTGCCCAATGGCGAGACGAAAACCGTCGGTTCTGGCTCGTATCATTTCAGCGTCGACATACCGACTTCGCATCCTGCTATCGTGAAGGACCAGTTCCTCTACGAGCACACTTATTTCCCTGAGGCCCACGCCTCGACCATTGTGGAGACGAAAAACGGCGACCTCGTGGCAGGCTACTTCGGAGGCACCCACGAGCGCGATCCGGACGTCTGCATCTGGGTGAACATCAAGAAGAAGGGCTCGAACGAGTGGAGCAAACCCATTCTCGCTGCCGATGGTGTCCTCTCTATTGACGACCCTAACGCCAAATATATGGGCCTCTCTGGTCTGAAGGACGACACGACGCCCGCAACTGCTGGCCCGATCCGTACGGTATGTTGCGACTTAGTCGCAACAAACAAAACAATACCCGACGAACAGAACTACGACTACATCACCAAGACCACCCGCCTTCAGAACGTTCCTGACAAACTGAAGCGCAAGGCCTGCTGGAACCCCGTACTTTTCGAGATGCCCAATGGCGAATTGTGGCTCTTCTTCAAGATAGGCACTACCGTGGGCGATTGGACGGGCTGGCTCTGTAAGTCGAAAGACGGGGGCCGCACGTGGAGCAACAAGGAACCGCTGCCCTTCGACGCAGAGGGCCGCGCCTTCCTGGGTCCCATCAAGAACAAGCCCGAACTCATCGACGGGCGCCTGCTCTGTCCTTCATCGACGGAGAAGAACGGCTGGCGCTTCCACATGGAGATGCTCGACCTGAGCGACGGACGCTGGAAGAAGGGCACCCCTGCGAAGGACCTGAACTGGAAATGGATTCCCGTTGAGAGCACTGAGGCCATCAAGACGGACGACAACAAGCCGCACCCCATCGACTGCATCCAGCCCTCTATTCTGAAATTAAAGGACGGGCGCCTGCAGGTGACGATGCGCACGCATAATGCGCACATAGCAACCTCGTTCTCGTCGGACAATGGCGACACTTGGACGCCTGTTACCCTGCTCAATATTGAGAACAACCAGAGCGGTACGGATGCCGTCACGTTGCAAGATGGTCGTCACGCGCTGATTTACAACAACTTCGAGACGCTGCCGTTGACGCCCAAGGGTGTTCGCACGCCGTGTTCCATTGCACTGAGTGACGATGGTCAGAATTGGCAGCACGTTCTTACCCTCGAGGATTCGCCCATCGACCAATACTCGTATCCAGCTATCATTCAGGGCAAGGACGGCACAATGCATTGCGTCTACACGTGGCGACGCCAACGTGTCAGCTACAAGCAGATTGACTTGACGAAGTTGAAGTAGTTAGAGAAGTTAGAGAAGTTAAGATTAGAATATCCAGACGTCGTTCTCGTCGGTGGGGTAATTATACCAGTCGAGATTCGACTCGCA
>Ga0310697_10006042_pt1 | contig 11574 bp, 9 predicted proteins | sample 172DNAGHGlowgp2_FD_203883 | JGI IMG/M metagenome (GOLD analysis project Ga0310697, IMG submission 203883) | Sheep rumen microbial communities from Palmerston North, Manawatu-Wanganui, New Zealand - 1728 DNA GHGlow gp2 (v2) (version 2) | ecosystem: Host-associated > Mammals > Digestive system >... | reverse complement strand
CTCCTTGAAGATGTTCTGGAGCGAGGGCGGGAACATCACGCCGTCCTGCACCGAGAAACTCAGGCCGTGGGCCTGTCCCGGCTCGTGGTAGGGGTCTTGTCCGATGATGACCACCTTCACCTTGTCGAACGGGCAGAGGTTGAAGGCATTGAATATCAGTCGGCCTGGCGGGTAGCAGGTGCCTGCGCCATATTCCTGGCGCACCTTTTCCGTCAGTCCTATGAAGTAAGGCTTCTCAAACTCCTGAGCCAGATGCTGCTTCCACGACTCTTCTATCTGTACGTTCATTGCAATTGATGATGTATCTCGTTGATCATTTCCTGTGGCAGGCGCTGTCGCGGGTCATCGCTATGGGCATTGATGGCCTCAATGAAATGGGGAAACTCTTCACTGTACACCTGTTTCATGTGTGTGTTCATCACGTCGGTGCCCGAGCATGAATAGGTGATATTGGCCAGGCGGTCGGCCAACTTCAGAAAAGGTGCGTAGGGTGTCTCGCGTATGCCGGCATAATAGTGCTCGCCGGCGCGCTCGGCCCTGGTGCGCCCTTTGTCGTTGGTCAGCGCATAGACCATCTCGGCGGCCATATAGGCCTGGTCGTCGTTCATAAAGAGGCGTGCTCCCTTCTTCACGTCGTTATATGTCATGCGTGCGTCCTCTATGCTGTCGTGATAGAAGGCGCCGAAGAAGAGCGGCAGCACGTCGTCCTCGCGCTGGCAGACCAGGTGTCCGTACTTGAACACTGCGTCGGCCACCATATCGAGGTGATAACTATAGGGGTGGTTCAGGTCGTAGCGTTGGTTCACGCTGTCGTGCAGCATGTGGGCATGCTCCCTGATCTCCTCAATGCTTTCTCTGTTGGCATCAATACATTTCTGAAATTCCTCCTGTGACATAGTGCTTCGCAAAATAATAAATCTTGTATTCTTTAATTCCAGAGGTTATATGACCTTGACATTGACCTGATAGGTGCAGCGGTAGTATTTGGTGGCACCCTGCGGCTTGTAGCGTATGCCCTGGCGAATGGTATAGGTCTTGCCCTTGGATAGGCGGCCCGGGAACTGTCCCACCTTGCATTTGAAGTCGGCAGGTGTGAACTCCGCATAGATGCGGGCGTTGCCGTCGTAGTTGCACACGTTGCCCGAGGCATTGAACCAATGGCCGAAGACCGTCGACGAACTGGTGCTCGTCGTGGTGGTCGCCGTCACGGTGGTGTTGTTGCTGTTGATGCCTATGAAGCCGGGGTTGGCGCTGGTGTTACACTTTGTGGCCTTCAGTTGGGCGGTAGAGAGTCCCAGCGACTGGCTGGCAGCGGCGATGTCGTATGACACGCTGACTGACGAGTAGTTGTAGGCATCGTAGGGCAGTTCCACGTCGATGACCACCGTGGTGTCGCCACGCTCATAGTCGGCGGGATAATCGCCGAACTCACCGTATTTGTCGGTGCCCTCAAACACCACCTCGTAGGGCCACTGCTCGTCGTTCGACGCATTGTCGTCCCAGGCATGGCGCCAGTGGGTCTTCGGTGCGCCGGTCACCACGAACCACACCTTCTGCGTGCCCTCGGGCACGGTAAACTCTGCCGTGCCTTCCTTGTCGCTGTAGGCATCGCCATAGACGCGGGTGCCGGCGGGCAGGCCGCCGTCTGCGGATGTCCCTATGTAGGCACAGAAGCCATAGCGCCAGCCGGCCTGCGCGATGTTGTATCTCCTGTAGCCTTTCTCGCCGGCCAGACCTTTGAAGTGGGCCTTGACGGTGGTGCCGGCCACGGGGGTGTTGACGCGGATGATGTTATAGCCGTAGTTTTCCACGCAATGGGCGGAGTCCACGCGCCAGGTGGTGCCCGAGGTTGACACCTCGGGAGTGGTGGCGGTGCCCGAGGTTGACACCTCGGGAGTGGTGGCGGTGCCCGAGGTTGACACCTCAGGAGTGGTGGCTTTTACCCAGGCGGTGTGGTTGTCGATGTAGGACTGGCCGCGGTCGCGGATGCCGTCGATGTCCCATGTGCATACGCGCTGGGCGTAGTTGAAGATCTCGTCGTTGAACTGCTCCTGCGACACGCCCGTCAGCCGTTTGTAGGCTTCTACGGGATCCTCGGGCTTCTTTGACTCGCGCCATAACTGTCCGATGAACGTCATGCCGTGGAGCATGCACCAGTAGTCCTGGATGAAGTAGTTGGCATAGCGCCAGTCCTCATGCAGCAGGTTCTTGTTGCAGCAGTCGAGGTACTGACGGGAGTAGTCGTTGGCAAACTGCTGCTCGGGATAGACCTTGAAGCCCTGCCACTGTGCGCACGACTCCCACCAGGCGCAGCCGCCGCTGGCATCGCTGCCGAAGCCATAGCGCCAGCCGTGGGTCTGTCCCAGGTCGCACGCCACCAGATACTGGAACGAGTGGCCTATCTCGTGGGCAATGGTATGTCCGCCTGCGGCCTGCAGTGCCCAGGGGTTGCACCACAGCGCCCCTATCATGTCATCATAGCCGGAGCCGGTGGCGAGCCATTCCGTCTGGTAGAACACGAAGATCTCTATCTTGTATTTGTCGGTAGACTTCGACTGTCCGGGAACGACGAAGCCCAGCGTGTTGGCATAGAAGTCGAAGAGGTGCTCGGCACGCTGTAGCATCAGGTCTACGTCGAGCGGGTTGTCGCTCTTCTTCGGGTCGAGTCCGAAGCCTGGCTCCCAGAACACGATGAAATGTTCGCTCTCCCTGCTCCGCTCGAAGCACCAGCGGCTGCTGCTGTTGCTGAAGTCCATGGTCTTGAACTCGTTGGGCTTGTAGATGATGCGGCCTGGGTCCTGGAAAGTGTAGTAGTCGTATCTCTTGTTGTTGTAGGCATACTGTGCGTAGTCGTTGGTCTTACCTGCCTCTTTTTTATAGTATGCAAAGAGGAAGGATGACTTGAACACCAGCGAGTCGAACTGCGTCAGGTCTATGCGCTGATGGGCTGCGAAGCGGTCGGTGTTGTGAAACCACAGCGTCTGCTGGGCATAGACACCTGCCGTCATCATGAGTGCCATGAGCAATGCGGCGAGGGTGCGAGAGTGCGTAGATACGAGGCCAGTTTTTTTCATCTTCTGAGAATTTTAAATGATGTATGCCCCATGCTCACTATATAGGTGCCCTTTGGCAGCGATGCCAGCGACAGGGCGGTGATGCCGTCCTTCACGGTGGTGTCTGCCTGCACGCGTTTGCCGTCGGCCTGGCAGACCGTCACCTGTTTGGTAGTGCGTACAAAGAGTGTCTCGCCGTCAGCGGCCTTGCCGATGGCTTTCAGTTCACCCACGCCTGCCGGGTCGTCAGTGTCGCTGATAAAGAAGCGGCTGATGTCGCCGAAGGTGTACTGGTCGGTATTGACCTTCACCGTGTTCTCGCCAAAGGTCATCACTGGGAATTTCGACGCGTCCAGCAGATAATACACCTGTGTGTCGTCTGCCAGCACCAATACCAAACTCTTGGCATTTACGGAAAATGCCAAGAGCATGGTACATACAAAGAAAAATAATCGTTTCATGGTTCTTTTCTTTTTCTATCCTCCTTTCTCCTTCCTCCTTTCTCCTTAATCCATGATCAGACATTCGCCCGTCATATCCTTAGGCTGCTCCAGCCCCATGATATGCAGGATAGAGGGTGCCACGTCGGCCAGTCGGCCGTCCTTCACCGTTGCGGAGTTGTTGTCGGTGACATAGATAAACGGTACGGGGTTGAGCGAGTGGGCGGTATTGGGCGTGCCGTCGGCGTTGATGGCATTGTCGGCATTGCCGTGGTCGGCAATGATGATAGCCTCGTAGTCGTTCTTCTTGGCCGTCTCGATGACCTCGCGCACGCAGTTGTCCACGGCATGCACGGCCTTGGCAATGGCGTTATAGACACCGGTATGGCCTACCATGTCGCCGTTGGCGAAGTTCACCACGATGAAGTCGTACTGCTGTGTGCCGATGGCAGCAACGAGTTTATCCTTCACCTCGTAGGCGCTCATCTCGGGCTTCAGGTCGTAGGTGGCCACCTTGGGCGAAGCCACGAGGATGCGGTCCTCGTTCTGGTATGGAGCCTCGCGACCGCCGTTGAAGAAGAAGGTCACGTGGGCATACTTCTCCGTCTCGGCAGTGTGCAGTTGCTTCTTGCCTTGCTGCGAGAGGTATTCGCCCAGGGTGTTCTCCACGTTCTCCTTGGGGAAGAGGATGTGCACGCCCTTGAAGTTGGCATCATACGGTGTCATGCAGTAGTACTGCAGGCCGGGAATGGTCTTCATGCCCTGCTCGGGCATATCCTGCTGTGTGAGGGCTATGGTGAGTTCCTTGGCGCGGTCGTTGCGGAAGTTGATGAAGATCACCACGTCGCCCTCCTCGATGCAGCCCTTTACGCTCGCGTTGTGGATAGGCTTGATAAACTCGTCGGTGACGCCCTCGTCGTAACTCTCCTGCATGGCCACGACCATATCGGTGGCCTGCTTGCCGGTGCCGTTGACCAAGAGGTCGTAGCCTTCCTTCACGCGCTCCCAGCGCTTGTCGCGGTCCATGGCGTAGAAGCGGCCCACGATGCTGGCGATGGCAGCGTCGTTCTTGGCGCAGACGTCAGTCACCTGCTCAATGAATCCCTTGCCGCTCTTCGGGTCGGTGTCGCGACCGTCCATGAAGCAGTGCACAAAGGTCTGGTTCTTCAGCCCGTAGTGCTTGCCCACCTCGATTAACTTAAAGAGATGGTTCAGGCTGGAGTGCACGCCACCGTCTGAGCAGAGGCCCATGAGGTGCAGTTTTTTTCCATTCTGCTGCGCATAAGTATAGGCCGCCTTCACCTGCGGGTTCTCCACGATGGAGCCGTCCTTGCAGGCGCGGTTGATCTTTACCAGGTCCTGATAGACGATGCGTCCGGCACCGATGTTCAGGTGACCGACCTCCGAGTTACCCATCTGTCCGTCGGGCAGACCAACATCCTCGCCCGAGGCTTGCAGTTGTGAGTGGGCCGAAACGGCTGTCAAATAATCCAGATAAGGTGTAGGCGTATTATAGATCACGTCGCCTTTGCCGTGCTGACCGATTCCCCATCCATCGAGAATCATCAATAATGCTTTCTTTGCCATAAAATATAATTAATAATTCATAATTCACAATTCATAATCTCAACTAAAGTCTCTCAACTCTCAACTCTCAACCCTCAACTCTAATCAGCGTCGAGCCCGTCGTGGCCTTGTTGCCCGTGTTCAGTTGCACGGCATAGACCCCATGAGGCAGGCCGGAGACATTGATGCTGGTGCCCTGGCCGGTCATCAGCAGGCGGCCGTCGGTGCTATAGACCCGCAGTTCCGGCTGCCGTCCAGTTGGCTCATCCTCTGCAAAACTGGCAGTCACCACGCCCCCGTTCAGGCTGAAGCGCACACCCTGCGGCTGCACCATGCTCACGCCCTCTATCTTGTTGACGCCCAGGATATGGCACAGGCCCTTATAGATATCTATCTCGCCGTGGCCATACTGGTTGTTGGGATATTCCAGGGCATCGTCGGGCTGGCGGCAGGTCATTGCCAGTATCTCCTTGATGCGCCCGACAGTCAGCGTGGGGTCGGCCTGCAGCCACAGGGCGATGGCTCCCGTGACAGCCGGTGCCGCCATCGATGTGCCTGTCTGTGCCATGATGTGGAAGTAGCCCGACAGCCCGCCCCAGGTCTCATAGTTGGTATCTACGGCACCAATGTCCCAGCCAGCCAGGCTGTAGTAGGTGTCGTCGTCGATGAAGAAATTCTGTGCCGACACGATATTCACGCCGGGTGCACACACATCGGGCTTCATGCCTCCAGCCAGCGTGGGGCCTACCGACGACGAGCGGGCCAGGTAGCCCTCGCCATTGGTGCTCTCCAGGTCGGTGAGGTCGGTCGGCTTTACTTCGCCGCCCATCGCCGCATATTTATTGGCCATGGTGAGGATCTGGAAGCGGTGGGCAATGTTTCCCACGCTGATGACATCGTCCATGGTGGCGGGCCAGGCCATGCTGTAGCCGTCTTGTGCCAGCGAGTGGTTGGCTATTGTTGCCACGTTCTCCAGTTCAGCGCACAGGGGGTCGGCATAGATCCACGCCTCGCCCTCGCCCTGGATGGTTATCAGGATGCGGTCGGTGGTGGGGAAGGTGACATTGACACCTGTGGTAATGTAGAAGGAATAGTAGCCGTCAGTAGTCTGGCCTTGAGAATAGACTGTCAACCGCTTACTTCCCATCATAAATGTCTCGGTGATAGCCAGATCCTCTGTGGTGACAGCGGTTTCGGCTTTCACCGTCTGGTAACTGCTATCGGTATGTCGCAGGCGCAGCGTCTGTCCGCTCTTCACCTTCACCTCCACGCCGAAAAAGGTGCCATACTGCTCGTACTCGTTGAAGCACACGCCACAGCCGCCCTCGCCCGTCGTGGCATCCTTATGGGCCAGGCGCGACGTGCCGCCGGCATTGCCCGCTGCCACCACGATGGCACGGCCGGGCTTCTCCAGCAGCGTCCTGATGGCCTCTTCCTCCAACTGCCGCTTGTCGGTGAAACTCATGGCATCGCCCAGGCTGTAGTTGATGACGCAGGGCTTGCCCTGCTCCTCGGCATAGTTGAAGATGTCGTTGAAAGCCTGTATGGACGTGGCCGACGAGAGTCCCTCGTCGGTAATCTCCGAGTTGATGCAACCCTCGGCAATGTCGGCCTCGCAGGCTATGCCCTGATAGGCCGTGGGCTGGTCCCAGTCGGCATCCTCGATGCGCGAACCGGCTGCAATGCCGGCCACATGGGTGCCGTGAAACATCGTGGCGGCATCGCTGCTGTGCATGACAGTGGTGATGGCCGCCGTCGTGGTGTATTTCTTGCCGGTGAGATAGTCGGCAGCCCATGTTACGCGGGTCTTCCCGTCGCCATCGCGGAAGAAAGGATGGATATAGTCGAAGCCACAGTCTACCACGCCCACTACGACATCCTTGCCGGTAAAGGCCTGGGGCAACTCGTTGTCAGCGCCGCTCCATGCCTTGTCGGCACCTATCTGCGACGGCAGCAGGTCGAGCATGGGCCGCCCTGCACGCTCGGCCTCCACGCGCACCACCTGTGCATCGTCGGCCAAGGCCTGGATCTTCCCCACGGGCACGCTGACCACCAGCACGCGACCGATGCGTGCCTTCACCGTCAGCCCGTAGGACTCGGCCAGTGCAGTCTCGTCGGCCTCGTCTACATACTTCACCAGCACATCGATGCTGGAGGAAGGAGGAAGGAGGAGGGAGGAGGGAGAATAGGCTGGGGAGGAGGGACGATGGAGGAGGGAGGAGGGAGAATGGGCTGAGGAGGAGGGACGATGGAGGAAGGAGGAAGGATGAGGGAGGAAGGAGGATAGCAGATGCTGCAGCCCGGGCGACAGTTTCTTATTGGCTTGCAGTCTGTAGTCTGCTGTCTGTAGACTATCTGTAGACTGTTGTCTGTCTGTAGGCTGGGCTGTCAAGCCCCCTGCAAGCAGCACTGTTGCGGCTAACAAAAGGTATCGTTTCATTTGTCTTTGTTGTGTTTTCTTGTTCATCTTTTTGTCTGTGACCTGCAAAGTTACGCTTTTTTGCCGACAATGCCGCAATAATTCCACATTATTTATAGATTATTCACTAAAGTTTCTCACCTTCTACTCTAGTCAGATATACGGCAAACTGACATGTTTTCCAGCGAACTCGCCGGAGTACCAAAACTGTATACAACTCGTCTTCCCTCTGTATACAACTTGTATTCAGCCTGAATACAGTTTGTATTCGGCCGGAATACATTTTGTATACAGCCGGAATACAACTTGTATTCGGCCGGAATACAAAAACTTAAATAATTTCTTATCAGCCAGAAAAAACAAACAGAAAGTTTTGCGCTTTCGGCTTTTTTGTGTATTTTTGCACGCTAGAAATGATGAACGAAGACTTTGACATACGCGAAGAGCGCTTTGCCGGCAGCGGCGAGAAAGATTTTGAGAATGCCCTGCGCCCATTGCACTTTGGCGACTTCAGCGGACAGCAGAAGATTGTGGAGAACCTGCAAGTGTTTGTCGAGGCGGCTAAATATCGCGGCGAACCTCTCGACCATACCCTGCTGCACGGGCCGCCAGGACTGGGAAAGACCACGCTGAGCAATATCATTGCCAACGAACTGGGCGTGGGATTCAAGATTACCAGCGGACCGGTGCTCGACAAACCCGGCGACCTGGCAGGCATACTCACCTCGCTGGAGCCGCGCGACGTGCTGTTTATTGACGAGATACACCGACTGTCGCCAGTGGTAGAGGAGTATCTCTACAGTGCCATGGAGGACTATCGCATTGATATCATGATAGACAAAGGGCCGTCGGCACGCTCCATACAGATAGACCTCAACCCCTTCACCCTCGTTGGAGCCACCACCCGTAGCGGACTGCTGACGGCACCGCTGCGTGCACGCTTCGGCATCAACATGCACTTGGAATACTACGACCCGGAGACGCTCAGCACTATTATAGAACGCTCTGCCAAAATCCTGGGCGTGCCCATCACCGAGGATGCCGCCATGGAGATTGCAGGCCGCAGCCGTGGCACGCCACGTATTGCCAACGCCCTGCTGCGCCGCGTGCGTGACTTTGCACAGGTGAGAGGCAACGGTGCCATCGACACGAAGATCTCGCAGGTTGCACTCACGGCCTTGAATATCGACAAGTATGGACTGGACGAGATAGACAACAAGATACTGCTCACCATCATCGACAAGTTCAAGGGCGGGCCCGTGGGCATCACCACCATCGCCACCGCCATCGGCGAGGACGGCGGCACCGTGGAAGAGGTCTACGAGCCGTTCCTCATCATGGAGGGCTTCATCAAACGCACACCACGCGGACGCATGGCCACCGAACTGGCCTACCGCCACTTCGGGCGCAATCCGTACAGCGGGAATATCATGCAGCCGGACCTGTTTGGGTGAAAGAAAAGCCCACCCAAGCCCTCCCAAATGGAGGGATGTTAAAATAGATAATAAAGTATGGATAAGCAACAAATAAACGAACCGGTAACCAAACATCCCTCCCTTGGGGAGGGCGTGGGTAGGCTTACCGGTATTTTTGTAGGTAGTTTCAATCCCTTTACCACTGGTCACCAAAGCGTCGTAAGGCGCGCGCTGCCGCTGTTCGACCGACTCGTCATCGGCGTGGTGGGCGACCATGTGTCGAAGCCCGGACTGCCTCCGGCCAATGAGCGAATACATGCCATTGAGACCCTGTATAAAGACGAGCCGCGCATAGAGGTGAAGGCCTATTATGGGTTGGCGGTTGACTTCGCCCGCGAGGTAGGTGCCCGCTTCATCGTCAAGGGCGTGCGCTCGGTCAAGGATTTTGAGTATGAGCGTGAGCAGGCCGACATCAACCGCCTGCTGACCAGCGGCGAGGTAGAGACCATCCTGCTATACAGCGAACCGCAGTATTCGTCGGTTTCATCGAGCATGGTGCGCGAACTACAGCACTTCGGAGTCGATGTGAGTGCGTTTCTGCCGAAATGAGAAATGAGGAATGAGAAATGAAGAAATGAAAAATGCCTTATGATTAGTTATAGTGCTGAGGGGGTTCGTTTTCCCAATATCAAACGCCGTGACACTACGGCATGGATCCGCAGGGTGGCCGCCACTTATCAGAAGAAGGTGGGCGAGGTGGGCTACCTCTTCTGCAACGACGAGCATATCCTTGAGGTGAACCGCGAATACCTGGGTCACGACTATTACACCGATATTATCACCTTCGACTATTGCGAAGACGACACGCTCAACGGCGACCTGGTCATCTCGCTCGACACCGTTCGCTCTAATGCCGAACTCTTCCATAAGGACTACGACGAGGAACTGCACCGCGTTATTATTCACGGCATACTGCACCTCTGCGGACAGAACGACAAAGGACCGGGAGAACGCGAACAGATGGAGGCGGCAGAAAACCGTGCCCTCGCCTTGCTTTGACTTGCTAATCAGTTACGCTAAAGCGGTTATCAGTGGGGTGGGGTAACTAACATCTATTCATAGCAAACGTAGGGCTCCAGACGCTGAATGGCCTCGTCGGAAAAGTCGGGAAGGAGTGCTAACTCCCGCAAGGACTTCAATGGCCCGTGCTGCCGGCGATAGTCTACGATGGCCCGTGCCTGATAATAGTTGAGATAGGGATGTCGCCTGAGTTCGTTGAGCGACAGGCTGTTGATGTTTAATGGTCTTACTTTTGTGCCTGTCAACGCAAAGAACCGCTTGGCCTCCTGGGGAAAACCGTCGATCTCGTCCAGTTGGTCTGTGCTCACATAGCCGCCCAGCCGCTGGCCGTAGTCGGCAATGCGTCGTGCAAAGTAACTGCCTATGCCCGGCACCTTACGGTAGACTGACGTGTCGTTGGCATTGAGGTCTATGGTCTCGTTGTCGCGTATCTTCACCGGAAAACGAAGGGTGTCGCGCATCACGGGCTTGTCGTCTGTGGCAAAGAGGCGTGCGGCAGGCTGGTAGTCGGCCGAGATGCGGATATAGGGCTCCAGTTCCTGATACTGCTTTGCCGTGAGACCATAGAGACGGGCAAAGTCGGTCTTCTTACTGTAAACGCCGCCCGCCGCCCTGTATTTATAGATGTTGTGCACCTGCCATGGCTGCAGCCCCAGGCGTAGCAACTGCATGCTGTCGGCGGTGTTTGGGTCGAAGGGGAAGCGTTCTATGGGGCGGGATGAGGATGATGATGGAGTGCTGCTGGTGGTCTTGGAAAAGCCGCGGCATCCGCCTGCTCCGGCTGTTCCCGATATCTCTGCAGTCTCGGCTGTTCCCGGTGTCTCTGCAGTCTCGCCTGTTCTGGCAATTCCCGATAAGCCGCTTTCCTTGGGCGATGCCGTTTCATCGTAGTCGCCGGCGAAGAAAAAGCCTCCCAGCGCCACGGCTGCCACGGTTAGGATTACCAGCAGGATGCGGCGGTCGTGGCGGTTGACATATAGCAGGTCACCAATCCTCAATATTCAATCGTTAATGATTATCAAACCACTCCAAACTGATGCAGGAAGATGAGCAGGATGCCGACAGGACACACATAGCGCACGACAAACAGGTAGGTGCCGAAGAAACGGCCACGCAGCGTGCCGCCATTGGTAAACTCGTCTTTCACGATATGCTTGGGCACATACCAGCCCAGGAACAGGCAGGTGAGCAGGCCGCCCAGCGGCAGGAACACCTGGCCGGTGAGGAAGTCGAACCAGTTGAACAGTGAGGTGCCGCCGAACACCAGCCACTCGCGGCTGTCGCCGAACGACAGCGAGCAGAACACGCCTATCAGTGCGCACAGCACCGTGACGATAGCGGCCCCACGGCGGCGCGAGATGTTAAACTCTTCGTGGAAGAAGGCGGTGTTGACCTCATGCAGCGACATGAGCGAGGTGAGGGCTGCCAGCGACAGCAGGGCATAGAAGAGCAGGGCGATGGCCTCGCCCAGGAGGGGCACGCCCGCAAAAGCCTGCTGGAACACGCTGGGCAGGGTGATGAACACCAGGCCGGGGCCGCAATACTGGCTGGCCAGGTCGGGGTTGGCCATCAACTGGTCGGCATTGGGATGGATGGCAAAG
>Ga0310697_10006041_pt1 | contig 11574 bp, 6 predicted proteins | sample 172DNAGHGlowgp2_FD_203883 | JGI IMG/M metagenome (GOLD analysis project Ga0310697, IMG submission 203883) | Sheep rumen microbial communities from Palmerston North, Manawatu-Wanganui, New Zealand - 1728 DNA GHGlow gp2 (v2) (version 2) | ecosystem: Host-associated > Mammals > Digestive system >... | reverse complement strand
AAATTAATAAGCATTTCTTTTGTCTCACCCGCCATGATAGTAAAATCTTCTATCAATAATTTAGCAGATAAAGGTGCTTGGGTAAGTGTAATGGAAGTAGCTAGTCGGGCCGCATTAACACCCAGGATTTTGTTTACCAATAAAACATAATCCGTTCCGTTTACCACATTGTCATTGTTTAAGTCTGCGGCAACGTTATACCCTCCCGTCAGGATTAAGTTTGTCTGTTTTACTAAATCTGTTCCATTTATCTCACCGTCTCCATTCAGGTCACCACTTGCAATAGCACCCTCCCCAAACTCTACAATTTCCTTAAATCGCTTCCAACCTGTTGCCGCAGCGTAAGCAGCCTTTGTACCTAAGGGTACATGAAGCATGACTTTTTGAGCATCCGAAGAATGCATCGGCGAGTGGCCTTTACCCCAATCGTCCTCAAGTTCTGCCGGAGGTGTCGTGGCAAGGATATACACATCCGTCATTCCTTCGCTACCCAAAGAGCTGTATCCTGTGTAAGTAACGCCGGCAGGAATCGTGATTTCTTTGATAATTGTACCATTGAATGCCAAACTAGGAATAATCGTCAGCAACGGTGATAGGGTAACGTTCTCCAACGAAGTACAATAGTTGAATGCGGCCTCACCAAGTGTCTTTACCGTAGGAGGCATCTCAAATGAGGTAATTCCTGTGTAACTGAAGGCTCTATCTCCAATCACCTCCAAAGAAGGATTGGGACCAAAAGTAAATGTTTTCAGGTTATCAAAAAAGTAGAAAGCTCTGTCTTCTATCTTCTTAAGACCGTCTGACCATTGAATACTCTCTAAGGCGTTGCATCCTTGTAGATTCGAAGTATCCCATTCTGTAATCCTATTACCCATTTTAAGAAACTTAAGATTTGTACAACAATAGAAAATATGATTTCCAGTCATTTTAACAGAGCTAGGCATTTCAAACGAAGTAAGTGCAGTTTTGGCAAATGCATAATCTCCGATTTCCTCTAATTTGGGATTCGGGCCAAATATAAACGTCTTCAATTTTCCAAGATTATAGAATGCCCTGCTTTCTATCTTCTTAAGACAATCTGACCATTGGATACTCTCTAAGGCGGTACATCCTTCGAGATCCCCGCCATACATTTCTGTCAGCCCATTACCCATATTGAAGGACTTGAGGTTTTTGCAACCGTAGAACGTACTACCTTCAAGGGTTTTTACATTATCGGGCAGGGTAACCTCAGTAAGATTATCACACCAACCAAAAGCAGAATCTCCAATTTTGGACAAGGATGTTGAAAACGTAATATTCTTAAGACCAGAACTTGCAAAAGCCTGATTATCTACATACTCTACGGAATTGGGCATTACAAACGTCTCCAAACTCTTACAATTGAAGAACGCATTAAAAAGAATATTCTTTATCTTCGGATTGGGACCAAAAGTCACTGATTTAAGTTTTGTACAGTCCTCAAACATTCTTTCCGGTATAACTGTCAATCCATCAGAGAAACGGAATGTCTCAATGTTCATGCAATTCTCAAAGGGAGTCTCTCCTAGTTCCTTCACACCAACAGGCATCAAAAATGTAGTTAACGCCGTACAGTCCGTAAAAGCCCATTTACCGATATACTCCAATTGCGAATTCTCGCTGAAAGTCACCTCAGTCAGGCTCGTACATTCATTGAACGTGGATTGTTCTATGCGTTTCAAACAAGTACCTACGGACACTCTTTCTAATCCCGGGCATAACGAAAAAGCAGCCTGTCCTAATGTCGTGAGCGAATTAGGTAGGCTGATGCTTTCCAGAACATCGCAGCGAGTAAAAGCCATATCGCCAATAGAAGTCAGTCCTGCTGGAAGATTGATACTTCTCAGATTTACGCATTTATAAAATGCACGTTTGTCAATAGATTTCAAATAACCATTGTGTGCAATACTAACATTAGTAACAGCACTTTCTTCGAAGGCACTTTCACAAATAGATCTAACAGATTTCCCAATAATAACATTCTGTAACGATGCACAGGCCTCGAAGACTCCCGCATTAATACTATCTGCATTAAATATGACGGATTTAAGACCGCTATTCTTGAATGCGCTGAAACGAATGGTCTTAACAGATTTGGGAATAGTGATAGACTCAAGTTTTGTACAATTAGCAAAAGCTTGCCAATCAACAAATCGCAATGTATTGGGAAGTGTTATTTGCTGGAGGTTCTTACATCCATTGAATGCATTCGGCCAAATGGTTGTAACTCCACCCTCAATAACTACTTTCGTAATAGTCGTATTATTCTTAAAAGCATCATTTCCTATTACTTTAACTACAAAATTGAGAGGTCTGTTATTACTTTGGGAAACACTAGTAACGCTATTTATATCCGATGTCTTCATTTCCACTTCTTTAAATACACGTGAACGAGCGAACATCCCCCATGTTCCACTCATAGACGGTATTCTACCAGAAGTACTACTAGAAGTACTACCGCTTATTTCCTCTTCTGTAAAATTCAATTGGGCTGGTATAGTAATTATTGAGCCTGACGATCCGCTAACACCTAGTACTGTAGCGATTCCACTCTCATAGCTTAATGCATATCGTAACCCTTGATAATTAATCGTTGAATTGTAGCTTATTGAGTTTATTGGCTCTTCAGATTTTATGAATTCCACTGATATATTAATATCACCAATGGCCCCCACAATGGTTATGGTATCTTCATATAGACTGTCTGGAAGCATCTCTCCGTCAACTATGAAACTCCCAATCTCATAACCTTGATCAGGTTTAACTGCGATTTTTAAATCGACTCCGCTATATTCATCATAAAAAAGGGGAAATGATTTTGTTTCGTTTACAATTTCTGTATTCTTATACGTGACAGCTCCATATCCTTGGGCCGTAATCGTTAGTGTGTTTGAAATATTATGGATAATGCCTTCCCCTATAGCTCTTATGTTTTGAAAATAACACCATGATGGCGTTGTTTTGTATCTATCTAAGCTAGACGGCCCAGAGGAAAAGGTTCGATTGGGTACTATCAGTTCTGAATTGGCATATGCAAGTGGTGAAAAGACATTATATGGTATCGTAAATGGAACAATTATATAACTATGTATCTCTTGAGGCACACAGTCAGCGAAAGCTTCTTCACCAATGCGTCTAACTCCGCCACCAATATCAATGCATTCAAGTGTATTAGCTCCATAGAAAGCATACGCGTTTATACGCTTAACCGAATTTGGTATTTCCAGTCTATCTATTTCTCGTCCATTTGCAAGTGTAGCAGAAGGTGGCTCCCACATATGATGCGCATAATAGAGAGGATTAGAGTACTTGTCGGCAAAAGTGATGTCACACCAAAATGATATTTTGGGTATAGTTACCCTATTCAAGTTCTCACACCCATAGAAAGCCTTTTCCCCACATTCTTCAATATGCTTATTTGTATGATTCATGATGACGTTAGACAGACTTGTGCAACCATAAAATGCATAGGCAGGAATCTTTGTGGCAAAATCTGGAATGACTAGAGTAGAGACTAAATTATTTCCCACATATAGTTTATGGCTATATGATAGCGGATTTGCGGCAGGATTGGAGAATGTAATCTTCAGCCATACTGACAAGCTAGTACAGTTAACCTTGTTTATCCCCGTACAACCCCAAAATGCGTCCTCATCAATGAAAACATTATCTTTAGAACAACTTACTTCAATCGTTTTTACTGACTCACACCCATAAAATGCCTCTTTTCCCACATATTCCAAATCATTTGACAGGATGATGTTGGTTGAGAGTTTATTACAATTCTTAAATGCACGGGTACCAATAGAAGTAAAACTATTGGACAATGCCAGCCTAGAGAATGACTCCAAGTTGACACATCCCTCAAAGAAGTTATCAGGAATGTCTGTGCGGTTGGACATTTCAACACTCCTTAGATTTGTACAATTAGCAAACACACTCTTACCCAATGTCTTGACATGATTAGGAATATTGACTGTCTGCAAATCAGTATTTCCTTTGAAGGCTTCATCGGCAATGCCAATAACACTACATTCTATTGTGTCTTTCAAATAATAAGGATTATCACCAATCAAATAAAGGCTCTGTTCCACATAATGTTTGAATTTCATTTTTTGTGGAATAGTAGAAAGTCTAGTTAGAGTCTTTCCGTCTTTTACACCTTTTACAACGGCTTTGCAGTCGTTAGGATTACCATCAATAGAGAACTTCAAATCATAATTGTCATTGATGGCAATATATAGATCCGCACTACTTACTATGGGGAATAGTAGCGTTACAAATATAACTAATAACCTATGTTTCATAGTATTTAAATTTAGAAGTTCTTATTCATCCTCTCTGGTTATAGGTATATTCCTGATAATAACTGGCTTGTCAGAATCGAGGCCCCACGTTTCGCACTCAACGTCTAAGCTTAACTTGGCAATTCGTTCGGCCGTCTCAGAAACCTTTTCGATGGTTACACTCACCTTCATGGGTACATCTTGGAGTATCGAGAACCAAGGAGTGTTGCCGTTTGAATCACCCTCTCCTGAGACCTTGGCACTCATCTCCTTGTAGATGTTTCCTTCGTTGTCGTAGGCCACGCTTTGAGGATAGCCCATAGACCAGCAAAGGACTTCCACATCCTCTACATCCTTAGAACCTTGGTTTGTAAAGAGCATATCTATCACCACGGTGCTGCCGCTGGCCTCGCACCTCGTCACCTTGATCTTGAAATCAGGATGGTTTGTCACGACTTTCACGGGCAGATTCTGTGCTTTAATAACGTGCACGCCCAAAGTGAACAATGCCATCATTATGAACAAGAGAATCTTTTTCATAGTTTTCATAATATTTTCGTTAATAGTATTGTTTTCTTCATTCACTTCGCAGTATAGCGAATCCTTCCCACTCTAGGTGCAAAGATAGGAAATAAATTTGAAAGTTGCAAGAAAATCGACAGGAAAAAGGTTAAAAACCAGCGGAAATATTTGGAAGATAAGAAAATAATCCCTATCTTTGCAGCGTGAAAGGAGAAGCCGAGTAGAGCCACGATGTGCGGAACGGTGGCATGGCTACAGTTTATAAACTGTGGAGATGATGAGCAATTCGACCTTGCCGCTTGGTTTCTTTCACTCATTTACAGCTGGTCACGTGTGACCAGCTCTTTTTTTATATTTTCTGATATTTAGGCAGTGTGAACTCTGCAGGGTCTTTCACTCTCGTAGCCGTTATGAAGTTCACTTGAGCTACTAATTCGCGACTGATTTTCATTTTGTAATTGGGATGAACGATGAACTTCGATTGTCCGTCTGTATAAATGAAACATTCGCCGTCAAAAAAGAGCTCCATCTGAAAACGGTTCTGGGGAAAGCCAATCAAGTCCGAGTCGGCAACAACGAGGCCTTTAGCACTTTTTGAAGCCCGCATACAATGTTGTAGTTGCTTGGCGCTCATGTAGAGTTCGTCATTGGCGAGAGTAATAGAGTGCTGAAGAGCAAACTGCATCATCCGAGTCTCAACCTTCCCAATACTAAAAGGAGGGACGGAAGAGTAGCCTCTTTGGCGTATATCCATTAGTACTAATGCAATTAGAACCTCTATAGTATTTATTTCCATCTAACCTCAAAGATAGGCATTATTCCTGAAACATCCAAGAAAAATGCACAAAAACTGATTGAGGAGAAGAGAGCGGTGAGTGGGGCGCGCTGGTGCGCGGGTGGCTATTTCTTGTGTCGTATGGGCTTCCTCGGTCAGAGGAAGAATGTGACGAGCAGGGGGATGGTGAGCATCGACAGCAGTGTGGTGACAAATGTCACCTCGGTCATGACGGTGGTGTCCTTCTCGTACTTCAGGCAGAGGATGGTGCCATAGGTGGCCACGGGCATGGCGATGACCACGGTGTTGATGTTCACCACGAGGTCTGAGAACCCCATGGCGCGTGTGAGGTAGTAGACGGCGAGGGGCAGGAGCACCAGCCGGAACGCGGTGGCGGCGTAGACGGTGGCATTGCCTAAGAGCGCGCGCAGCGGCAGCTGTGACATCGACGAGCCAACTATCAGCAGTGCCGCCGGTACGGTGATGGCTCCCAGCATCGTCAGCGACTGGCTGACGAAACCCGGTATGCAGTCCACACGGAACGCCACGATGAGCATCGTCAGATAGGCGGCGAGCATGGGTGTGGAGTAGAGCACTTTCTTCTCGAAGCGGCTGCCCTCGACCTCGTTCTTTCCCGTTATCAGAATGGTGCCGACGGTAAACACGGTGAAGGTGTTCACTACGTTCAGCACGGCGGCGTAGAAGATGGCCTCGTGACCGAAAATAGATGCCACGACGGGATAGCCCATGAAACCGACGTTGCCGAACATCAGTGCGAAGCCTACCGCTCCCTCGTCGGACTTCTTCTTCGTCAGGAACCGCGGCAACAGGAACGCGGCGGCCGTCAGCACGACATAGGTAATGACGCTGATGAGCAGCAGCGGCAGGATGAACCGCCGGTCGGGCAGCTCACCCGTCATGGCCGACGACAGTATCAGTGCCGGACACGTGATGTTGATGACCAGCCGCGACAAACGGCGGCTGAAGTCTCCGTCGAAATAACCCTGTCTGCCTGCACCGTAGCCCACGATGACAAGGACAAACAGGGTAAGCATTACTTCTGCCACAGCGTGTTCAGTTTCTTATGCCTGTCACTACTTCTGCCACAGCTCCTTCAGCTTGTTCTGAACGGCATCCGACATGGCCGGGACATTATGCTCACGCTCGAACTGCAAGATGCTCTGGTAGTTCATCTTTATCTTGCTCGCCTTCTTGAATTGCTTCAGCTCGTCTTTCGTGACGTAGGCACGGTCGGTGGTGAACACCTCGAAGGCCAAGATGCGATGGTCGGTCACGCCGTCCTCTTTGTTGTGGTCGTAACTGTCCATCATCTGGTACATGACGAAATCTTCGGGAGCGTAATTCCCGCCCTCGTCTATGCGATATACCATGTAGTTGGTCTCCACCTTGTTGCTGTTCTTATTGTCCTGCTTCTCCAGCCTCTTCTGGCGCTTCTCTAACTTTTTTGTATCGCCGCTGGCCTCTAACTCATGCTCGTAGGCCTTAGAAGCGTCGAAGGTGACACGCCGGCGACCAGTGGCCATGTTGTCGACGATGCTGCCCAGTGTTCCTTTGCTGTCGCTGATACGCTTGCGGTTAGCACCGTCCTGAGTGAACTTCAGTGTCAGATGCGGATAACGTTTCTTCATGACATCCTCAATCTTACCCATCTTGATATGGCTGTGCCTGTCGAGGGTACTGCCAATCATCGAGTTGAGCAGGGTCTTGACGAGGCCCATGATAGCTTTCGAGGTATGCTCGGTACTGGTCGTCAGCTTACGCGTCTTGCGGTCGTAGGAATTGTCGGTGATGCCACAGCGGTAGTAGATGATACCCCTCTCCTCGGAGTACATATACATACGGTAATAGGTCTGGACATAGACCAACGGCTTCTGCGTGACGGTGACCTCGGGCAGTCCGAAGTCGTTATCCTCGAGGGTTATACGTCCGCTCTTGCCGTTCACCTTGTAGAGCTTCGGCTTGTAGGCGATATGACTGACGGAGATGGTGTCGGCCCCCTTGATATCGGCTATGACGCCCTGGTCGTCGGTGATGCCGATGAAACGGGCATCTGGAGTCATTATAGACACGAAGGGAACGGGTTCGCCATCTTTGTCGACGGTCTGAATACGCTGAGCTGATGCCGGCAGCAGAACTGCCAACACCAGCACAGCGACAGATAGTAATCTCTGCATGAGTTAAGCTTTGAAACTTTCCAAATCTTCTACACGGAAGTTCTTGATGTAAGCAGCCTTGCCGCAGACATCCTCTTCGGTCATGCGCACATAGACATTGGCGCTCTTCTGGAAGAGTTCCGGGCATTTGGCGGCATCGCGGATGATGAGCAGCGACATCACCAGCTCGGCAGTCATGTCGTACAGACGACGGGCGAGGAAGTCGTGGGCATCCTGATTGTCCAGACTCTTCACGTAGTTGAGGGCATCCTCGTAGACGGGGATGAGTTTCTCCACGCGAGCCTTCAGGGCGGCATCGGCCTCAGCGGGCAGGGCAGCAAGCATGTCGTTGATGTTCTTGAGCATCGTGCCGTTGGTGATGTAGCGTATGGCGGCCACTACCTGCAGCTGGGTGGTTCCCTCGTAGATAGAGAAGATACGGGCGTCGCGGAACAGACGCTGCGACTTGTACTCCATGATGAAGCCCGAACCACCGTGGATAGAGATGGCGTCGTAGGCATTCTGGTTCGCATACTCTGAGTTCATGCCCTTGGCCAGTGGTGTGAATGCATCAGCCAGACGCTGATACTTCTTGAGCTCCTGCTTCTCCTCGGGTGTGAGCTTGCGGTCGCGCTCGATATCCTCTAAGCACTTGTAGATGTCCACATAGCAAGCTGTCTCGTACAGCAGTGAACGACCAGCATCGAGCTTGGCCTTCATGCGAGAGAGCATATCGTAAACAGCGGGGAAGTTGATAATCTTGTCACCAAACTGCTGACGCTCCTTGGCATAGGCCAGTCCCTCGTTGTAAGCCTCCTGCTCAACACCTACAGACTGTGCGGCGATACCCAGACGGGCGCCATTCATCAGGGCCATGACGTACTTGATGAGTCCGAGGCGGGTCGAGCCGCAAAGCTCTGCCTTGGCGTTCTTATAGGTCAGCTCACAGGTAGGTGAACCGTGGATGCCGAGCTTGTGCTCGATGTGGCGCACGTTGACGCCGCCCTGGCGCTTGTCGTAGATGAACATTGACAGACCACGGCCGTCCTTGGTGCCCTCCTCAGAACGAGCCAGCACGAGGTGAATGTCGCTATCGCCGTTGGTGATGAAGCGCTTCACACCGTTCAGACGCCAGCAGTTCTCCTTCTCGTCAAAGGTGGCCTTCAGCATCACGCGCTGCAGGTCGGAACCGGCATCGGGCTCGGTGAGGTCCATCGACATGCCCTCACCGGCGCAGACGCGGGGGATATACTTCTGACGCTGCTCCTCGGAGCCGAACTCATAGAGCGTATCGATACAGCTCTGCAGGCTCCAGATGTTCTGGAAACCGGCATCGGCAGCCGAAATCATTTCAGAGAGCATAGAGAAGATAGCGTTGGGCAGGTTCAGACCGCCGTAACGGCGAGGCATTGATACACCCCAAAGACCAGCCTTACGGGTGGCGTCGAGGTTCTCGTAAGTCTTAGAGGCGTAGATCATACGGCCGTTCTCTAGGTGCGGACCTTCGAGGTCGACGCTCTCGGAGTTCGGCTCGATGATGTTGGCAGCCACGTCGCCAGTGATGTCGAGAATCTGCTTGTAGTTCTCGATGGCATCGCCCAGGTCAACGGGAGCGTAGTCATATTCTTTCGCATCAGCGAAACCCTTTTCTTTCAACTCGACGATACGAGCCATCAGAGGATGATTCAGATAGAATCCAATCTCTGGGTGGTCACTATAATAGTTTGCCATAATTATTTCTTTTTTTCTTTTTTTATTGTGTTCAAGATATATGCGCCAATCATTGTGCCCCAGACAACGCTAATGACATAAACGATGGCAGGATCAAGTGTTCCCTTCGGAAGCCTTTCCAAAAGAAGCATAGGAATGACCAAGACGAGAGCAACAATAAACCAAAAGAATACTTTTTTCATTTACTTGCTATTCTGCTTATAGTATTTAATGAGCTTGGGAACAACCTCTTCCACAGTACCAACGATCACATAGTCGGCGATGCGGTTGATAGGAGCATCGGGATCGCTGTTAACAGAGATGATGATACCAGAGTCCTGCATACCAGCGATGTGCTGAATCTGTCCAGAGATACCACAGGCAATGTACACCTTGGGATGAACGGTAACACCTGTCTGACCAATCTGACGGTCGTGATCCAACCAGCCTGCATCAACAGCAGCACGGCTTCCACCAACCTCACCGTGCAGCACCTTTGCCAACTGGAATAGCATGTCGAAGTTCTCCTTCGAACCCATACCGTAACCACCGGCAACCACGATGGGTGCGCCCTTCAAGTTGTGCTTGGCAGCCTCTACGTGGTGGTCGAGCACCTTCACAACGAAAGCCTCGGGGCTGACGTACTTAGAAACCTCGGGATATACCACCTCCTTCTTGCACTCACCCTCGTAGATAGCCTTCTGCATCACACCAGAGCGGACAGTAGCCATCTGAGGACGATGGTCGGGATTGACGATGGTAGCAACGATGTTACCACCGAAGGCAGGACGAATCTGATAGAGCAGGTTCTCATATACCTTATTATTCTTCTTATCCTCGAAAGGACCAATCTCCAGTTCTGTGCAGTCGGCAGTCAGACCAGAAGTCAGAGATGACGACACACGGGGACCGAGGTCACGGCCGATGACCGTGGCACCCATCAGGCAGATCTGTGGCTGCTCCTCCTTGAAGAGGTTAACCAGAATATCAGTGTGGGGAGCTGAGGTATAAGGGAACAGGTCCTTAGCGTCGAAAACAAACAGCTTATCGACACCGTAAGGCAGAATCTGATCCTCGACCTTGCCCTTGATGTCTGTACCTGCTACAACAGCGTGCAGCTCTACCTTGAGTTCATTGGCGAGCTTGCGACCCTTGGTCAGCAGCTCCTGAGATACTTCCTGTACCTGAGTACCTTCAATTTCGCAATATACAAATACGTTATTCATATCTCAATTAGCCAATAATCTTCTCGTCCAACAATTCTTTGATCATTCCCTCGATATCAGCATCAGAAGCCGTCAAAGTCTTCGACTCCTTAGCCTGGAACACGATGTTCTTGATAGCCTTCACCTTAGTAGGCGAGCCATTCAGACCGCACTGGTTCACGTCGCCATCCACGTCGGCAACACTCCACTGGTTGAGTGTCAGGTAGGGACGCTCCTCATAGAGGTTGTCGTAGGCAGTACCCTCAGCGGGACGCTCCATAGGACAGGTAGCGCGCTTGTACTTCATTACCAGCTTAGCATTCTGGGGACGACATGGAGCAGCACTTCCGTTCACGGTAATCACAACAGGCAGAGGAGCCTCAACAGTTTCAACGCCACCGTCGATCACACGCTTGATGGTAGCCTTGCCATCCTTCACCGAGAGAACCTCTTCAGCATAAGTCACTTGGTTGAGACCCAGCTTCTGAGCCACCTGAGGACCTACCTGAGCAGTATCACCGTCGATAGCCTGACGACCACCGATAACGATGTCTACGTCACCGATCTTCTTGATAGCAGTAGCCAGCGCATAAGAAGTAGCGAGGGTATCAGCACCAGCGAAGAGACGGTCAGTCAACAACCAACCTGTATCAGCGCCACGATAAAGTCCCTGACGAATAATCTCACCTGCACGTGGAGGCCCCATCGTGAGGATTCCTACTGTTGAGCCTGGGTTCTGCTCCTTCAGGCGAAGGGCCTGCTCCAGGGCATTCAAATCTTCTGGATTGAAGATAGCGGGCAGGGCAGCGCGGTTCACGGTGCCTTCGGCGGTCATTGCATCCTTGCCCACATTACGGGTGTCTGGCACTTGCTTGGCCAGA
>Ga0310697_10006032_pt1 | contig 11591 bp, 11 predicted proteins | sample 172DNAGHGlowgp2_FD_203883 | JGI IMG/M metagenome (GOLD analysis project Ga0310697, IMG submission 203883) | Sheep rumen microbial communities from Palmerston North, Manawatu-Wanganui, New Zealand - 1728 DNA GHGlow gp2 (v2) (version 2) | ecosystem: Host-associated > Mammals > Digestive system >... | reverse complement strand
GCTATTCATAAATTGACCCTTGTATATCCATATAGAAATTAGATAATTAGAGGTGAAATAGGGCTTTTTAACCCTTTGCCTGTTGACAAAAGTCACTAAAATGTCCACACCTAAAAACGGGTTGTGATAATGAGCAAATTATTCGCGGTATTGTAAGAATTTTGAAGGATTTGGTTTGTCATGACAAAGCATAAATGTTTTGTCGCGACGCTCGTTTTGCACACTTTTGACGCCTTCGGCGTCCGTAGTACCCAGCTACATTCATAACGAAATTAAAATTTCTATGAATGCGCTAGTTACATCGGTGGCTATTTCATCATTATAAACTGTGAACGGAACTAAAGTTCCGAGCCACACAGAGCTGCACTCGGGCATAAAATTATGCAAGCATAATTTTGCGACGCTCGTTTTGCACACTTTTCGTAAAGGTTCAGGAATTGAAGTGTTACGAAATCTCTTTTTTTTAGCCACTTTTCGTAAAGGTTCAGAAGTTGAAGTATTACGAAATCTCGATTTTTTAGCCACTTTTCGTAAAGGTTCAGAAATTGAAGTGTTGCGAAATCTCTGATTTTTTAGGCGCATTTGACGCCTTCGGCATCCGTGACTGCATGCGGTCTTGTAGAAATAGCTCGAAGGGGTAAAAAAAGAGAACGACACATACGTGCCGCCCTAAATGTTTTCACAACGGAATAATCCTTATTGTGAATTGCTTTCAGATTATGCCATGAATATAGACAAAAATTTCTTCTTGGTCAAGAGATTTGTTGAAAAAAATCTTTTTATTTCGAATAATGAAAAAAAATGAAGATATGTCACTTTATGACATTAATTGTGATGTATATTTATTAAAATACACTTTTTGCAAAAATCGAGAAAATTTGCAAATTTCGTAAAAAAACGCCGTTTTTACGAAAAAGAACGTATATTATTAAACAATCTTATTTAAAAGAAACTCTTTGGAGAAGCCTCTTTATGAAAAAAATTCTTGGTTTGGACCTGGGGACGAACAGCATTGGTTGGGCTGTGGTGAATGCTGATGAAGTCACTCGCGAGGACGGTTCTACTTATTTGAAACCTAATGGTATATCCGCCGCGGGCAGCCGAATCATTCCTATGTCGGCAGATATTTTAGGTGATTTCGAAAAAGGCAATACCGTTTCTCAAACTGCAGAAAGAACTAGATTACGAATGGCTCGTCGATTGCACGAAAGAGCCCTTTTAAGGCGGGAGCGTCTTCTCCGTGTTTTGAACCTCATGGGCTTTCTGCCGAAGCATTTTGCCAGCAAGATTAGCCGCTATGGTAAGTTCACCGATGATAGCGAACCAAAGTTGGCTTGGCGTAAAAATGCAGATGGGAAATATGAATTCGTATTCCAAGAAGCGTTTAACGAAATGTTGGAGGATTTTGAGAAAAATCAATCAGAACTCGTTGCTGATGGAAATAAAATACCCTATGATTGGACCATCTATTATCTTCGTAAAAAAGCACTTTCTCAAAGGATTTCAAAAGAAGAACTATCTTGGTTACTGCTTCAATTCAACCAAAAACGCGGATATTATCAATTGAGAGGTGAAGAGGAGGAACAGTCCCAAGACAAGAAGGTTGAATATTTTGCACTGAAAGTTGTAAAGGTTGAAGCGACCGATCAAAAGAAAGGGGATGAGACTTGGTACAATGTTTATCTTGAAAACAATTTCATATATCGTCGCACAAGCAAATACCCTCTTGATTGGGAAGGTAAAATTAAGGAATTTATTATAACAACGGAAGTCGAAAGTGACGGTGTGACGCCGAAAAAGGATAAAGAAGGAAATGCCAAGCGATCTTTCCGCGCCCCCAAAGAAGATGATTGGACTTTATTAAAAAAGAAAACGGAAGTTGATATTGAGAAAAGTACGAAAACCGTTGGTAGCTACATTTATGATTCGTTGTTAAACAACCCTAAACAAAAAATTATTGGAAAACTAGTTCGTACAGTTGAACGAAAATTTTACAAAGATGAATTGACTAAAATTCTTAGGAAACAAATTGAGTTCATTCCCGAACTTCATGATGAAAATCTATATAAAAAATGCATTGAAGAACTTTATTCAGTTAATGAGGCGCATAGAAATAACATAGCAAAACCTGATTTTATAAATCTCTTTATTAACGACACCTTATTCTATCAGCGCCCTTTAAAAAGTAAGAAGTCGCAGATTGGCAACTGCCCTTACGAAAAGCATTTTTATAAAGAAAATAATGAAATAAAAACCGCCCCAATTAAGTGCATTGCCAAGTCAAACCCCTTGTTCCAAGAATTTAGGCTTTGGCAGTTCGTTCAAAATCTTAGAATTTATCAACGTGAAAAAGAAATTGATGGAAAACTTTGGACAGATGTTGATGTCACAAACGAGTTCCTAAAATCAGAAGATGATATTGTTAAACTCTTTGAATGGTTAAATGATAGAGGTGCTATTGATCAAGATGGCTTGCTAAAATCTTTCTTCAAAATAAAGAAAGAGAAAAATAAGGATAAATATCCTTATCGATGGAATTATGTGGAAGACAAGCAATATCCGTGTAATGAAACGAGAGCTTCTATTCTTACAGGGTTCTCAAAATGCAAAATTGATTCTTCCATTTTAACAAAAGAAACGGAAGAATCTTTATGGCATATTCTTTATTCTATTGGGGATAAAATTGAAATTACAAAAGCATTAAAAAAGTTTGCTGAAAAATATGGACTTGATGATTGTTTTGTAAATGTTTTTTCAAAGATTAAACCGTTTGATAAAGAATACGGATCTTATTCAGAAAAGGCTATAAAAAAACTATTGCCTCTCATGAGAATGGGCAAGTACTGGAATCAGAATAATATTGATACTAATACTTTAGATAGAATTGACAAAATCATTAATGGTGTATATGATGAAAAAATTTCTAACAAGGTTCGTGATTTCGCTATAAATTTAAAAGAACTTAATCAGTTTAGAGGTTTGCCAATATGGTTAGCCTGCTATATCGTGTATAATCGCCATTCGGAAGCGAAGGACTGTGCTAAATGGGAAAAACCTGCAGATATTGATGAATATTTGAAGTCTTTCAAACAGCATTCTTTACGCAATCCTATTGTTGAACAAGTCGTTACAGAAACATTGCGCACGGTTCGAGACATTTGGAAGCAGGAAGAACAAATTGATGAAATTCATCTGGAACTTGGACGAGATTTAAAGAATCCTGCGGACAAGCGTAAGAAAATGTCCGAAAACATCCTCAAAAATGAGAAAGCAAACTTACGAATTAAGGCTATGTTGATGGAGTTCAAGAATCCAGACATGGGCATTGAAAATGTTCGTCCTCATTCGCCAAGCCAGCAAGATATTTTGCGTATTTATGAAGAAAATGCTTTAGATAATCTTAGTAAAGATGATAAGGATTTTGACTTCATTTCCAAAATTTCAAAACAGGCTCAGCCTTCAAAGTCTGACATTGTTCGATACAAATGCTGGCTAGAGCAAAAGTATCGTTCTCCATATACAGGAAAAACAATTTCTCTTTCCAAATTATTTACATCCGCATATGAAATTGAGCATATTATTCCGCAATCACGATATTTTGATGACTCTTTCAGCAATAAGGTGATATGCGAAGCTGAAGTTAACAAGCTAAAAGATCGTCAATTGGGACGTGAATTCATCAACAATCATCATGGAGAGAAGGTTCAATTAAGTCAAGGTGAGGTTGTTGAAATTTTCTCTGCTGAAGCCTATGAAAAATTTGTTAAAGAGCATTACGGAAACAATCATGTTAAGATGAAAAAGCTTTTGATGGAGGATATTCCTGATTCTTTTATTGAACGCCAACTAAACGATAGCCGATACATTAGCAAGGTTATTAAAGGCCTGTTGTCTAATATTGTTCGTGAAAAGGCTGATGAAGACGGCTTTGAACAAGAAGCTGTTTCAAAGAATCTTATATCTTGCAATGGCTCGATTACGGATCGATTGAAAAAAGATTGGGGAATGAACGATGTATGGAATAGCATCGTTTTGCCACGTTTTATTCGAATGAATGAGATTACGCATAAAGATTGTTTTACTACAACAAATGCCGAAGGACATCTTATTCCTCAAATGCCTTTGGAACTACAGAAAGGTTTCAACAAAAAGCGTATAGACCATCGTCATCATGCTATGGATGCTATTGTAATTGCATGTACGACTCGTGATCACGTAAACTTGCTGAACAATGAGGCTGCACATTCAAAATCCAATGCAAATAGATATCAGTTGCAAAGAAAATTGAGACGCTTTGAAAAAGCCATCATTGACGGCAAAGAAAGGGATGTCGCAAAGGAATTTCTTAAGCCTTGGGATTCGTTTACAACTGATTCGAAATCAGTAATAGAAAATATTATAGTTAGTTTTAAGCAAAATCAACGTGTGATTAATAAAACAACAAACTTCTATCAACATTTTGATGAAAATGGCAAAAAGGTTTTGGTCAAGCAAGAAAAGGGAGATAGCTGGGCGATTCGTAAATCAATGCATAAGGATACTGTTTTTGGGGAAATCAATCTACGCAAAACAAAAAGTGTTTCCCTAAGTGAGGCTATAAAGCTTCCAGAGAGAATTCTCAACAAAAAAATTAAAGAAAAAATTTTAGAGTTAAAAAACAATAAAGTCGATGTAAAGAACATAAAAAAATATATCGAAGATTATCACATCGGCGGTTATGGGGTTGAAATGTCCAAAATTGATGTATTCTATTTCACAAAAGAAACAAAGGAGCGATTCTTCGCAACAAGAAAAGCTCTTGATACATCGTTTAACCAAGCCAAAATTGAAGATAGCATAGCTGATTCAGGAATACAAAAAATTTTGTTGGCTCATTTAAAACGAAAGAAGGGGGACGCTGAACAAGCATTTTCTCCAGATGGCATTGATGAAATGAATAAAAATATTGTGGAACTCAATGGTGGAAAATTTCATCAACCTATTTTAAAAGTTCGAGTTTATGAAAAAGCGGATAAGTTTGCTGTTGGTCAAAAGGGCAACAAGAATGTAAAGTTTGTTGAAGCTGCCAAGGGTACGAACTTGTTCTTTGCAATCTTTGAAAAAGAGGGTAAACGCTCTTATTTAACAATTCCCTTGAATGTGATGATAGATTGCCAAAAGAAATATGGTAATCAGTGGAAAAATAATATTGAATCATATTTAAAAGAAAATAAGCTTACAGGGAATGATGTTAAACTATTGTTTGTTCTTTCACCAAATGATTTGGTGTATTTGCCGACTACGGAAGAATTAAACAATGGACTAAATAATGTGAATAAAAATCGAATATATAAAATGGTTTCTTGTGGTCAAATTCAATTTATGTGCTTAGAACACCATGTATCAGCACTTATTGCGGATAAAATAGAATTTTCAACACAAAACAAAATGGAGCGAGCAATTACAGGCGAAATGATAAAGGAAACTTGTGTTCCTATAAAAGTCGATAGACTTGGTAACATTAAAGAGCTAGATGGTCGACGATTATGATTAAACGAACGCTGTATTTTGGGAATCAGGCGTATTTAAGCCTGAAGGACAATCAGCTTGTCGTCAAGAAGCGTGATGACGAAATCGTTACCGCAGCCATTGAAGACATTGCATACATTGTCCTTGATTCGCCCCAAATTACAGTGACCAACGCATTACTTGGCGCCTTACTTGAAAACAATTGTGCAATAATCAACTGCGACAAGACTCATTTGCCATCGGGATTATTGCTTCCACTTTCTGGGAATACTTTACAGAGCGAACGTTTTCAAGCTCAAATAGAAGCCCCGTTACCCTTGAAAAAACAATTGTGGCAGCAAACGGTCCAACAAAAAATTTTAAACCAGGCGGCAGTTTTGAAAGGCACGCGAAATGCAGAAATCGGCAATATGACGGCTTGGTCGAATTCTGTGCGGAGTGGAGATGTTGATAATCGAGAAGCTGTAGCCGCTGCATATTACTGGAAAGAAATTTTCCCTGACATTCCCGATTTCGTCCGAGACAGAAACGGAGTACCACCCAACAATATGTTAAACTACGGATACGCTATATTGCGTGGCGTAGTTGCAAGAGCTTTGGTTTCAAGTGGACTTTTACCGACTTTGGGTATACACCACCATAATCGTTATAACGCCTATTGTTTGGCTGATGATATTATGGAGCCATACCGCCCAATTGTAGATAAATTAGTTTTAGATATTCGAGCAGAAATGGATGAATATCCTACAGATCTATCTACCGAAATAAAAGCAAAGCTTTTAAATATTCCTGTACTTGATTGTGTTATAGATGGAAACCGAAGCCCGTTGATGAACGCCGTTTCAACAACTACGGCGTCGCTAGCCAAGTGCTATTTAGGAACGACAAGGAAATTGCTCTATCCGGAGGTGTAGGATGGATCGATTTAGCGAGTACAGAATTATGTGGATAATGTGTTTCTTTGATTTGCCGACGGAAACGAAAATTGAGCGACAAAGGCACAGCGAGTTTCGCAAAAATCTGTTAAAAGACGGATTTTCAAGATTCCAATTGTCCATATACATTCGGCATTGCGCTTCTGTTGAAAATGCCGAAGTTCATATAGCTCGCGTAAAAAGCTTTATGCCGCCTGATGGCTCGGTAAGTATTCTTTGTATTACGGATAAGCAATTCGGTAAAATACAGGTTTTTTATGGTCGTAAAGAAAAACCAAAACCTAAATCAACGGGGCAATTAGAGCTTTTTCTGTAAAAAAAAGTGACTCTAAAAAAGAAAAAATCGGCTCAAAAGGGCCGATTTTTTCTTTTCGCAATATCGAGCCTAACTCGTTTATAACTGTTTAGTTACAACAAATCAGTTGTTATTGCACTAGTAAAACTAGAAAATCTGAAAGCAATTCACAACTCGATGTCGAAGATGTCCAAGCGTTCCAAGGTTGTTATTGCACTAGTAAAACTAGAAAATCTGAAAGCAATTCACAACAGGGGTGAAACATGAAAGAATTTATAAAGAGTTGTTATTGCACTAGTAAAACTAGAAAATCTGAAAGCAATTCACAACATGCTCGAACCTTGATAGACTGTCCTGCATGTTGTTATTGCACTAGTAAAACTAGAAAATCTGAAAGCAATTCACAACTATATACTTCTACTTCTTACTTCCTACTTGTTGTTATTGCACTAGTAAAACTAGAAAATCTGAAAGCAATTCACAACAGATTGCATCGTTTACACAAATTGACCAAAGTTGTTATTGCACTAGTAAAACTAGAAAATCTGAAAGCAATTCACAACCAAGTACCCAGTGACAATAAACGAGAGCTAGTTGTTATTGCACTAGTAAAACTAGAAAATCTGAAAGCAATTCACAACGGAAATGCGCACCGACTGGGAGTTCTACGGGTTGTTATTGCACTAGTAAAACTAGAAAATCTGAAAGCAATTCACAACATAGCAGTGAATAGGGAATCAAAGGAGAAAGTTGTTATTGCACTAGTAAAACTAGAAAATCTGAAAGCAATTCACAACTGCAACGTGGAGAGGATCACCGGGCTTTGCGTTGTTATTGCACTAGTAAAACTAGAAAATCTGAAAGCAATTCACAACACTTAAGTTAATCTATAAGTTATATTATAGGTTGTTATTGCACTAGTAAAACTAGAAAATCTGAAAGCAATTCACAACCTCATGTTAGCAATGTCGGCGGCAACATCTGTTGTTATTGCACTAGTAAAACTAGAAAATCTGAAAGCAATTCACAACGGCTTATTACAAAGTTCCTTATAAATTTTGGTTGTTATTGCACTAGTAAAACTAGAAAATCTGAAAGCAATTCACAACAGCTTTCGCAGGAAGCCCAGAAAAACGCCGGTTGTTATTGCACTAGTAAAACTAGAAAATCTGAAAGCAATTCACAACAGTCTTTCTGCGTTGTCGCCCTTTTCATCTGTTGTTATTGCACTAGTAAAACTAGAAAATCTGAAAGCAATTCACAACATATACGCCGTTGATGTGCTTTGATAAAAAGTTGTTATTGCACTAGTAAAACTAGAAAATCTGAAAGCAATTCACAACAGTGAGAACGGCTATATATTCCCAGAAGAGGTTGTTATTGCACTAGTAAAACTAGAAAATCTGAAAGCAATTCACAACGCAAAGCGGCTTGAATCCCAAAGGCCTTGAGTTGTTATTGCACTAGTAAAACTAGAAAATCTGAAAGCAATTCACAACGTGGAACTGTCGCTAATGTTGGCGAAAAATGTTGTTATTGCACTAGTAAAACTAGAAAATCTGAAAGCAATTCACAACTGTTGTCATCCATTCGCAATAGTCTTTCTTGTTGTTATTGCACTAGTAAAACTAGAAAATCTGAAAGCAATTCACAACTCATATGACGGTCGATACGGAACGCGCAACGTTGTTATTGCACTAGTAAAACTAGAAAATCTGAAAGCAATTCACAACTTAAACTTTTTGCAATTTGCATAGTCCAAGTTGTTATTGCACTAGTAAAACTAGAAAATCTGAAAGCAATTCACAACAATTCAAAGTAACCTTTCAAACCCTCATAAGTTGTTATTGCACTAGTAAAACTAGAAAATCTGAAAGCAATTCACAACTCGTATCAATTCCGATGGAAAAAGAGTTTGGTTGTTATTGCACTAGTAAAACTAGAAAATCTGAAAGCAATTCACAACTCGTATCAATTCCGATGGAAAAAGAGTTTGGTTGTTATTGCACTAGTAAAACTAGAAAATCTGAAAGCAATTCACAACAGAAAAGACATTACGCTGTAAGCTTCCCCATAATTAGGACTGTTCATAACTAGACAAATGGCAATTCTGCCTGCGTCAAAATGCTACCTTTGGTAGCAAAGGAACAGCCATGAAGAAACTGACTCATTCCGAATCGGAAATCGTCAAAAGCGTAAACGAACTTGAAGCCGGAGTGTCTGCGGACGAAATCTGCAGGCGACTCAATGTTTCTAGAGCCACGCTGTATCAGTGGAAACGGAAGTACGGCGGTCTTGAGGTTAGTCAGCTTAAAAAACTGAAGGAACTCGAAGAAGAAAACGCCAAGCTCAAGAAGATGTACGCCAATCTCGCCCTGGATAACGAGATTCTCCGCGAGGTCATCGAAAAAAAAACTCTGACGCCCGAGGCCCGCAAGGAAATTGCGGGCGAGATAGCAGAGGAACACGACATCAGCATTACTCGGGCGTGCAGATTGATGGGCATCCCTGGAACCATAAGAAGGTCCACCGTGTCTACGAGGCGATTCATTTCAACAAGCGAAAGCCTTTGCGCAAACGCTTGCCTGCCCGAGTCAAGAATATCCGCTCGTGACACCGGACCAGGAAAATGTTACCTGGTCGATGGACTTCGTTACTGACGTTTTGCAAAGCAATCGCAAGTTCCGCGTACTCAACGTCATCGACGATAGCGACCGTGTGGCCGTTGCTCAGAAAGTCGCGCATTCCATACCGGCATCTCGTTTGATTCGGTTCATGGAGAAAATCATTTGGGAGAAAGGCAAACCGAACAACATTCGCTGTGATAACGGTCCAGAATTCATTTCGCATGAATTTCAAGAGTGGTGCGATGGAAACGAAATCAAAATTTTGTACACACAGCCCGGGTGCCCGACACAGAACAGCTACATAGAAAGGTTCAACGGCTCGTACCGAAGGGCCGTTCTTGACGCCTACATCTTCAGGACACTGGACGAGGTACGAGAGATAACTGACAGGTGGATGGACTACTACAACAACGAAAGACCCCACGACTCCTTAAACAACCTCGCTCCAATGGAGTATCGGTTGATGAGAACAGGGTGATTTTGTATACTTTAAACCAGTCCTAAAAATGGGTAGCTGACATAACCAAAAACTGATGTCTGAACTAACTATTTTATAAGAAAGTTCTATAGTACGGCCATTATGGAGTTGGATTAAACCTAATTAATATTTATATGGTCAGGAGCAAACTCATTGACATATTGCTCAATCACCTGATCCGTCACACGATTTGAAGGAATTCTAGCAGTGTAAGAAACAAACTGCATCATCATTTGTTCGATAAAAGGATGATCCAAATCACAATAAATGTCGAATTTTAAATCATCTGAATACGGAACTGAAATTATATGTTGAAAATCCACAACCAACCCAGGAGTAAATTCATCGATACAAGGTCTTGGATCGATGAAATAAAATCTAGTTATATTTTTATTTGTTACAAATTTTTCTAAAAAACCTTTAACAGTTTTTTTCTTTAATATTTTCTTTCCTTCGCCGTCATTTTCTGCATTTTGAAATATATTTTGAAATTCCTTCGTATTAAACAAGCGGTCGCTTGCATCATACAATGCAGCTACAATCAAAAACGAGCACTTCCCATTTTGGAGATCACATTGATCAGTGAGTACAATGCCAAGAGGACTACGATCAATTCCATAACCAAAATTAACTCCATGAATAATAGAGCCTTGCCTGATTTTTTTATCCGTAGAGACTTTAACCCACATCATTTTAAATGTCTACCTCAATAACTTCACCAATACTCATTCCCACGAAAGCTTTTTTATATAATTCAGTAGCTTCCATTTTCCTATAGACATCTTTTAAAGAATGTTTTTTTTCAGAAGTTATAGCAGTATATTTAATATCAGATGTACAGATTACCTGAGGATGGATGGAATACGAATCAAGAACTTTTTTATTAATATCAAATACAGGAACTACAGTTGCTACAATAGCCGCAGTAGACAAACAAGAGAAAAATTTTGGAATAATATCTAAAGAATTATCCGTAGAAGACATGATTACTCTCCTATAAGATTATTTAATGTGCATCCTACTACAGAAGATGTATCTTCTATAAATCTTTCAATATCATCTTTTTCGGGAATTGAAGAAAGCGTTATATTATGATGATGATTTATTCCTATAAATATTCCATTTCTTTTCCCAACGCGAGGTTCAATGACAACATTTAAGATAGAATCATCATCCTGAGTGAGATTAAACTTCAAAGAATCACACAACTTAAATTTGGAATTAGGATTTATATCATCTTTTATAAATCTATTCCACAACCAAGAACGAGAATCATCTTCTAAATCTATATATTCGATCTCGCAGTTCATTCCAAATGCATACAAAGCCATAGATATTTTATATTTTTCAAGTTCTTGCTTTATTTTTTCAGTAATCTCAGCAAGAGTCTCTTTTGTAGCACGAATTACAATTTTATTTGCATTAACAACAACCACAGGAATCGGTTTGTTATTTACCGCAATAACAAAACCTTCTTGGGTAAAAAAACCTTGAGTTTCTGCAGGAATACCAAAAAGATTTTGACAAAAACTGTTGTCAAAATTTGGAATTCGTTCAATAGGCGTTGATAACACACCTACAAAGGAAAAACTGATATCATTTTTTATCATTTTTATATAATTATTCTGTTTAATTTTAACATCTAAAAATTTACATTTTTTTATTTATAATATCCATTAATATATGTAATTCTTTACAAATATTTATTGCAGACATTCTTTTTTCATCTTGATTTGTCAAAATTATCG
>Ga0310697_10006031_pt1 | contig 11591 bp, 10 predicted proteins | sample 172DNAGHGlowgp2_FD_203883 | JGI IMG/M metagenome (GOLD analysis project Ga0310697, IMG submission 203883) | Sheep rumen microbial communities from Palmerston North, Manawatu-Wanganui, New Zealand - 1728 DNA GHGlow gp2 (v2) (version 2) | ecosystem: Host-associated > Mammals > Digestive system >... | reverse complement strand
TCTGATCTTCTAATTTTTCATGAATATAAGGTGGTAAAGGCATAGTGCCTAAACGATCTAATATTTCCATTAAAATACCATCATATAACAATTCAATATGAACTAAACCTTCATCAAACTTCTCTGTTACTTTAGCTTTTAATTCACCATTTCCAAAAGAAACTATTGTTCCAACCTTTAGTCTTTTAGCAGGTTTAGAAAGACATTCCCACTTATTTTCTCCTAAGTCTTTTAATAAAAGTATTTCAATTACAGCACCAGTTTCTTCTTTAACACCAATTAAACGAGCAGGAATTACCTTAGTATCATTTAATACTAAAACATCCCCTTTATGTAAATAATCAATAATATTATTAAAATGCTCATGAATTAATTCACCATTATTTTTATCCATAATTAACAAACGAGAAGAATCTCTTTTAACTAATGGAGTTTGAGCAATTAATTCTTGTGGTAACTCATAATCAAATTCATTAATATCCATAGTATCACCTCAAACAACTACCTAATTATATATAAAAACTATTAAAAAGACAAATAAAAAAGGAACCAAGTTCCTTATTTACCTACACTAAATCTAAATTTATTAAAGATTGGAACTAATAAACTACAAACTAGTATAACAATATATGTTCCAATATATAAATCAAAGATATTTACAAGGACACTACATAATATACCAACTATTAACGCATATAATACTCTACCAGTCCTTGTAACAGGTGTCGCATTAGAAAGTGAAAGTACAAATACTATTGCAAAAATAAATCCACTTTCAAAAACGTTCTTTAAGATATGAACCATATCCACTTTACCAACAAAATATAAGATAAGTACAACCATAGCATATCCTAGGCAAGCTATAATTGGCATTTCCTTTTTATAATAAGAATTAAACATTAATATTAAATAACCAATCAAAGCACATAATGTACTAGTAGTACCAATTTCTCCAACACCCTTACCAATAAATAGTAAAGCCGGATCAGAAACTCTATCAGTTAAATTAACTTCATAAAAATTATGATATCCTTTAACGCCCATTAGCATTAATACGCCAAATATAATACATTTATATAATGCTACTTGATTAACTGTAATCTTGTTATCAATAAATTTTAAAGCTACATCAACAACAGCCATAATAGGTATAGTTATATATAACTTATTCATAGGACCAGTTACCAAATAGCATAAAACATTGACAAATGGTGCTATAGAATTAAATACACTGTTTAAATCATCTTCTTTTTTTATAACAGTATAATAATATACTTCAAAAACATAACTTAAGAAAAGAATAATAATTGGAATTACAAAATATTGAGTACCGAACCAAAAAGGAATACTACCTTTTTGAGCAGGGACAATTCCATTCTTATAAAATGCAAAAGCAATTACAGGAATTAAACTTAATAAATATAATAAATTAATACGTAATACTTTATTGTCTTTCAAAAAACCTTTTTTCATAACCCTACTCCTTATCCTTATCTCTATTTATCATATTAATATTAGCTGGACAAACAAAATTACATAAGCCACATCTAATACAATTTGGATCTAATTTTTTAGCCATAGGATTAATACCAATTGGACAAATGTCTATACATTTACCACATTTAATACACTTAGAAGGTTTTAACTCTTTATGTGGGAAAATAAATATACTTCTAATATTATCAGTAACAATTAAATCATCAACATTAGTACATCTAACTTTTCTCATAAAATTATTTAAGTACAAATCAACATCAATCAAATCGTCTTTAATACCTTTACGTAACATCTCTCCAACATTTGCACCATATTTAGTTTTAACTACGAAAACTCTATTAGCACCATCATAACAAATTGTAATATATCTTTCTGTTACTGGAAGACCATCTTTAATTGCGACAAATATTTTATATAATGCAAAAGCATCCAAGAATAAAATATCTTCATATTTATAATTACTAAAATACTTCTTAGCTAAAACTTGATTAGTATTATTAGGGAATACTTCAGGAATAACCTTAAAATTAATATCAGGATACTTACTTATAACAGCATTAACAGCATCTACATTATTATCATCATATTTAGATAATAACAAATGCGCATTAATATTAAATCTTCTAGAAATTAAATCAATTATTTCAAGTAAATTATTAATATTATCTTGAACTAAATAATTACTATTAAATTGATATGGTTCAACATCCAAAGCATTAACAATCAAAACCTTGCATGGATCTTTTAGCTTATTAACAATTAATTTATTTTCATAATCAATTCCTAAATTTTCACATGCTCTAATAATATCTTCTTTTTTAACATCAGCTATGGAGTCTAAAGCTTCCTCACTTACAAAAGCAGAATTAGTATTGTCATTAATAATTCTAATAACTCCGTCTTTATACTCAACGTCTCCAGAAATAGTAGCATAAGATTTTATGCCACTAGCAGATTCTTTTAATAATTGATTTATATAAACGTATTCACCATCATTAACATAAACACTATCGCCTTCTCTAGTATATACCTCTATAAATTCAGGCTCTAAATAATCAACTTTAGAGATAGCTATTTTCTTTTCGTCATTGTTAAACTTATAAGTTAATTCCATAATCAACCCTACTTTTCCTATTTTATTCTACTGTAATTAGTATACAACAATTAATAATCATAAACAAGAAAAAAAGATACAAATATGTATCTCTTATTTTTGATATTTATCATCCAAGTATTTTTTTAAATTAATAGCAACATCAGATGGAATAATGGTTTCTAACTCCTCAAGACTAGCTTGTTTCATTTTAAGTACACTGCCAAATTTTTTAATTAAAGCTTTCTTTCTAGCAGAACCTATTCCTTCAATATCATCTAAAATACTTCCAATACTTCCTTTACTTCTTAATTGGCGATGATAATTAATCGTAAATCTATGTACTTCATCTTGCATTCTAGTTAAATAATGGAATACATTGCTCATTCTATCTAAAGGAATAATAGTTAAATCACTATCTACCAAATCATTAGTACGGTGTTTATCATTCTTCTTTAAACCTACAACCTTTATATTCAAATGAAATAAACCAAGAATATCAAGAGCAGCTCTAATCTGATTTTCGCCACCATCGACAATAATTAAATCAGGTAAACTAGATCTATCATCAACTAAAGCTCTTTGATATCTACGATATAATATTTCCTTCATCGTATTATAATCATCATTTACATCTACAGATACCTTATACTTACGATATTCATTTTTAGCTGGTTTACCGTCAATATAAACAACCATTCCAGAAACAGCAAAACTACCAAATAAATTACTATTATCAAATACATCAATACGATCTAATTTATCCATATTTAATAATTCTCTTAATTCTTCATTAGCAGATGTTGTTCTAGCTTCATCATGTTGTATTTCTTCAAACTTATTTTTTAAATTTAACTTAGCATTATCATAAGCCATTTTAACAATACCTTTTTTAGTCCCTTTTTGTGGCGCTAAAATATTAGTATCTACCATACTAGCAATATTATCTCTATTTAACTCTTCCGGTATTAATATTTCTTTAGGGATTTCGTTACGCATATAGAATTGTGCAATATAGTTCTCTACTTCATCCTCAATATCTAAATTTAAAGGATAAATAACATTCTTGTGATTTAATAACTTACCATTACGTATAAATAGTATTTCAATAGATATATAACCATTATCTACATAATACGCAATAACATCACGATTAACAAAATCATGTAATTCAACCTTTTGCTTAGATAAAACTATATCAATATACTCTAATTCTTTCTTTAAATCCAAAGCCATTTCATAATTCATTGCTTCACTATAAGAATTAATTTTATCCATTATTTTGTTTCTTAAAACATCATCATTTCCTCTTAAGAAAGACAAAATTTCTTCTTCCATAGTTTCTAACTTACTAGAATCTATTTTATTAACGCAATATCCTAAACATTCTCCGATATGATAATAAAGACATAACTCTTTAGGATTCCCTTCACATTTCTTTAGAGGGTAGATTCTATTAATTAAATTAACAATTCTTCTAGCAGCATAAGCGTTAGGATAAGGCCCAAATAACATCTTATTATCTCTTTTACGTATATTTAAATATCTACTTATCTTAAGCCTTGGATAAGGCTTAGAAATGTATTCTATATATGGATATGATTTATCATCCATAAGCATAATATTATATTTAGGCTTAAATTCTTTAATTAAATTTATTTCAATAATAAAAGCTTCTAACTCAGAAGATGCAACAACATATTGAAAATCATCAATTAAAGAAACCATCTTAGCAGTCTTACCAGTATGTTCCCTATTAAAATATGAATGTAATCTCTTATTTAAATCTTTAGCTTTACCTACATAAATAATTACGCCATTTTTATCTTTCATTTGATAAGATCCAGGTTTATGAGGAACTAATGATAACTTTTCTTTAAATCTCATCTTTATTCCCCTTTTCTACTAAATAGTCAAATAAACCAATACATCCTTTATATATTTCATCATAAGCAGTATCAAAATCATCAGTATACCAAGGATCAGCAATGTCTTTTAAATTGTCAGAATATTCTAAAATTAAATGTATCTTATTATCAACATCTTCACCTATTATATTGATTAAGTCCCTTTTGTTTCTTTCTTCAAATACAATAATCAAATCATACTTATCATAATCACTTTTCTTAAATTGACGAGCAACATGTCTTTCAACCGGAATATTCATTTCTTCTAGTTTCTTTTTAGCTTTAGGATACATATCATTTCCTAGTTCTTCCATACTAGTTGCCATGCTCTCACAATTTATTAAATATCTCTTACTATTTCTATAGATTAAATCTTTAAATATCATCTCTGCCATTGGGCTTCTACAAATATTGCCGTAACAAACAAATAAAACATTATACATTAGAATCCCTCCAAGCTATAAGAATTATAACATATTTGTGTTATAATAACTATGTGATGTCTATGAAACTATTAAATGAATCAAAAATAGAAATTAAAAAATCTAAATTCCTAGGATATGCCTATGAAGTAGAAACTATTGAAGAAGTAAAACAAGTAATAGAAGCCTTAAAAGAAGAGCACAAAAAAGCAAGACACGCTCCATATGCTTATATCTTATCTAATACAGCTGGTAAAAGTGATGATAAAGAACCAACAAACACCGCTGGTTTACCAATTTATAACCTATTAGAAATGAGAAATCTAAAGAATATCCTAGTAGTCGTAGTTAGATACTTTGGTGGAACAAAACTAGGAGCAGGAAATCTCTTAAGAGCATACCTAGAAGCTGCAAAAGAAGCAATAAAAGACTTATAAAAGTCTTTTTTTATTGACAATATTTAACAGCAAAAAAGTATAGGAAAATTAGACAAAAATATGGTCTTATTTTATAATTTAAGTAGTTAAAAGGGGTGTGTTTGTATGCCAAAAATAGCTAATATTATGTTTAGCCAAGAATTCTTTGAAGATTACATAAAGAATATTTTTGGTGAGTCATTCGCTCATAGTAGTTTATCTTTTGAAAAATCATTTGAAGAAAGCAAAAGATTCGCTAAAAAACTAAAAGAATTTATTTCACCAAGAAACATTCAATACGCACAAGAATTAGAAAATAGTGATGATCCTAATGATCACGAATTACTTGCGCAAAGAATTCGTGAAGCTAGAGGTGCCCTAATCTATTATCAAATACCAGAGCATAATACTATTAACGATGATGGATTTGAAGTACCTGGAGTAGAATCATTTGAAAGATTCCTAATTGGTTGCGTAAGACCATATAGAAATACCGTAGAATACAGAAATGCCCAAGAGCAAGGGAAACTAACTGGAGCTATCTACGAAAGTGAAACACTATTATTTAAAGCTCAAGAATTAAGACAATTAATTCTAGGTAAAGTACAAGCTGACTTAAATGCCAAATTATTAAAAAGAGCTAATAATGATGCTTTCCAATATGCCTTAAGCTTAGAAGACATATCTATTCAAGATATTAAAAGAATAAATGCTTTAGTAAATAACTCATTAGTCCATGCTGGATACAAATCAGTAAACAATCAAATCAATGATTGCCCTTTCGAAACATGTCCAAAAGAATATGTTCCAACAAGAATGCAAGAACTAATGCATAAATATAATAATGAATGGGCACGAGAAATACCAGAATTCATTGACGGTGTATCAAGTGATGAAGAAAAAGAAGAATACCTAAACGCTGTCTGCGAAAGAGAGGCAAAATTCCATATCGAATTCGAAAGAATTCACCCATTTGAAGATGGTAATGGACGTACAGGAAGAATTATTCTTAATTCACACTTAATAAAAAATGAAATAGCACCAATCCTAATAACTCCAGAAATGAGAGAATATTATATTCAATGTATTGATGAAAATGATTATAAAAAATTAGGTAAATTAATATATATGTTATCAAGTGTTTCACTAAATGATATGATGTCAGTCTATCGTAAAACAGTAGGTATTAAACCAGACGACTTAAGTTACCAAGAAATTGGTTACAATCCAAACAAATAAAAAAAAGACCAAAAGGTCTTTTTAATTCTCCGTCGGTTCTTCGTAAGTTATTTTGTTCTTATCAATTAAAACATTTAAGTTTTCTCTTGATATTACTTTCTTATCAAGTAAGACTTTAATAGCTCGATTATTAAATTCTTCTTTAGACATTTCTTCATTATCTGCTTTTAAAGTAACAATATCATCAAAAGCTTCTAAAGAATTACCAAACTTTTCTTTAAGAATTGGAATATTCATAACATCATCAGCAAGAGATGGTTCTACACCAAATCCAAATAGATTACATCCAAACTTAAAGATAAAGACAACTAAATACAAAATAACAATTGATTGAACAAACCCAAATATAGCACCAATTAAATGATCTATAAAACCAATTAATGGTAAATGATTAACTAATTTTTCAATAATTTGTGTCATCTTTAGCAATAAACTAAAGATAATCATACAAACAATAAATATTAGTATAAAAGCTAATAATTCATAGAATAGAATATTTAAAGCCGTAATCCCTTTAAATACTCCACCAAACTTTAAGAAAGGTAAATATTTATAAAAAATAATTGAAAGATGATCTTTAAGAATAAAAGCTAAATAACAAGATAGAATAAAACCTAAAGTCTTAAAGAAACTTTCAAAAACTCCTTTCTTATAACCATCGTAAATTCCTAGAATAAAAAACAAAATGATAACAATGTTTACGATTGCAACTTTTGGATTACTAAAATCAAAATGTAATTTAAAATTTAAATTAAACAAAAAATTCATCACTATCACTCCTATTATTAATTATAATACATAAATGATGAATTTGTACATAAAATATGTTAATATGAATACGAGGTGTTTTTATGAAAAACAATGCTTTTAAACCAGTAACAATTGTTTTTAAAGTTAGTGATAACATCAAACAAATGATGATTGAACACTATGAACCAATGAAATGTGAAAAGACTCCACCCTACGCTATTTTCCAAGTAAAAGATTTCGATTGTGTAACAACACTATACGAATCAGGAAAAGTAATGTTCCAAGGTATTGGAGCTGACATTGAAGCTAGTTACTGGACAGAACAAGAAAGAGTCCTAAATGGTAAGATAGTTGATACTAAAGGAAAAGACAAAAAAGATAAAGATAAAAAAGAAGAAAAGAAAATCTTTATTAACGAATCAAGCGTTGGATCTGATGAAGTTGGTACTGGCGATTACTTTGGACCATTAATTGTAACTGCATCTTATGTATCAAAAGAAAACATTCCATACTTAGAAGAATTAGGTGTAAGAGATTCTAAAAAAATAACTGACGATAAAATTAAACAAATCGCACCAGAATTAATCAAAAAGATTCCTCATACGACAATCATTTTAAGTAATAAAGAATATAACTCATATCATAGTACTGATATCAATATGAACAAAATAAAAGCAATTCTTCATAATAAATGCCTATTATCAGTAATCAAAAAAGATAATGTTAAATATTCAAAAATAGTAATTGACCAATTTGAACCAGAAAAGAGTTACTATGCTCACTTATCTCAAGTTCCTGAAAAAGTAACAAACATAACATTCATAACAAAAGCAGAAGATCAATGTTTAAGTGTAGCAGCATCATCAATTATTAGTAGATATATTTTCTTAAAAGAAATGAAAGCCTTATCTGAAAGATTCAATATTGAAATGCCACTAGGTGCTTCTTCATTAGTAGATGAAGTTGGAGCTAACTTAGTTAAAAAATATGGTAAAGACATCTTAAAAGATATTGCTAAAATGAGTTTTAAAAATACTGAAAAGATTTTAGAACTAGCCAAAAAATAAAAAGGTATTAAATACCTTTTTTTATTTGCATAAATATAAAATAAACAATTCCAATGCTCTTTTGTCAGTTATCTTTCCGCTTTTAATCTTAAAATCTAAATCAGCCAAATAAACTAAAATGTTTTCTAAATCCTTAATCGAATAATTATAGGAATTATTAATTGATTTATCTAATTGAAATTCATATTTTATTTCAAGCATTTTCATAATTTCGTTCTTACTCATTGACTTAGAAGATTTCTTATATATAAGCATATTTCTAAATTCTTTAGCTAACATCGTTAAAAGCATAATTGGCATAACTTTCTGACGCATTAAATCTTCGTATAATTTAAAAGATTCTTTAATATTCTTTAAAACAACTGTATCTATAAATTTAAAATTATTGTCATCCACTGCTCTACTAATTATCTCTTTAACATCTTCTAATTTAACTTCACAACCTTTTCCATAATATAGTTTAATCTTCTCTACTTCATTATAAGAAAGATCATAATTATTTAAAGAATTATTAATAATGTAATACAAAGTATCTTTACTACATTTATATCCATCATCTTTAAAAGCCTTATCAAGTTTACTATAAATATCAGATGGTTTTAAATCTTCAACTCTGATAATTTGATATTTATCAGCAATAATTTTTACAATCTTTTTATTACTAGCTGGTTTATTATAAGTAGTAAAAAGCAGAATGGTTTTTGGATTAGGATTTTCTAAATAATTAATTAACTTATCATCCTTTTTAGATGTCTTTTCTTCATCTTCTTCATTTTCTTTTTTTCTTGTTGCTCCAAAAATATTAGCATTTCGAACAATCATATATTTATCTTCATCAAACAATGAAAAATAATTAGCTTCATCTAAAATATCATCAATAGCTTGATAATTAAGATCAAAACTAGTATATTCATGATCTTTAACTATCTTATGTATTTCATCCTCCATCAAACGATAGCTAGAGGAACTTATTAAATATATATTTTCCATAAAACCACCTAGGTTTATTATAACATAATACTTATAGATTAAATATTTTTATCTTAACCATCTTACCAATAATAATTTTAAAACTACTAATAAGATCGATATGCTTCATCATCTCATAAAAAACTGCAATTATAATTAAATGCAGTTTTATTTTCCTAAATTGTTTCTATTTTCAAAAAATTCTCTTTTAGTTTTATACTTGTAACACAACTCATGCAAAATATATGCATATGCCACAATAAATTTCTCATCATAATCTATCATTGCTTGACCAGGATACCTAGACTTTATATTAGGTAGCACTCGTCCAGATGAAAATGATGATAGTATATCTTCAAAGGAAAGATTTTCTAGTTTTTCAGATTTTAAACTATCCTCAATATATATTTGCATTATTTTAGTAAAACCAAATAATCTCGGAATTGTTTGGCTTCTGTTAAAAAATATTGTGTTCTTTATTATATTTTTATCTTCATCATCAAGCAAATTATATGCTCTTAATAAATTATGACCTGCATCTTTCATATCATTCCAACTTAATCCGTTTTGAATTAATATTGCTTTACAATAATGTTCACATGCATCCATCGCAAGTTTAACAACATGTGACCTAACACAATAATTACGTATTAACTCCTCATCTGAACTAAAGTCTCTATTAAAAACATAATCGTAACCATACTTATCTAAAAATTTATGCAATTCATCAAACATTGCATCAGCATTAAAAAAATTTATAATATCTTGATTTCTTTGAATAAGACTATCATCAATAAACATAGTAACAACCAACTCCTATTATTATTGTATCATAAGTTTTACTTATTCCTTTAATTTTATGCTTTATTTCTAATTCTTTCAAATATTTTTTGGTATTACTTCAATCAAAACACCTCCTAATCTATGGTCTAAAAGTATCAATGTTTAATTTATTATTATTATTTATTTCAAACATAATACTCCCATCCTTATCAGTTCGGTATATTTTAGAATCATTTAAATTATATAAGACCTCTTTATTTGGATGCCCATACTTATTATATTTACCAACACTTATAATTGAGTACTTTGGATTTATAACCGTTAAAAATTCTTTTCCACTACTTGTCCTACTACCATGATGTCCTACTTTTAATACATCTATATTAGGTAAATCATACTTACTAAGTATTTCTCTTTCCGTAATACTAGAAGCATCTCCCATTAATAAAAATTTATAACTTCCAATTATAGTATAGATAACATTAGAATTATCGTTTTCATTATCAAATTCTTTAGTATGAAGAAAACTGAAATTATCTAACCTGCTAACACAAGCATTATAATTAATCTTTTTTAAATCCAATTGTTTAATTAAATTTCTTTCTAAGTCATTATATGGCCCACAATTAAAAATAACTTTATTAACTTTAAAACTATTTATTATCTTATCCGCTTCACCCATATGATCAAAATCTCCATGTGTAAGAATTAAATTATCAATTTTCTTTATTCCTAAGTATTTCAGTAATGGAATATACCTCCCACTAATATCCATATCAACAAAACCTCCAGTATCAATTAAAGAAACATTCTTCCTATGTGAATCAATAATTAAAGTTGAATCTCCTTGGTTAACATCAAGAAAATAAATATAACTAGAACTATCTAAATATGGAACTAATTTATCAAAAAATATTATTAAAAATAATAAACAAAAAAATTTATAATGTTGTTTAACAAAAACAATATATAAAAAAAGATAAAACAATAAAACTTCAACAAGATCAAAAGACATATAAATATTAAAAAACTTTAAATTAACAAGATTAGAACTAATAAAGTTTAATAAAGAAATTGATAAAGAAAATAAACCTTTTAAAAAAGGAAATAAAAAAGTAAATAAAGACAATGGATAAACAATAAGACTTATAAAAGGAATGAAGAATAAATTATAAAAAATGCTTAAAACATTTATTTCATAAAAAGAATATAAACTAATTGGTAAGCTAAATAAAAAAGCTATTAATGATAATTTAAATGAAGAATATAATTTATTACTATCATTTATAAAACTATTACATAAGATTATTCCTCCAACAGTACAAACTGAAAACCAAAATCCAACATCATAAATAATTCTATAATTTAAGAAAACTAAAATAAAAATAGTTAGTAATAAAACTTGTTTACTTTCTAATTCTAATTTAAAGACCTTATTTATACTATTT
>Ga0310697_10006030_pt1 | contig 11592 bp, 7 predicted proteins | sample 172DNAGHGlowgp2_FD_203883 | JGI IMG/M metagenome (GOLD analysis project Ga0310697, IMG submission 203883) | Sheep rumen microbial communities from Palmerston North, Manawatu-Wanganui, New Zealand - 1728 DNA GHGlow gp2 (v2) (version 2) | ecosystem: Host-associated > Mammals > Digestive system >... | reverse complement strand
ATGGATTGGATATTGCTCATCTTGTAAGACAGGAACTCCTCGGGCAATGGAGGTATCTCAATGTCATCGCTGTCTTTCTTCTTCTTTTTCTTGTCCTTATCCTTATCCTTGTCCTGCTTGCTATCTTCCTGTCCGTTCTCTTTCTCTGCTCGTTGGGCAGCACGGCGTTCAGCCTTCACTTGCTGTTTGTATTCTTTAGTCCATTCCTCCCATGCTTCTTGGTATTCACGGGCAAGATGCTCTTTGGTGATTTTTGATGTGAGCCTCAGCGTGTCAGTTGTGATGGAGAGGTTGCCAGTGGTGTCGGTCTCAAAGTAGTCTATCTGCATGTGCAGCGTGTCAAGGTTGTAGATGAGGGAGTCCTTGATCCAATAGTTGATGGAATCGTTGTGACGGTTGGCATCGATGATGAAGGCTCCATCAGCGTTGAAGTTCAGTCCAGTGAGTCGAGGAAGGGTGTCGCTGCCTGCTGTGAAGTAGAGCGAGAACTGCTGCAGGATGGGACGCTCGCTCTTGAGCAAGTGGCGGTCTTGCAGGGCTGACTCAAAGGCTATGAGGACGATGTCGTCAGGATAGTAGTGGGTATAGGGCGTATAGACAATGGAGTCGTAGTGGATGCTGTCGTGCCAGACGGTGTCTGGACGTACATCGGGACTGCTGGAGGTGCTGAGAATGCGGTCGGAGAAGGCGATTGCTTCAGCGCGTTGGTCATAGACGTAGTTTTGGTTCATGTCCTTGAGGGCAAAGGCACGGTAATGACCTGGCGCAAGCCCCTTGACCACGAAGTGTCCACGGCTGTCGGTGCGTGAAATGCGTTCGAAAGGCTTGGTGCGGAAGATGGAGTCGGGGAGCCCCTCTCTTATCCCCCCAAGGGGGGAAGAACTATCCGCACGGTCGCCCTCCCCCTTGGGGGAGTCGGAGGGGGCTTGGGGAAGCTTGTAGAGTCCTACCAGCATGCCTTTGATAGGCTCGAGGTCTTCTGCATTCAGCACATGACCTGACACTTGGAAGGTGTCCACCTGTTCGCCTGTGGAGAAGGTGAAGGCGTAGTCACCGTATGGATTGCCTTCATTGTTGTCGACGATGGCGTCGGCAAAGTCTATCGTGTAGGTCATGTCGGGCTTGAGGGTGTCAAGCAAGGTGACAGTGATGCGCCGCCCGTTGGCTTCAATCTCCGGTTGCTGAATCTGTGGAGGGGAAATGACCACTTTTTCAGAGGCATTCTCAATCTTTACAATTTCATCAAACTCTATCGTCACACGTTTCACGTTCGTCTCGTTAGCTGCACCAAATTTGGGAGAGGTGTGCACTACCTTGGGAGGTGTCTCGTCGTAAGGACCACCATCAGGAGATCCCATACGGGCACAAGCAAAGAAGCATGCGCAAAGAATCATGCACAATGCACATAAGAAGCTATGCAGACATTTATGGCTAATGGAAGTGAGCCGCATGACAACCTTTAGAGTTCAAACGAGGTTTATGGTGCAGTGTGAAGTTATGAGTTGAGTTGGATGAGCTCCTCAATGTACTGCCGAGAGTTGGAGAGACGTGGAATCTTGTGCTGACCACCGAGCTTTCCCTTGCTTTTGAGCCATTCGTCGAAAAGTCCAGGCTTGGCGACAATGATTTCGAGGGGCTGGAGAGTGATGTCCTTGTGGCGCTTCGCCTCATAGTCTGAATTGATAGCTTGGAGCGAGCGGTCAAGGATGGTGGCAAATTCCTCGATGGAGGCAGGTGCCTTGGCGAAATCAATAATCCATTGGTGTCGGCACTTGGCATCGCTGTCCATAAAGATGGGCGCAGCTGTGTAGTCTTTCACCTGCGCTCCTGTTGCCACACAGGCTTGCAGGAGTCCTTTCTCGGCATTGTCAACAATGAGTTCTTCACCGAAGGCGTTGATGAAGTGCTTGGTGCGTCCAGTGATGGAGAATTTGTATGGGTCTTTCTGTGAGAACTTCACCGTGTCGCCGATGAGGTAACGCCAAAGTCCACAGTTGGTGCTGATGATCATGGCGTAGTTGACACCCAATTCCACATCCCACAAGGGCACAATCTTGCTCTCGTCGATGGGGAGCCCGCTGTCGTTGAGATTGTCCATTGGACAGAACTCGTAGAAAATGCCATAATCAATCATTAGAAGCATGTTGGGGTCGGAGAGGTCATTCTGCAAGCCAAAGAAGCCTTCGCTGGCATTGTAGGTCTCCATATAATGCATGTTGGGCAACCCGATGATGTTCTTGTATTGCTCACGGTAAGGGGTGAAAGCCACGCCACCATGGAAGAACACTTCGAGGTTGGGCCACACTTCGTCAAGACGGTCAACTCCCTTCAGCTCCATCACGCGATTGAGCACGCTGAGCATCCATGAAGGCACACCGCTGATGTTGGTGATGTTCATGTCCATCGCAGCCTGCGCAATCTTGTCGCGCTTCTCCTCGAAGTCGCTCAAGAGAGCAATTTTCTTCTTGGGAACACGGATGACCTTAGCTGCATTTGGAATATTTTCAATGAGGATGGCGCTCAAGTCACCCACTAAACTATTGGGTGTGTTGAGGTTGGGGGAGTGGCTGCCACCGAGGATGAGGCTCTTTCCTGAGAAGAATTTGCTCTTGGGATTGATGTGCAAGTAACTGACAATACAATCAGTGCCGCCGCGGTAATGGATGTTCTTGAGTCCCTCTCCACTGACGGGGATGAACTTGCTTTTGTCGTTGGTGGTGCCTGAAGATTTTGCATACCAGCGCACCACTCCCGGCCACAGGATGTCTGCTTTTCCCTCGCGCATCTTTTGAATGTAACTCTTCAGTTCCTCATAGGTGTTTACGGGCACTTGCTGACAGAACTGCTCATAGGTGCTAATCTGCTCATACTGGTGCTTTTCGCCCCATTCCGTCTTTCGCCCTTGGCGGATGAGATGACGGAATATCTTGAGTTGCAAATCTTTTGCGTGGGTGGCGTATTTCTCCAACTGTTTCTGCCTTCTGGAGAAATAAATCTTATTTAGAAATCCTGTTGTGTTCATTGCAATGTGTGATTTTAAGTGCAAAGATACATATAAGTGGGGGAAAAACCAAATATATTTGGATTTTTCACTTTTTACTCGTCACTTTTCACTTTCCCTCTTCTTCCTGCATTTTGTATCCCTGCCAGCAGTTCCTTGTCGTGCTTAATGCGTTTAAGTGCCTGTTTGGCGGCATTTTGGTCACTCTCTTTCTTGCTGTATCCGTCACCCGTACCACATGAGATGTTTTCTATCAGCACGCTGGAATGGAAAACGGGTACGTTTTTGTCGTCGCGTGCCTCTTTCTGCGTGAACTCAAACTTGTACCGATATTTCTGACACCATTCAATCAAGGCACTTTTGAAGTTTCTCTCCTGTTTTGCCATGGCATCAATATTGATGTGCTTCTTGAATACTTGCTCTTCCAAGAAACGGTAGCAGTATCGGTAGCCACGGTCAAGGTAGATGGCACCCACGAATGCCTCAAAGGCATTGCCACTCATGAAACTGTTGTGTCCGGTCGTGACAGCACCAGCGTGACGGATGAGTTTGTCTAATCCCAAGTCTTGGGAGAGTTTGTTCAACGAACTGCGACAGACAATGTTGCTGCGCAGGGTCGTCAGGAATCCTTCTTGCTTGTTGCCGTAATGTTTGTAGAGAATGTCAGCAACAATGGCCCCAAGCATCGCATCGCCCAGAAATTCAAGACGCTCATTGTTAATGAAGTGGTGGTTCTGCTCTTGGTATGCCAAGGATTTGTGCATCAGGGCTAAACGGTAGAGCCTGATGTCATGTGGGTAGAAGCCAAGGATGGACTTGAGGCGCAAAAAAGGCTTCTTCTCGCGAACGAAAAGAAGCCTCATTTTATCTATGAAATCCGCAATCACTTGAACCTAAGGAAAAAGCGTTTGGGATGAATCCCAAGATTACTGATATTTCTTGAAGATGACACTTGCATTGTGACCACCGAAACCGAAGGTGTTGCTGAGTGCAACACGTACCGTACGCTGCTGAGCCTTGTTGAAGGTGAAATTGAGGTTGTAATCAATTTCAGGATCTTGGTCATCGTCAGCGTGGTTGATAGTTGGAGGTACAATGTCATTCTTAACAGCAAGGATGCTGATCATCGCTTCAACAGCACCAGCAGCACCGAGGAGGTGACCTGTCATGGACTTGGTTGAGCTGATGTTCAACTTATAGGCTGCGTCGCCAAACACTTCCTTAATGGCTTTTGCCTCGGAAATGTCACCCACATGCGTAGATGTGCCATGCACGTTGATGTAATCCACATCTTCAGGTTTGATGCCTGCGTCTTTGAGTGCGCGCTCCATAACGAGCTTTGCACCGAGACCTTCGGGGTGTGTGGCTGTGATGTGATATGCATCGGCAGACATGCCAGCGCCAATCATCTCAGCATAAATCTTGGCACCACGAGCCTTTGCGTGCTCCAGTTCCTCAAGAATCAGGATACCAGCACCTTCACCCATGACGAAACCGTCGCGGCTTGCGCTGAAAGGACGGCTTGCCTTTTCTGGCTCATCGTTGCGAGTGGAGAGTGCCTTCATGGCATTGAAACCACCTACGCCCGATGCGAAAATAGCAGCCTCTGCACCACCTGTCACCATAGCATTGGCTTTACCCAAGCGGATGAGGTTGAATGCGTCAGCAACAGCGTTGGAAGAAGATGCGCATGCAGAAGTTGTTGTGTAGTTAGGTCCACGGAATCCATACTGAATGGAGATATGACCAGAGGCAATATCAGCAATCATCTTCGGAATGAAGAAAGGATTGAATTTAGGACCTAATTGAGGACCATTGATGGCATAGTTGCCAGCCTCTTCCTCGAAAGTCTTGATACCTCCGATACCTACACCGAGCACAACACCTATTTCGTTCTTGTCAACAACTTCAAGGTCCATGCCTGAATCGTCAATGGCCATCTTAGCTGCAGCAAGAGCATACTGAGTGTAAAGGTCCATCTTGCGTGCCTCCTTTCTGTCAATGAAGGCAGAGGAGTCAAAACCTTTCACTTCGCATGCGAACTGAGTCTTGAACTGTGAAGCGTCGAAATGAGTAATAGGACCAGCGCCGCTCTTGCCTGCCTTGAGGTTTTCCCAAGACTCCTCAGCTGTGTTGCCGAGTGGAGTCAGAGCGCCAAGACCTGTTACAACAACTCTTTTTAATTCCATAATTACTTAGCGTTCTGCTCGATGTAAGCAATAGCATCGCCAACAGTAGCGATCTTCTCAGCCTGATCGTCAGGAATATTGATACCGAAAGCCTTCTCGAACTCCATGATGAGCTCCACAGTGTCAAGTGAGTCAGCACCGAGGTCGTTTGTGAAACTTGCTTCTGGCTTTACTTCTGCTTCGTCAACGTTGAGCTTTTCAACGATGATAGATTTTACTCTTGATTCAATTTCAGACATAATCTTAAATGTTTAAATGTTAATGATTATTTTCTATTTAGTCGCTTTTGTTTTCGTTTCGTGGTGCAAAGGTAGGAATAATTCTTTGATTTCTGCAAAAATATTCCCATAAAAAGCACATTTCTTGCACAATCAATATATTTTTGTGCAAGAAATGCACGAAAAGCACCTCTTTTTATCTCTCCGCTTTACAATTGTCAGTCTTCGCGATTGGCGCGTTTTCTTTCCAAATGGTCAAGGATGATTTTACGGATTCGCATGCTCTTCGGAGTCACCTCCACATACTCGTCTGCCTTGATGTACTCCAACGCCTCTTCCAAAGAAAGTTGAACGGGTGGAATGATGTGTGCCTTTTCGTCTGTGCCGCTCGCGCGTACATTAGTTAATTGCTTTGCCTTGGTCACGTTAATGACCAAATCTATCTCATGCACGTGCTCACCCACCACTTGACCAGCATATACCGTGTCTTGTGGGAAGATGAAGAATTTGCCTCTGTCTTGCAGATGGTCGATGGCGTATGCAAAGGCTGTGCCGCTCTCCATCGCAATCAGTGAACCATTCGTGCGACGTGTCAGTTCTCCTTTGAAAGGCTGATAATTCTTGAAGCGGTGTGCCATGATTGCCTCACCTTGACTGGCAGTGAGCACATTCGTGCGCAGTCCGATGATGCCGCGTGAAGGAATTTCAAACTCGATGTTCACACGGTCACCCTGTGCTTCCATACTTGTCATCTCTCCTTTGCGTCGAGTCACCATGTCTATCATCTTGCTGGAGAATTCTTCGGGAACATTGATGGTCAGCTCTTCCACTGGCTCACATTTCACCCCGTTGATTTCCTTGAAAATCACTTGTGGCTGACCTACTTGCAGCTCATACCCTTCACGGCGCATCGTCTCAATCAACACGGACAAATGCAGCACACCACGTCCGCTTACAATCCATTGGTCAGTCGTGCCATCTTTAGTCTCCACACGCAAGGCGAGATTCTTCTCCAGCTCCTTATACAGACGATCACCGATGTGGCGGCTTGTGCAGAACTTTCCTTCCTTGCCGAAGAATGGTGAGTTGTTGATGGTGAAGAGCATTGACATCGTAGGCTCGTCAATGGAGATAGTGGGCAATGCTTCTGGCTCCTCGAAATCACATATTGTATCGCCAATCTCGAAATTGCTCAATCCGATGACAGCACAGATGTCGCCTGAGCTTACAGACTCGGCAGCCCTGTGTCCCATACCCTCAAATGTGTGCAATTCCTTGATTTTCGTCTTCTCGCTGCTACCGTCACGATGCACAATCGTAATGTTCTGACCAGCCTTCAGAGTGCCGCGATGCACACGCCCCACAGCAATACGTCCCGTATAAGTGGAATAGTCGAGCGATGTAATCAGCATCTGAGGTGAGCCTTCCAGTTGCTCTGGAGCAGGAATCGTTGAAAGGATAGTATCCAGCAGATAAGTGATGTCGTTCGTGGGTGTCTTGTAGTCAGGACCCATCCATCCCTGCTTGGCAGAGCCATACACCACGGGAAAGTCCAGCTGGTCTTCCGTCGCATTCAGAGAGAACATCAGGTCGAACACCATCTCATACACTTCCTCGGGACGGCAATTGGGCTTGTCCACCTTGTTCACCACCACCACGGGTTTCAGTCCAATCTCCAGCGCCTTTTGTAACACAAAGCGCGTCTGAGGCATCGGACCCTCAAAGGCGTCCACCAGCAGGATGCAGCCATCTGCCATGTTGAGCACACGCTCCACCTCACCACCGAAGTCTGAGTGTCCAGGGGTGTCAATGACGTTAATCTTAGTGCCTTTGTAATTGATGGAGACATTCTTCGACAAAATTGTGATGCCGCGCTCACGTTCCAGTTCGTTGTTATCCAAAATCAAGTCGCCTGTCTGCTGATTCTCACGAAAAAGGTTTCCGGCAAGCAACATCTTATCGACCAGCGTCGTTTTTCCGTGGTCAACGTGTGCAATAATTGCAATGTTTCTGATATCCTGCATGTCTATTGATTATCTAAATCGGGTGCAAAGGTACGAAATAATTGGGAATTAGGAATTAGGAATGTCGAATTATTTGTCATAATGAAGATTACTTTTGTCTAGTGGGCAGTTTGGACTATTTTTCAAAAAAAAAGCACAAATATTGTGTGTGATTACACCATTTTTCATATATTTGCATTCGAATTGCGAATAAAGGTGATTCATTCAAGGATGTTAAACTTAAAAAACATATGAAAAAGTTATGAAAATCAAAGCAGATTATGCTAATGCACCTCAGTGGAAAGTATTGACCGTGAAGGCTACATTGCCAGAAGAACTGAAATGTTTGGACGAGATTGCCCACAATATGTGGTGGGTGTGGAATTATGAAGCACGTGACTTGTTCCGCGACCTCGATGCTGAATTGTACCATGATGTGAAACACAATCCCGTGATGCTCTTGGAGCAACTCACATACGCTCGTAAGGAAGAGATCTTGAAAGACAAGGGGCTGATGAAACGCGTGAAGAATGTGTATGGTGAGTTCAAGAAATATATGGACGTGAAGCCCGACTCCAGCCGTCCCTCTGTGGCATACTTCTGCATGGAATATGGCATTCACTCTGCCCTGAAGATATACAGCGGCGGTCTCGGCATGTTGGCAGGCGACTATGTGAAGGAAGCCTCCGACTCCAATGTTGACATGTGCGCTGTCGGATTCCTCTACCGATTTGGCTACTTCACTCAGAGCCTTTCTATGGACGGACAGCAGATAGCCAACTACGAGGCACAAAACTTTGGCAGCCTGCCCATCGAGCGTCAGCTTGACGAGGAAGGTAATCCGCTTGTGATAGATGTGCCCTACAATAATTACCATGTGTATGCCAGTGTTTGGCGCGTCAATGTGGGACGCGTGAAGCTCTATCTGCTTGATACCGACAACGAGCAGAACTCTGAATACGATAAGCCCATCACGCATTCTCTTTATGGTGGTGACTGGGAAAACCGTCTGAAGCAAGAAATCCTTCTTGGCATCGGTGGTATGTTGCTCCTCAAGCGATTGGGCATCAAGAAAGATATCTACCACTGCAATGAAGGTCATGCCGCCCTGTGTAACCTGCAGCGACTCTGCGACTACATTGATGAGGGACTTACTTTCAACGAGGCCATGGAGCTTGTGCGTGCCTCTTCCCTCTACACAGTCCACACCCCTGTGCCTGCAGGACACGACTATTTCGACGAAGGTCTTTTCGGTAAATACATGGGTGGTTATCCTCAAAAACTTGGCATCTCATGGGATGAGTTCATCGGCATGGGACGCACTAACCCAGATGATCACAGCGAGAAGTTCTGCATGAGTACCTTCGCTTGCAACACCTGTCAGGAAGTCAATGGCGTGTCCATGCTTCATGGTAAAGTTTCCCAAAAGATGTTCGCCAATATCTGGGCAGGCTACTATCCAGAAGAAAACCATGTGGGTTACGTCACTAACGGCGTACACTTCCCCACATGGGCTGCCACTGAATGGCGTAAGATATATGACAAGTATTTTGACAAGAACTTCCTCCACGACCAGTCGAACGAGTCCATCTGGCACGGCATTTACAATTGTCCTGACGAAGAAATATGGGCTACTCGCATGGCGCTCAAGAAAAACCTCTTCGACTATGTTGAGATACAGTTCCGCAACACTTGGCTGAAAAATCAGGGTGATCCTTCGCGTCTTACCAAGTTGGCAGAACGCCTTAACCCCAATTCCCTTGTCATCGGCTTCTGCCGACGCTTTGCCACCTACAAGCGTGCTCACTTGCTCTTCACCGACCTTGAGCGTCTGGCACGCATCGTCAACAACCCTGAACGCCCCGTTGTCTTTCTCTTTGCAGGTAAGGCACACCCTGCTGATGGTGCAGGACAGGGACTCATCAAGATGATATACGAAATTTCTCAGCGCGAAGAGTTCCAGGGCAAAGTCATCTTTGTCGAAGACTACGATTACATGCTTGCACGCAACCTCGTGAGCGGAGTGGACATTTGGATGAACACGCCTACCCGTCCGCTCGAAGCCTCTGGCACATCGGGCGAGAAAGCAGAGATGAACGGTGTTGTCAACCTCAGTGTGAAAGACGGTTGGTGGCTCGAAGGCTATCGCGAAGGTGCAGGATGGGCACTTACCGAGCATCGCACCTACCAGAATCAGGAGCTTCAGGACAAGCTCGATGCAGCCACCATATACTATCTCTTGGAAAATGAAATAGCTCCTCTCTACTATGACAAGGATGAGAGTGGCATCTCAAGGGGTTGGATTAAGGTCATCAAGAACTCTATTGCTCAGATAGCCCCCCACTACACGATGAAACGCCAGTTGGATGACTATTACTCCAAGTTCTATGAGAAAGAAGCCCGCCGCTACAAGGAAATCGCCAAGGACAACTACCGACTTGCCAAGACACTCGCTCAATGGAAAGAAACCGTGGCCCAGCGTTGGGACGCTATTCGGGTGGTGAGTGCCGAGTGGAATTTCCCTGCTACGGGAGGCGAAGCAGGAGGACATTACCAACTTAAGTATGTCATCGACGAGCAAGGACTCAACGATGCCATCGGATTGGAGAAAGTGAACATCTGGATTGATAAAGATGGCGAGGAGAAGGTCTTCTCTGTAGAGCCGCTCACCGTCACCGCTCATGAAGGTAATAATTACACTTTCGAAGCCACCCTCACACCCCAGCAGTTCGGACAGTATAAGAGTGCTGTGCGCATGTATCCTAAGCATCCGCTCCTTCCTCACCGTCAAGACTTCTGCTATCTCAAGTGGTTGGAACTTCCAGCATTCAACAATTAGAAATCAGATATATAAAACGACAATGAAAAAAAGTGTACTGTTTTTATTGATGCTGATGGCAGGAACATTCTCTTTTGCCCAAAGCAAGCGTGAACTGGTGCGTGAACGTGTGGATAGTGTGTTGCGCAAGAACTATGAGAAAGGTAATTTCGATACACTCTACATGATGCGTCCGGACAGCAAGTTGACTCTGAAGCTGAGAGGCAATGTTTCCGGTTATTATATAAGTGGAAAAAACACTGTGGATGGTAACTATTTCCGCACCAAGTTGAACACTGATGCGCGCGCCACTGTCAGTGCAGCTGCCACCTATTATGGAGTGACGGCTGGTGTGGCTCTCAATCCCGCTCGTCTGGCAGGCAAGAACAAGGATTGGGAACTGAACCTCAATTTCTATGGCAATCGTTTCGGCTTGGAAGCGAATTATCAAAACTCTGAGACACTCTCTGGCGACATCCACCACGATGACGGCACTTTCCATCTCTATAGGGGTGACCTGAAAATGGCATTAGTCACCGTAACGGGATATTATGCTTTCAACTACCGCCATTTCTCCTATCCTGCCGCTTTTACGCAATCTTACATCCAGAAACGTTCTGCAGGTTCCTGGCTTGTAGGTTTCACGTGTCAGGGAGGAAGAATCAAAAGCACCGAGGATGCGCCTGCCATAGTGAGTGACACACGTTTGTCCGTGTTTAGTTTTGCTATTGGTGGTGGTTACGGCTACAACCTCGTGGCTGGTAAATGGCTCTTTCATGCCTCCGCACAACCCTGTCTGATTGTCATCAGCGACAACGACACGAAACTGAATGGCGTGAAGCGCGACGAGGACACCCACTTTCCTGAGATGATTGTCAATAATCGCGCTGCCATCGTTTATAATATCAACAAGAAATACTTTGTGGGTTCCACCTTCCTCTTCAACACCACGCTTTGGGGTGATGTTGATGAGTACACCCGTCAGACAAAATGGCGTGCCCGTGCTTTTGTGGGAATAAGACTATGAGGAAAGCGTTGCCCCTCTTCCGCAACTACTAAGTATGTGTCGGCAAACCGCCGATGGTGCTTGGGGCAAAGCTCCCAAGAACTTCATTAAAATGGTGCTTGGGGCAAAGCTCCCAAGAACTATCTGAAAGAAACATAGATAAAAACAAGCAAGGATATAACAAATATTTTTGCTTGTTTTTTTGGCTCACCAGTAAACACCTGTGTGGGGATTTAGATAAATCCCATAAATCTGCTGAATCAGCTTAATCATCCCGAAGGGATATGTTTTTATATAAACAAGTTCCTGCGGAACGATTGAGCGGATTGAACGGAAATCACGCCTCGCGCGGCGTGT
>Ga0310697_10006029_pt1 | contig 11592 bp, 11 predicted proteins | sample 172DNAGHGlowgp2_FD_203883 | JGI IMG/M metagenome (GOLD analysis project Ga0310697, IMG submission 203883) | Sheep rumen microbial communities from Palmerston North, Manawatu-Wanganui, New Zealand - 1728 DNA GHGlow gp2 (v2) (version 2) | ecosystem: Host-associated > Mammals > Digestive system >... | reverse complement strand
ACAACCAAGGTGGCGGAACGGGTTTGACGACTACGCGTAATTATCTCGATAAGAATAAAATCCAATATTTCGGCACGCCAAAATACAGCGGAAACGTTCAGAGTGAATTAGCGCGCGATACGGCTGAGGCGACCAACTGTGACGTAGTAGTGTTGCCAATTAATGTTACTTATGACAACGGCGAAACGAAGAAGATTCAGATGCCATTTGGTTTCTGTTCGGCGCATGGTGTGTTTGGTATTCCAGCCGAGGATTATTTGCAAAATATGAAAAAGTATTCAGCGTTAATGCCGACGATTGTGATGCCGCATATGGGCGCAGAATATAAATCCGTGCACGATACTTTGCGTCAAAACTTGTATCGCAAAATGATTGATTATGGCGTAGACGCGGTGATCGCTGACCATCCGCACTGGACGCAGGACGCCGAGGCGTATAAAGGTAAACTAATTGTTTACTCGATGGGCAATTTTATGTTCGACCAGATTTTTAACAAGGAAGTTTCGCGTTCAGCAGCGATTGAAGCGCATGCGGTTGTAAATGGCGTGTCGGATGTTGATTTTGATAAATGGAATGAGCTTGGCGAGGGCTGCTTGGCGGACAAAAAGACTTGCTTTGCAAATATTCAGGAGGCTGCTCAGCCGCGTCTAAAAGTTACTTGGACTTATGCTTATCATGCGACGACTTCGGCCGGCGATCGTATTCCGCGCCTTGGCTCCGATGCGGAGCAAGCCGAAATTGGCGCCCGTTTGAAGTGGGGCGCCATTCCAGCCGAAATGAAAATTGCGAAATAATTAACGCGGTCGTCCAGCGGCGACTTTGTGCGCGCGCTGCTCGATGCGGTCGTTTAAGATAGCGAGTTTCTGAGCCTTGCCGGTTTTGTTTTCGAGCGCTTTAAGGATGAGGAAGTCTGCAACGCGCGGATTCTTCGGTAATAATGGGCCATGCAAATAGGTGCCGATGCAGTTCTTGTATTTGGCGCCTTCGGTCATGTCTTCGCCGTTATTGCCGGCGCCGCTGACGACTGTGCCGAAAGCTAATGTTCCCTCTTTTAGCTCGGTGAGTCCGGAGTGATTTTCGTAGCCGACAATTTCGCCAAATTCTGGTGTATTGATGGTAATGTTACCAATCAAACGCGTCGGACCACCTTTGGTAGTTACGCCGAGAATATTTGCACCTTGGATTTTTTGTCCTTCAGACGTTTCGAAATATTCGCCAAAGAGCTGATAGAGGCCGCAAATAACAAGCGTTGGCGTGCCGGCTTCAATCTTCTCTTTTAATACCGGCGCAATGCGGATGAGGTCTTTTTCAATCTTGCTTTGACCGGAATCTTGGCCGCCGCCGCCAAAGATGATGTCGACGTCGTCCGGGATGGTCATGCCTGGTTCGTGGGCGATGACGCGCGTTTTAATACCGCGCCACTCGCAACGTTTGCGCAAGGTCAAAATATTGCCGTGATCGCCATAAAGGTTCATTTCTTTTGGGTATAAATGCAAAATGGTTAGGTTCATAGTAGGCTCTTTCCGGAGATTATTTTTCGAATTTCTAGCATTGCTGTGTAAGTGGTAAAAATGCGTTTCGGTTTCTTGTTGGCAGCAGTAAATTTGTCGACGGCAGTCTCGAGATTTTCTTCGATTTTGTCGACTTTTACTTCGTCATATTTCAGGCGAAGTGCCATGTCGGTGGCGCGAATGCCGGAAACAACTTTGACGCCTGGCAGAGCTTTAAAATCGACGTTCCAAAGCCAGGAAATGTCGCGACCGTCGGCGATGTTGTCGTTGATAGCAATCATGTAATCGTGTTCATCGTCGACGAAACTGGCAAGGCTAAGCTGGAAGGCGCTTGGGTTTTTGACGAGTAGAATCTCAACTTCGGCGTCGTTTATTTTGAAGACTTCCCCGCGACCAAAAGCAGATTCGACTTTGCTGAGGGTGTTGATGAAATTCTGGCTATCAGTTTCCGGCAAAATTGTACTTACAAGTGCGAGAGCGCCGGCAGCGTTGAAGGCATTATAGATGCCTTTCAAGGTAAGATTTGTGTGATAGTGCTCGGTTTTAACGCGATAGGTTGCTTTTTGGCCATCGAGCTTGTCTAGTGTAACGATAGCTGGCTTGTCGGACGCAACGGTTCCAGTTTTATAAAGTAAATTATCGTCGCTTGGGAATTTCTTGAGTAGCATGTCGGACAGGCCGAAGTAAACTCGATGTTTGGCTTCAATTTTACTAATGCGCGGATCTTCGCGATTAAGTACGACGGCTTTCTGGGCGTTCTCGGCAACTTTTTGCAATAGCTCGGCGGTGTGGTCAATTTCGCCAAAGCGATCGAGTTGGTCGCGCTGAACATTTAGTAATAGCGCGTAATTAATCGGCACAACTTCGCAGAATTTGACGGCGTGTGCTTCGTCGAGTTCAAGCACGGCAATGTCATAATCGAATTTGCCGCTGAGTTTAATGTTTTTGAGGATGGCGGAAATGACGCCGCGAACGAAGTTGCTACCGGTTTTGTTCGTGAAGACTTTGAGGCCTTCAGCTTCGAGTAATTCAGTCACGATTTTAGTAGTGGTGGTTTTACCATTAGTGCCAGATACGACTACGACGCCGTATGGTAATTTTGATAGAACCTTGCGGACGAATTTTGGATTCGTGCGTTCGATGACGAGACCTGGCAAAGCGGAACCGCCGTTGCCGCGAAGACGCGTGATTTTTTGGACGCTTTTGCCGAGTAGGATACTTAGTCTTTCCATGATTTGCGTGGGCTCCCGAGTAATCTCTTTAAGTTAATTTTAGCCGTAAATTCGATAGCGTTGCGACAGAAAATGTAGGTTGCCAACTTGGCGAGCAAAGCGCCGGAAATTGTAATATCGGCGAGACCAACCCAGAATTCCCAATCGGCGAGGCTACCCATGATGGCGCGGAGCATAATCGCGATTGGTGCGCTCGGTGGGAAGTAAGTGAGGAAATACATCATGACTTGATTTTCTTTGCCAGTAAAGCTGCCAAGGAAGAAGATTGGTAAAATTACCATAATGATGAAGATGCTCGAGAAGGAGCTGGCGTCTTTGGCGGTTGGCGTCATGGTGCCGATGATGATACAGCCGGCGGTATAAAGGAAATACGAAGCCAACAATAAGATTACGTACTGCGCAATTGATAATGCGTTTAGGCCTTCCTGAATGAAGTTTGGAATTACGTCGTAATTGAGGCCGACTTTATAAAGTAGGAGTACTGGTACGACTAGCACGAATAGCTGAATAAAGCCGATAATCATCATGGAAATGATTTTGCCGACGATTAGGTCGCGCGGATTAATGCTGGTGAGCATTAGCTCGCTGATGCGGTTCTCTTTTTCCTCGGTCATTGCCACGACTAGGCGGTTGCCAAGTACAACGATGAGAATATAGAACAAAACCAGCGCGATAATTGGGCCGGATATTTTACCGACGATTTCGCTAGTTTCGACGACGTGGTTATCCTCGGAATCGTAGCTGGTCGTTTCGTAATTAATTGCATTTGTAATGATGGCATAATTAATTGGCGAAACTTCAGCGATGGCGTGCGACTGTAAAATTGTGGCAATTGGCTGCGTATAGTTGTCGAATAATGTGACTTGATCTGGCTTGGCGTAGATATTGACCGTCGGTTTTTCGTCGAAGTCGGCCGGGATGTCGTAGAAGATATCGATCTCTTTATTTTGTACGGCATCGATGCCGGATTGCGTAGACTCGTAGACTTTAAATTCTTGTTCGTCGCCGTTCGCGTTGATAAATTTGGTGTTTTTAATAAACTTTTTGCCGTCGTGTAAGCCAAGTTTCATCTCGGAAGTGTCAGCCGCGGCGTCAAGTGCTTCGCCGGCGGAATAGCCGCTCATGGCAGCGATGAAAATGTAAAAGCCAAATAAGACAGGAATTAAAATTGCGGCAGCCCAAAAGCTTGGCTTTTTAACGCTGCGCATGATTTCGAAACGGATAACCTCGAAAGTTTTATTCATGGTTCCCCTCCTCGGCTTTTTCGCCATAGACGTCAATGAAAATCTGGTCGAGCGATTTATTGTTGAATGATTTACGAACTTCGCTAACCGAACCGTAGGCGCGTGCGACGCCGTCCTTGAGCAGAAGAATGCGATCACAAAGACGTTCAACCTCGTCCATATAGTGTGTAATCATGATGATAGTGCTGCCCTTTTCGTGGAGTTCGTCGATGATGTCCATGAGCAGGCGGCGATTGACTGGATCGAAGCCTTTGGTTGGCTCGTCGAGAATCAGTAATTCTGGGTCGTTCATGACAGTAATGCCGAGCTGGATTTTTTGCTGCTGGCCTTGGCTAAGTTTGTTGATTTTAGTCTTGGCGTGCTCCTCGAGGCCGACGCGTTTCAGATAGTTTAGGCACCATTCTTTGGCGTTTTCTAGGCCTTTCAGGCGCGCAAAATACATCATTACGTCGATGACGCTTTCTTTTTTATATAGACCACGCTCTTCTGGCAAATAGCCGACTTTGATATCGCCGCCGGCCTTGAATGGTTCGCCGTTAATTAAAAGTTTTCCGCCAGTCGGCTGGTAAAGATTGAGGAGCGCGCGGATAGTGGTGGTTTTACCTGAGCCATTACTACCAAGCAGGCCGAAGATTTCACCTTTTTCAATGCTAAAAGATAAATCTTTAATGACGACCTTATCGGCGAAAGACATCTTAAAATGTTTGACGTCGATGAACGCGGTTTTATTCTTCTGCATATTGGGTTTATTTTACCATTTTAGGGGGTAATTAGGTAGTGGCGAAAACAATTAAGCTTATGCTTGTCAAAGAGTAAATTGACTGTTTTTGTGGAGCCATGAGAAAAATATTAGTCATAGTTTTGAGTCTGTTTGGCGTGATGCTTTTTGGTGGGCAATCTTTTGCGGCCTCATGTGTGGATATTGAGTTTGTCTTTGCGCGCGGTTCGGGCGGCGTTTATCAGGAAAACGTTGAGTTTCAGACTTTTCAGCGTGTAATGACGAAGATGGCGGATCGCATTGGCATGGCGAGCTATCGTTTTACGGACGTGGATTATCCTGCGGTGTCGGTTTCGGATCCGCTGACGAATGCGATTGGTGCTTATATTTCTGCGGGTAAGTATTATGCCTTTGGTAGAAGCGTAAATGCCGGCATTGATTGGCTGCGTGATTATTACGCGCAAACGATGCAAAAGTGCCCAGCTACACGTTGGGTGCTAGCCGGTTATTCGCAAGGCGCGATGGTCGTATCGCTAGCTGCGCAGCGTTTTCGGGCGGATCGCGTAATTTATCTTGGGCTCGTGGCGGATCCGCAGTTGAGTTTACCGGAAGGGCGTGGATTATTGCCGGACGCCTGTTTGGGCCGTAATTATTCGGAGTATCGCGTATATGTACCGGCTTGTCGCACGCATACTGGCCGCTTGGGTGCGCGGAATCCTTATCAATATGGCGATTTAGCGGGTAAGTATGGTCTATGGTGCGGCAAGAACGACTACGTGTGTGGTAGTACATCTTCGCCGTTTAATAATTCTGGCCATACGCAGTATGTAGATATTGGCAGCTATACGCAGATGTCATACTTAGTGCAGCAAAAATTGACGACTTCGTATGCTAAAACTCGAGCTACGCGTATGGCGTCGGACGAGGCTGAAGTATATGCGTTCTTGGCGCAAGACGAATATTTTGCGCATCCTGGTGAAACGGTAGAGATATCGGCTGAAGGTAGTTTTAGTATTGAGGTGGATATCGCGCGCTATGAATGGGCGATTGACGACGGCGATTATGTAATCGGCGAAAGGATTTTGCGTCAATCCTTTGCGCCGGGCAAACATACCGTAAAGGTGCGTGTGGTGAATAATGCGGACATGGTGGCGGAGGCGGTAGCAACGGTAGAAGTGGCAGATAATTTTGAGGATTCTGTTTTGCCGGCGCCAGCATTATTAGCGGAGCGGCAGGCTGATGCAATATATTTCAGTTGAAGCGAAGCGCCGGTGGATGCGAAGTATTTATTGTTGCGCTTGAACGGTTTTGATTTGGAGTATGTAAAAGTGAGCGACTTGGTGGTGGGGGTTCATGATTTAGAAATTAATGACGAGGACGTTTTAAGCGCGGCCTGGATGGATGCGGAATTCAATGTGGGCGCGGAGACTGTAGTAAAAGTTAGCGCAGTACCGGAAGTCGAAGTGCTAACGCATGAGCAAAACTTACTACCAAAAGATCCAGAAGCGGAGTTGGCGAACGCGCCGCAAACTAATGTTGCACTAAGCGACGCGTGGGCGCTAGCGATTGCTTTAATTAGTTTACTGGGAGTTGCAAAAATGATGTGGTCATAAAAAATACCCGTCGCTGAACAACGACGGGTGTACGCGAGGCTCTTCCCTAGCCTTCGAATAGGGTCCAGGCTAAGGACGAGGTGTCGAATTCGAGTCGGCAATTGGACTTGCCGATGACGCATTCGAAGATGTGGCGGGCGGAATTCCCGACGAACTTGATGCGCTCACTGAGGGTCTCAGTGATTTCGACTTCGTCCTCTCCTCGCTTGCGGAAGTAGAGTGGCTGGCATGGAATGCGACTGTAGTTGAACAGTGCCATGACCTCCACCTTCTCTCCCTTTTCTGCTGGATTGTTAATATTGTTCATAAATTACTCCTTAAATTGATTAGATTTTTGGAGTCATTTATGTGAGCCATGGTTTGCGGCTCGGTGCCACCCGTACAATGACAAGATACGGATGACGGCGTATACTCCGACAATCAGTGACCGAAGTTTGATGTCGTACTTTCATTATATGGCGGTAAAAATGGTTATGGTAGTCTTGAAATGTAAGATTTTTTTCAGCCAAATAGCGTGCAAAACCTCTGTTAAGCCTGTGGAAAACTTTTAAGAAAATGTGTCTAAAAACGGAAAAGCATCGCTTGGTAGCGATGCTCTTGCGTATAAGTTGCGGAGTTTACGGAGATGGATCACTTGGTAGTCATACACCTGCGCTCTCTCAACTTCAATAACTCCATTATAGCACAGACTTGCTAAAAAGTCAATAGTATTTTGCAATTTTTAGCAAAAATAGGCTATTTTTACGCTATTTTGCATTATTTCCTTGCTTAATATAGATATGCATAAGCTTATTTTTACCATTCGATTGGTGGTAGGCCCCATTCGGCAAGCTTGGCATTACAACGACTGAATGGCTTTGAGCCAAAGAAGCCATTATAGGCAGAAAGTGGCGATGGATGAGCGGATTCGATAATGAAGTGTTTGGACTGATCGATCATGGGCTTTTTGCTGCGCGCGTCGCGGCCCCATAGAATAAACACCAGATGTGGGCGGTTTTCGTTCAGGTACTTGATAATATGCTCCGTAAAGACTTCCCAGCCCTTGCCGCGGTGACTGCCGGCAAGATGTGCTTCGACGGTGAGTGTATTATTGAGCAACATAACGCCCTGCTTTGCCCAGCGCGTCAGATCGCCATTGTCTGGAATCGGCGCACCGATATCGTCGTGGATTTCCTTGAAAATATTCTGCAACGACGGTGGGATTTGGACGCCTTTGTGTACGGAAAAAGCTAAACCGTTCGCCTGGCGTGGGCCATGATATGGATCTTGGCCGATAATGACGACGCGAATATTATTCAAATCGGTCGTAAACGCGGAAAATACTTGCTGCTTGGGCGGGTAAATCGTTTTATGTTCGTAAGCGTCATGCAAAAAGGCGGACAGCTCCTGGAAATATGGTTCGGCAAATTCGGTCTGTAAAATTGGTTTCCAGGATTCGTGCATGCTAAACTCCAAACATTTTTCTGAGCGTGGCTTGAATTTCGTCAGCGCTTGGCGCGGCGTCGACGGTCTGGATGCCAAGGTCTTTGGCAATATGCAGATAAGCGGCGTCAACCTTGTGTTGGAAGTCGCTCGGTTTGGATTCAAACGTATCTTTGGCGGAATTGTCGTCGCGGGCGCTTTGGCGGGCGAGGCGCGTTTTTTCGTCGAGCGTCAAAATCGCGGATTTGTCTGGCTTTACGTAGCGTTCTGGCATGGCTTCTTTGGTGATGCGGATAATGCGACTGCGCGAAATGCCTTGACCATAGCCCTGGTAAGCTAAAGTAGACCACCAGTTGCGCGCTGACACGACGAAACCGCCGCGCTTTAAAACCGGCTCGGCAAGTTTGCGCCACAATTCTTGGCGCGCGGCCGTAAATAATAGAACGTGCGTCATTGGCTCGAGATTATAAGTCTTATCTTTAATAATGCGGCGGAGTTCATGCGCAGACTCGAGGTCGCCATCCGGCTCATGCATTGTGACGACTTCTTTGCCCTGCGCGCGCAAATACTCGGCGAGCATTTCGACTTGGGTGGATTTGCCAGTGGCGTCCTGGCCTTCAATTACGATATACATTAGGCTTGCTCCTTGTATTTAAAGTAACATTCAGCGCAGAGTGCGCGGTATTCGATTTTGCTCGTGCCGTCAATCAAAACATCGGGGCCGTCGGTGACGAGTTTGCCGTTGAGCCAGCGCGTATTGAGCGTGGCTTTGCGGCCGCAATCGCAAATAGTTTTAATTTCTTCAACTTTGTGGGCGATTTGCAACAAGCGAGTGGCACCTTCGAAGCCGCCGTCGGTCATGCGGAAGTTCAGACGCAATCCATAACACATGACTGGAATATGGAGCTTCACGACAACTTGCAATAATTGGTCGGCTTGTTTTGGAGTAAGAAATTGCGCCTCATCTACTAATACGCAAGCGACGTTGGCGTATTCCTTTTTGATGCGATTAAATAAGTTCGTACGGCGATCGAAGCAGAAATCGGTTTCGCGTTCTGGCCCAATACGAGTTAAAAGTTTAGTTCCATTTTTAGTATCCGTAGCTGGTTTGATTACGCAGACTTTCTGTCCGCGCTCTTCGTAATTGAATGCTACTTGTAAAAGCTGCATCGTTTTTCCGCAGCCCATGGCGCCATAGCGAAAATAAAGCTGTGCCACAAATTCCTCCTTTGGTATTAGTTTAACACTTCACTTCAGAATAGATTGTTGTATTTTTTATTTAGATAATACTTGTGGTAAAATTTAAGCATGGGTATTTTCAATCGAAGAGGTGGAGAAAAAGCCAGCCGGAATCAAGAGTCCGCAAATGGTCAGTCTGGTTGGGATAATATGGACGTGCCGTTTCAAGGCGGTCGTCAAGCTGAACAACAAAAAACCGCCGAGGAGTTAAGCGCCGAACGCCAACAGCGTAAAATTTTGGCAGCTTTTGCCCTGGGCGAGAATGGTCATGTCAGCAATGAGCCATTCAAGCATCATGATGTAAGCGTTAATGAAGATACGCGCGATGCCGTTCTGGAAATGATGGCGCGAGGTAAGATTGGTAAACGTCAAGAAGACGAACTGATCAATGACATTAGGAGCCCACTACAGCAAAATGGTTATGACAGTGTCATGCAGAGTCTAGGCACGCGTCAAGAAAAACGCATCCTTACCTCCATGTCGGAAACCGGCTTCGATAGGTGGCAGGACGCTAGCACGAATGACCTCGAAACTTTTATTAAAATGTACCCTTCACCGCGTTCGTTTGAAGAACAAAGTAAAAGATTCCTCGAAATGATTCATCTGAATAATTCGGAGGAAAAATACCAGCAATATGTCGGCGCAATGGAGAGCTTTAAGCGTAAAGTTTATGGCAAAAAGCAGGAATACTGGGAGCAAGTTAAGGCTCTGCGCCTTGAAGCGGACGAGAAGAAATTAAACCGCGATACGGAGTGGAAACAAGCTACTAACACGTCAAATGACTGGAACGAATTCCGGAAACCTGACAACGCAGAACTCGAAGACAACTATGAATGGAAGCCTGGCGAAGCTGGCTACTGGCAGACTTCGCGTGCGCAGGCTCGAGCTGGCGAAGTGAACCGCTATAATATCGACCGCGGTTTGTGGGCGGACCGTTCGTGCGAAGACAGTATGTTTGTGCGACCAGACCAAAATATGTACGGCGTTTTCGATGGTGCCGGTGGGCATCAAGGTGGCCGTTTGGCTTCCGAGTTGACTGCTAGCGTAGTGCGCGAATTTAGCGATCGCTATGGTAATTCCCTGAATTCTGGTTCAAGCTTGGCTTTCGTGTTGAACGCTGCAAATGAGCGTGTCGCGAAAAATCCTGATGCCGGTTTATCGACGGCTGTGCTGGCGAAAGCAGTTAAGAAGGATGGTCGCACGTTACTGGCTTATGCTTCGGTTGGCGATTCGCGGCTTTATATTGTCGATAAGGAAGGTAATGCTAGGCAAATTACGCGCGACGAGGGTGAGGGGCGCTTTATTACTAATGCAATTGGTGAGGAAGTTGGACCAGGCGAAGGCCGTACGCAGCAGTGGGGGGAGGTGGCTTTGCGCAAGGGCGACCGCATCGTGCTTTGTTCTGACGGCGTTACTGGCGATTATGGTGCTGATATAATGGAGCCTCGCGAATTAGGCTTTTTGGTTAGCCGCTCACAAAGCGCTCAAGAAGCGTCTAAAAACCTACTTGCGAATGCGCGTAAGTTTGATGATCGCACGGCGATTGTAGTTGGCGAATATTAAAGATAACTAAGCAAGAAAAAACACCCCTCAATGTGGGGTGTTTTTGCTGCTGGCTTATTAGATTTCTTTAGTTTCGCCAGTTTGGAGATTTTTGGCGGTGAACTTCTGACTCAATACTTCGTCGTTGCCAATCACGATGGCGAAATCGGCGACCTTGCCGGCGCGATTGAACTTATCGCTAAGTTTGCGCTCGGATAAATCGACGTCAACTGCTTTGCCGTCGGCGCGGAGCTTGTCGGCTAATGTGAAGGCGGTTTCGAATTCGTTTGCGGTAATTGGCAGGATAACGTAATCGACTGGTTTTGCGGTGGTGATATTAATCAAATTATATTCGCGCAAGACGAAGAATAGGCGCGTGAGGCCGATTGAGCCACCGACGCCCGGGAACTTCATGTCGGTAAAGTTGCTGGCGAGGTTTTCGTAGCGACCACCACTGGCGATGGAGCCAATCTCGCGGTAATCTTCGAGCATCGTTTCGAAAACGGTGCCGGTGTAATAATCGAGGCCGCGAATAATCATGAAATCAATGGCAAAATTGCCGGTGCCCTTCGCTTCGAGGATGTCCGTGACTTCTTTGAGCTCGGCCATACCTTCGGCGACGGCGGACATTTTCGCGCCAAGAATATCTTGCAAAGCAGCTTCGACTTCGGCGTAAGAGCCAGACGTAAACATGAAGCTGGTGATTTTATCGACCTGTTCTCGATTGAGGCCAAGCGCGAGCAAATCGGCGGCGCTCTTCTCTACTGGCACCTTTTCGGCGTGGTCGATAATATTAGAAATCTCGGCAGTCTTGTCGCTTAGTTCAAGTGCGGCGAGGAAGCCAGCTAATACTTTGCGGTTGCTAATGCGAATTAGCATTTTTGGCAGATTGAAAGTCTTGAGTGCGTCGTAAATGCAGGCGATTACCTTTGCATCGTAACTAATCGGCAATTTTTCGCGACCAATAATATCGGCGTCGCACTGGTAAAATTCGCGGAAACGGCCGCGCTGGGCGCGCTCACCGCGGAAGTTGCGGTTAATCTGTGTAACTTGGAATGGGAACGCGAGGTC
>Ga0310697_10006028_pt1 | contig 11593 bp, 7 predicted proteins | sample 172DNAGHGlowgp2_FD_203883 | JGI IMG/M metagenome (GOLD analysis project Ga0310697, IMG submission 203883) | Sheep rumen microbial communities from Palmerston North, Manawatu-Wanganui, New Zealand - 1728 DNA GHGlow gp2 (v2) (version 2) | ecosystem: Host-associated > Mammals > Digestive system >... | reverse complement strand
AAAACTAGATAAAAGAGAATTAAAATTCTATTTAGACAAAACTAAAGGTATTAATTTCTTTAAAAATCAAGTTCCTTCTCTAAAAGATACTGAAACTCTTATCTCTTATCTAATGAAATCTCTATCTAACGGATCATATATTTGTAATAACAACAGTACTGTTCGTTTTGAGAATGGTTTAATTGTTGATTCTGACTGGTTAGTAGATTTCTCTCGTTTCTTAGTAACTTCATTCAATAATAATGCTAATCTATCATCAGATAGTTTCCGTTATTCATTTAATACTGTTACATTCCCTAAGAACGATAATCCTAAAACAATAGTTAAAGATAATCGTAGTTTTATCAAAAACATTCGTTTATATGAATACTCTGTAAAAAGAAAAGATAATCGTTTATTATCATTTGATAATATAAAATATCTAATCAACAATCTATCAGTTATTGACGAATATGATTTTAAACAATTACAAGAAATAAATAGTAAACTAGCTAATGAAGGCTTCACTTTATCTGTTAATAAAAAGAATCCTTCATTTACTAAAGAAAACAAACGTCAAATTGAAAAATTCTTAAATGAATACGGCTATGAAGAAGTCTTACATGAATATATTAGAAATGTCTTAAAATGTTACAATAGTACAACTAATATTAAAAGACGTGAATTAATAGATACTTATGAATTACTATTAGATTTATCTAGAGCATATAAATCTAACTATACACTAGATGAATGCCGTAAATTATTTAAACTAAAAGAACACAAATCACAAATTGAAAACGCTTTTGCTATAGCAGATTTCTATATCAATTATGTCTATGATGAACAAAATTTAAAGAAATACTTTAATTACTCATTATTAGATTTAGAAGAGGTAAAACCTTCTGTAATTGATTATGAAACTCCAGAGTATAAAGAAATAATCAAAAGACTATCTAGTTTAAATAAGAAAACAGTTGAAACTAATCGTAAGATTAATAAGTTACTAAACAATGCTCGCAAAATTAATCAAGAAGATGGTAAAGCTATCAAAGAGAATAGTGATGCTGTATATCGCTATTACCGTGAACTAGAAAAGAATATCAACGAAATTCGTTCTTTAAGAGAAGAACTAGGCGAAGCTAAAGATGAAAATCATCAAAAACGTAATATCAATAAAACTAAACTTAAATATATTAAAGAATCAATAATTGCTGGTACTTATAATTATGATCCAGATACTTCTTTAATAACATTTGAAGTATATAGTAAAAAAGATTATCATCGTGCCTTCAGTTTAGAAATTTCTTTAGAAGATTTCAAAAACACAGTTCTATCTGAAAAGAACAAAAACACAAGAATTAATTTCTATCAAATATAAAAGAGATGTTACATACATCTCTTTTTTATTACTATAAAACAAGCAATTACTACAACTAAACTAACACCAATAATAATAGGTAAGTAGTTGAAACTTTCTTTCTTTGGCTCTTCTTCAATTGTATTTTCTAATCTTTCTTCCGGTTCTATAACTGGTTTTTTAATTTTATAAAACTCAATAAAATCATCATAAGTATTAATACCAAGTATCATTTGATCTTCATAAAAAGAAACATTTTCTAATTCGCCAATTCCGGCTTTAGTAGTTATTCTTCCAACTGTATCACCATCAACAGTATAAACATAAATTGTATTAGTACCGTTTCCTCCAAAACGAATCCAAGACCAAGTAGAGTAGTATAACATTCCATCATTATAAGCCCAACCTTGTCTTGCCACATCTTGTCTAAAATTCATACCTACAATAAAAGGCAAATTAGAAGTAGCAACAAATTTATTATCTAAAAAATAACCAACAGAAACAGTTCTAACGGCATATAAATCTCTATCACTAACATAAGTCATACTTCTTATCGGTAAGTTAATCGTTTTTGTTTCTAAATATTTATAGGTTTCCCCATCTAAAACATGAACTATTTTTTCACCATTGCCATTAACAACATAAATCTTTTTCTCATTATTATTATAAGTAACATCATTAGCATGACCTAAAGCTTGAATACTAAAACTCTTTACTAAACTTCCATCATCAATCTTAAATATCTTAATGATTGGTTTATCTTCCATCGGATTAATAAAAATAGTGAACAGTTTATCTTCAACAGTAGTAAATCCTTGTAATACATATTCTCCCTCTTTAGGGAATTTAATAAAAGGATTCTTTAAATCAATTTCTAAGGCATTAACTTTAATTAATAAAAAAGAAAATAAAAACAATAAATAATATATCTTTTTCATAATGACCTCTACTATTTAAATTATATAATATATTTTAAATAAGTACCATAAATTTATTAAATTTGATATAATAATAAAGAATAAGGGGTGATCCTATGAAGGTTGAAAAAAGAGCAACCAATAAAATTGGATTAATCTTTTTTTGGATCCTTGTAATAGCTGGTCTTGCTGGCGGTGGATATTATTTATATACTCACAAAGACAGTTTAAATATCGATTGGAACATTACTCTTCCATGGAATAAAGATAAAACTCAAGAGCAGGATAACGCTAGTGGAGCCAATAATATAAAAAGAAACGAAAGAAGTAATACAACAACTGGTTTTGTAGATCCAACAAATGTCCAAACACCACTTTTTAATCACTCTGGTTCTTGCACTATATATATGGAAAAAATAGAAACAAATAAAAAAGAAATAATCTTTAACTATCGAGTAAGTAATATACCTAGAAATGGTGAAAACCCAGCCAATAGGCATGCTTGTAAAATAGAAGTTACGAGAATAGCTGTTAATTATTTCCCAATAAGTAATGTTTTCGAAGTATCACTTCCAGAATATGGTACTGAAAAAACTGGCCAGATAGCCATCAAAAGATCCGAACTTGAACAATATGAAATTAACGGCATCAAAACATTAACATTCTTTTATAAAGAATACAATTTACTTAAACCTAATGAAGAAGCTAAATATAGTTTAGATCTTGTAACAGTTAACTCTATAAAAACGTTTGAAGACAATCTAGCTGGTCTTACTTTTGATACAATTGGTAAAACTAAATTTGATTATTATAAAACCATAACTGATAAAGATAGTACCTATATTTACTTCATTATTAACAATATCGAGGGCATTAGAGATGTAACAATAAAAGTCAAAAAATTACTAATAAATGGCAAAAATTACAATGTCCCAAAAGTTGAATGTGAAGTATTACATAATTTAAGAAATATCTTCTACATTGAAATACCAAAATCAGAATTTAAAAAAGTAAATAGCTTTAATGTATCATTCTTTATGATTGAGCAAGTTGGTGAAAAAACATATAATTATTATCTTTCAAACGAATATTCAAAAGAACTATAGTAAATTAAAATAATTTATGTTATTATAAATAACTATAAAAAGAAGGTGTCGTATGGAAAGAGTATGGTATAGTCTTGTAAAAGAAGCTAAAAAGAAAATAAACGCTCATGAGATACCACCATTTATTGAATATGGCAATAGCTCATGTGCTATCTTAACTGACAGCAATAATATCTATACAGGTATTAGCGTTAAATCTAAATCAGCCATCAATAGCAATGCTGAAAAGAGTGCTGTTCTAAATATGCTTAATAACAACGAGACAAAAATCAAGAAAATGGTTGTACTAAATGAATTAGAAGAATTAATGGCTCCATCTATTGATTGCTTAGAATACTTACTAGAGTTAGGAGAAGACTTTGGTGATATAGAAATCCTCTTAGATTACGATACCCAAGAAACAAAAAAGATAATTGATTTACTTCCAGACTGGTGGGGTACTTACCGTAACAAGAAGTAAAATGATTTACAGCAGTCAAAATATCTGTTTACAAAAATTTGTAAACGGATATTTTTTTATTGTAAACATATATGTATAAGTAGTGTATAATGTAATCATAGAGGAGGACATCTCAATAGTGTTAATAGAGTAGTAGTTCTATTGCCACGAAAGGCGACGTTGCGGAGCTCGCTTTAATGCCTGGTTATTTAATTATTGATGTTATGGAAGTTTCTTCACTGACGTCATTGAAATTTTCATTATTATTAATAGTGTTTTTTTCCAGGGACTAACATCGGCTATAGTATATACTTCTATTAATCTTGTTGAGCTATCAACAAAAGTATTTATCTATTTAATAATTGAAATTGTTTTTTAGATATGTTTTACATTTTCAAGCTATGAAAGCTTCTGTTGTAATTTCATTGCTTTTGTAATTCTTACCTGAAAAATAGTTTTATATATTAATCTTAAATATTTTTGTTATTCTATGTTTTTTAGATTTTCGTTGACGACCAATTTTGATGAAAAATTTAGTACAGTCTTCGATTCTAATTACTGTAATTATTAATTAACTATCTTCGCTACTGTAGTAGATTATTAATTATTTATTAGTTCCTCTAAAGGGCATTACTTCTCTATTAAATTTGATCTTTCTAGCATTAGGTTATCAAATCTAATGTTATAGATAGATATAAAAAGGGTTTTAGTGATACGGCATCAATTTGCTTCACTAAGTAAAAAGGACTTTCTAGTCCTTTTTATTTTGTCTAAAAATTGATATACTAAACCTTAAGAAGGTGATTATATGTTCGCAGATGTTCTAATTGAATATAATGCTAAAGCAATCGATCAAACATTTACATATATAATCCCTGACTCTTTAAAAGATACAATCAAAGTAGGAATGAAAGTCTTAGTACCTTTTGCTAATCGTACTATTAATGGCTTTGTTACTAATATAAAAGATAACTATGAAGATAGTTTTGAATTAAAAGAAATATCATCTATTGTTGATGAATATTTCTGTTTAAATAATGAATTATTAGAAATGGGAACATATTTACAAAGTAAAACACTTTGTACAAAAATAGCAGCTTACCAAACTATGTTACCTAGTTCTCTTAAAGTAAAAGACCAAAAGAGTAACTATTCTAAATACTTAACATATCTTGAACTAAATCAAGATGAAAGTAAAGTTAAAGAATATATAGATAGCAATAAAAGAAGTCCAAAACAAAATGAAATATTAAATAATCTATTAGAACAAAAAAGAATTTTAAAGAATTCTATTGAATCTAAATCATCAATAAAGACCTTAATAGATAAAGGTTTAATCAAAGAAACTAAAGAACAAATCTATCGTTTACATAATGAGAAGAAAGGCGATTTAAATGTCACGTTTACTAAAGATCAAGAATTTGCTTTAGAGAATATTGATTTAACCAAAGAACAAACTTATCTATTACATGGTGTAACTGGTTCCGGTAAAACAGAAGTATATATAGAATTAATAAAAAGAGTAGTCAAACAAAATAAAAAAGCTATTCTTTTAGTTCCCGAAATATCCTTAACTGCTCAAGTAGTAAACAAGTTCTACTATCACTTTGGTGATGATGTAGCAGTTTTCCATAGTGCTTTATCTGATGGCGAAAAATATGATGAATATCTAAAAATACTAAGAAATGAAGTTCATATTGTAGTAGGTACTCGAAGTGCTATTTTTACACCTCTAAGTGATTTAGGTATTATCATCATTGATGAAGAGCACTCTGACACTTTTAAACAAGATACTAATCCAAGATATCATGCTATCGATATGGCTAAGTATCGTTCTCATTATAATAACTGTCCATTAGTTTTAGGTAGTGCAACACCATCACTCGAAACAATGGCTCGTGCTCAAAAAGGAGTCTATACATATATACCAATGCCAAATCGAGTAGGAACTTCCAAACTACCTAATGTAGAAATCGTCGATATGGCAGAAGAAATGAAAAAAAGAAATGTCATTTTATCTGAAAAATTAAAATTAAAAATTGCAGATCGCTTAATAAAAAAAGAACAAGTAATCCTTCTTTTAAATAGAAGAGGTTACTCAACAGTCATTTCTTGTAAATCTTGTGGCTATACTTATAAATGTCCTAATTGTGACATTGCTCTTACTTATCATAAGACATCTAATAATCTAAGATGTCACTATTGTGGTTATACAGTCTTTAAAGAAGAACTATGTCCTGAATGTCATGAAAAAGCTTTATCTGATTATGGGACAGGTACAGAAAAATTAGAACAAGAACTAACAAAAGAATATCCAGAAGCTAATATTATTAGAATGGATGCCGATACAACTAGAAATAAAGGATCTCATGAAGATATTATTAATCGTTTTAAAAATCATGAGTATGATATTTTATTAGGAACGCAAATGATTTCTAAAGGATTAGACTTTCCATTAGTAACTCTAGTAGGAGTTATTAATGCTGATGCCACTTTAAATATTCCTGACTTTAGAAGTGGAGAAAGAACTTTTTCTCTACTAAATCAAGTAGCAGGAAGAGCAGGTAGAAGTACCATTCCAGGAGAAGTAATAATCCAAACTTTTAATCCAGATAACTTCACATTAGAATGTGTTAAAGAAAATGATTATATGAAATTTTATAAATACGAAATGGAAAATCGCCACAAATTAGATTATCCACCATACTACTATTTAACAAGTATTAAAATAGCATCTAAAGATTATGACTTAGCATCAAAAGAAATAACTAAAGTTAAAAACTATTTAAATAAGAATCTAGATCCAAAAACAATTATTCTAGGTCCTACAACTGCTAATGTCTTTAAAATGAACAATATATATCGTTTTCAAATAATCATTAAATATAAAAAAGATGATAACTTGTTTAAAACCCTTAAAGAATTAGATAAAATATATGTGTTAAACAATAAAGTAAACATCGAGATAGATAATAATCCACTACAAGTGTAGTATGTTATAATTTTATTGTAAAAGGGGAATCATTATGACTTCATTAAGTAATATATGTGAAATACCTGCCTTTTTAAGAACCATGTTAATCTTTAAACATCTCTTTAAAATAGCATGTATAATGGTACCAATTATTATTATCATAACTGTAATTATATCTTTATTTAAAGCTATAACTAGTGGTAAAGATGAAGACTTAAAAGAAATCTTTAAAGTTGGTATAAGAAAAATAATAGCTGGATTAGTAGTAGGTATTCTACCGACTTTAATTCCTTACGTTATCTCTTTAACTGGTGATGATAAACTATATGAAGTAAAAGAATGTGCAACAAGAGTTACAACTGAAGAAATAAAATACTATGAAAAAATAGAAAGCATTACTTCTTTAGTTGAAACAATGAAAAACAATCCAACAAGTGATAATATTGAAAAAGTTAAAAAAGCTATTGATGATGCTAAAGGATATTTAAAAGAAGATAACATGATTAAATATCTAACAGCAGTTTCCGATGCTGAAGTAGAGTTAGAAGCTTCTAAAAAGGTCGGTGAATGTGAACACCAAGGTGGCAAGTATAAAAATGGTTATTGTTTAAAAGAAGCCAAATATGAAAAGCCATCAAACGAAAATCCAGGTAGCTCAGGCAATAGTGAAGGAACAGAATACACACCTGGTGGTAATGGCATGGGAACTACAACCCTTAACATTTTAAATGGATCATTTACTGTTGTTAATACTAAGTCTGAAATAAAAAGTTTTACTAGTGCCATGAGAAAGAATGGAACATATCAAGGATCTAACTCAGACCGTTATGGTGGTTATTGTTTAGGATTCGCCTATACTCATGCTTGGGGAATGTATACAGGAAATACTACATATAATGGTGAGAATGGTCATGGTTATACCGGAGCAAGTCACTTTAGTACATACATTAATGATGATCTTCAAGAAGTAATGAATGTTGTTTATAATGAAGTATCAGCAGGAAGACCAGTAATACTTCAAGTAAATGGTAATACTCAAGGAACAAGTCGTCACTTCGTTACTGTTGTTGGTTTTAAAAGTACAGTTAAAAATGCTGCTTCCTTAAAAGCTACTGACTTATTAATCTTAGATAGCTGGGATGCTCAACTAGAAAGAATGGATCAATCTAATTCGAGATTTGTTGTAACTGGTGCAGCATGTCATAAAGATTATTCCGGTTACCGTATTCAATATTTAAAACAATAAAAAAAGGAATTAAATTCCTTTTTTATTTTTTCTTAAAATTAGTATATAAATGATGTGTTTGTAAATTAATACCTCTTAGTTGAACCATTTCATCTAATGATACAATCGCATATCCTCTTTGCATTAAATAATCTATAGCTCTTAAAGCACCATCTACAGAAGTAGGGTGGATATCGTGAACTAAAACAATTGCGCCATCATAAGCTTTACTAGTAATATTTTTAAAAACTGTATTAGCATTACGATATTTCCAATCTAATGGATCAATACTCCAATTAACAAATACCATATCAGCATAAGATAATACATCACTATTATATGCTCCATATGGAGGTCTTATATATCTTGGATTTTCTCCAAGTACAGCTTTAATAGCATCATTAGCTAGATATATTTCATTTTTAGCTTTGTTAGGATCAGTATTACTTAATTTCTTTAAATTAGCATGACTATAAGAATGTTGACCAATACTATGTCCTTCTGCTTTCATTCTTCTTACAATTGCAGCATTACTCTTAACTCGATTACCAACCATAAAGAATGTTACTTTAGCATTTCTTGCTTTTAAACCATCTAATAACTTCGTAGTATATTTACCAGCAGGTCCATCATCAAAAGTGAACGCTATCAATTTCTTTCCTTGGAAATATGATGCATCTCTTACTTTAGGAATATACTTATCTATACTACCATCATTAGTACTCTTAAGTTCTTCTTTAGGAGTAACCTTTTTAGGAGTAGTAGTTTTTTTAGTTTCTTTCTTTTCTTCTTTTTTTACTTCTTCCTTCTTAGGAACCTCTACAGTTTTAACTGGTTCTTTTTCAATTTCTAAATCTTTTCCTTCACTTATCTTGAAGAAATTATCATTTAGGTATTTCTTTAAATAACCATATTCAATTGGAATCATATATTCTTTAGTATCAATAACGCTAATTAAATAAGCTTTATCTTCACTAAATACTATCTTAGTACACTCATTATCAGTAATATCGTTCTTATGAACATATTCTTTATTAGCTTTAGCATAATTCTTAATTATCTGTTTAATAACTTGGTAGTAATTCTCATTTAAACTAACAATATCTTTTAATTCCAATTCTTTATAATTATTTATATTGTAGTACTTAATATCATCATCTCTACCAACTTCTTTATCTTCTTTTAGATATAAAGTTTTAAAATGAAAAGAATAGATATTTCTATATATTGTATGACTATAAGACAACTTTCCATCTAATTCATCTTTATTATTATTTAAATAACTCTTTTTACTATCAATTAGAATATCAACTGACTTATTTAATTTACCGTTATTAAATACTGGATACTCTGCAGTAAAATGGAATTTAGCTTTATCTACATTTAGAACTTCATTCCTATAATCAAATTCTTTTGTCTCGTTAAAAGCTATATAAAAGAATCCCATAATTAATATACAAACAATAAACATTAAGAAAAATATAATTCCCCAATTTCTTTTTATCTTTGCTTTCATTTTCATCACTCTCGAACATATTATAGCACTTTTGTCGGAAAAAAAGGGAATTCTAGCATTATTTATAAATAGATATGTAAAATTGTGTTATACTATTCCCGTGGTGATGAACATGTTATCAGATATTGAAATTGCACAAAAAACTAAAATGAAAAAGATATCTAGCATTGCAAGTAAACTAGGTATTAAAGATGCTGTAGAATACTATGGCGATTATAAAGGAAAAATAAATGTAGATAAAATAGAAGGAAAGCCAGGCAAACTAATTTTAGTTACTGCTACTTCACCAACACCATTTGGTGAAGGAAAGACAACAGTATCTATTGGATTATTAGATGCTTTATGTAAAAAAGGCCTTAAAGCAATTGCTGCTCTAAGAGAACCATCTTTGGGTCCAGTATTTGGTATCAAAGGTGGAGCCACTGGTGGTGGATACTCACAAGTATTACCAATGGAAGAGATAAATCTTCATTTTACTGGTGATTTTCATGCTATAACAGCAGCTAATAATTTATTATGTGCTGCTATAGATAATCATATCTATCAAGGTAATTCATTAAATCTAGATGAAAACAATATTGTTTTCAATAGATGCCAAGATGTTAATGATCGCGCCTTAAAAGACATTACAATTAACTCTAAAGATTATTCTCGTAAAGAAAAATTTGATATAACAGCAGCTTCTGAAATAATGGCAATCTTCTGTTTAGCTAAAGATATCAATGATTTAAAGAATAGATTAGATAATATTTTAATTGGTTATACTAAAGATAATAAACCAGTATTTGCTAAAGAATTAAAAGTAACTGGTTCAATGTTAGTATTACTTAAAGAAGCTATAAAGCCAAACCTAGTTCAAACTTTAGAACACAATCCAGTAATAATTCATGGTGGACCATTTGCAAATATTGCTCATGGTTGCAATAGTATTATTGCTACCAACACTGCTCGTAAAATAGCTGACTATACAGTTACAGAAGCTGGATTTGGATCTGACTTAGGTGCTTTAAAATTCTTTGATATAAAATGCCGTCAAAATAATATTTATCCAGATGCAGTAGTATTAGTAACTACTATTAGAGGATTAAAATATAATGGTGAAGATAACTTAACAAAAGGTTTAGAAAACTTAAAAGCTCATTTATTAATTCTAAAAAATCTTCATACTAATATTGTTGTAGCTTTAAACAAATTTGCTACTGATACCAAAGAAGAAATAAACGAAGTAAAAGAATTTGTTACTAAAGAAGGAGTTGAATTTGCAACTTCAACTGCATTCTTAGATGGTGGTAAAGGAGCTCTAGATCTTGCGGAAAAAGTAATAGCGCTTACAAACAAACCATATGAAAGAAAAGAATTATACAAAGAAACAGATTCTATTGAAGACAAAATAAATAGAGTAGTAAAAGATATCTATAAAGCAGGTAAGATTACATACTCTGAAAAAGCTTTAAAAAAGATTGAAGACATAAAAAACAATGGCCTAGATAAACAACCAATAGTTGTAGCTAAGACTCAATATTCAATCTCTGATGATCCTAAAAAATTAGGTTATCCTAAAGATTATGATTGTACTATTAAAGATATAAAACTATATAATGGAGCAGGCTTTATAACAGTTTATCTTGGTAATATTATTACAATGCCAGGTTTACCTAAAGTTCCTAACTATGAACATATTTATATCGAAGATGATAGAATCATCGGTTTATCATAAAAAAAGATATTCATTTGAATATCTTTTTTATTTTCTTTCTTGCATCTTAACTAACTTAGCTTGAACTACTAATCTTATACCATTGTCATTATAACAAGTAGATAAAGTAAGTAATTTATCTTTAGTAGTAACATCTATTTTAAAATCATAAATACTTCTACTTTTCATCTTATTAATGAAAGTCTCAAATGACTTTTCGCTACCAAAATCAGTAGTTATATAATAAGACTCAGCTTGAATTTTATAAATACTAAATATTTGCCACATTGTATTATATTTAGGTGTCGATAATTGAATAATTTGATTATCTGTATTCTTATACCAATTAGCTTTTAAAGTATTAGTTAAAGATCCAAACAT
>Ga0310697_10006026_pt1 | contig 11595 bp, 14 predicted proteins | sample 172DNAGHGlowgp2_FD_203883 | JGI IMG/M metagenome (GOLD analysis project Ga0310697, IMG submission 203883) | Sheep rumen microbial communities from Palmerston North, Manawatu-Wanganui, New Zealand - 1728 DNA GHGlow gp2 (v2) (version 2) | ecosystem: Host-associated > Mammals > Digestive system >... | reverse complement strand
GAAGGCCGCGCCGATGACGGTGCCGATGGGAGGCGCGCCGGAATAGACGCTGGGGAAGTCCTCATGCCGCCAGTAGCGGACGATGGAGCTCAGGCCGAAGTTGGAGGAGGCGCCCATGAAGAGGCCCAGCATCCAGGTGGCGGCTACGGTGCACCAGATATTGTTGATCAAGCCCAGGATACCTGCCAAGAGCATAAGAACGGAGGTAATGAGGACGGCGGTGCGGACGCCGAACCTGGTATCCAGCACGCCCAGGAGCCAGCTGCCGAAGCAGGCGAAGATGGCAAGGATGAACAGGACGCCGGTTTTGCCATCTGACATCAGCGCAAAGTTTTCTACGGCGAACATAGAGAGTTCGCTGGCATGCTCGTCGAGCACGTTGATGATCTGTACCATGAAGGCCATGGCGCAGCTCAGCAGCAGGGAGTTGGGGATGGCCTGGAGCCACCAGTCCTTGCAGCCCCAGATCTTGCTGCGCTTCCACACGCTCTTGGCCCGGGCTTCCTGCTCCGCGATGAGCATCTGCTGGGCCATCTCGGGGGTGAAGCTGCGGTCGTTATCCCGGTAGGCACCGCACTGCTCGGGGAAGTCCTTCAGGAAAAGGCCGCAGATAATGAGGCCAACAACGCTGATGATCCAGTAGGGGGAGAAGGATACAATGTTCGCGGGGACGATGCGGGCCATCAGCTCAGGAGTGAGGGCCATTTGGATCGCCGCTGCCTGACCCATTTGCTGCTTGATCCCCAGGAAGGGACCAAGGACATCGAAGCCGACCTTGCCATAGTAAGTGCTGTAGAAGAGACCCAGGCAAATGCCGGTGACGATGGGGAAGCTCATGGTGACGATGCCCATGACGGTGCCCTTCCGACGGGGGAACCAGTTGCCGATGAGCAGGGTGACGAAGAAGCAGCCCCACAGCTGGGTGGTGATGAGCACCAGCACGAACAGGATCTGCCAGAGGACCGGCTGGGTGGGAGGAACGACACAGATCAGGGCGCAGAAAACCAAGGCGACAACGCCGATGTACATTCCGACCCGCTTGACGCTCTTCATTTTGCCCAGACGGGGGGAGATGATGAAGTAGGTGATGACGTAGCCCAGCAGAGACCCGATCAGGTTCATCAAGGTCAGCCGGGTGGTGCCGCCGTAGAAGTCGCTCAGGACGTTCTGGGGGAAGTTGGTGAACGCGGTATAGCCGGCATAGGCCAGCATCTGATAGATCATCAGGATCGAACCGCGTCCGCCGAAGCCGAGGCGTTGCTGCTTTTCCATAAACACTTCTCCTTATATCAGATTTGGATTGGGGGATCGAAGGGCAGGACGATACAGACCGCGCCGAGCCCTCCTCCCCGTTGACCAGCGGCAATCTGCAAGTCTCTGCCAATATCCGTTGGACATATTATTGTAAATTTTCTGTGAATTGTCAATGGGTCAGACTGAGTTTTGTCTGGATTACGAAGTTTTATGATAATACAGCATAGAAATATGGATTAAATGTTGATAATGCGACATGGTTACTGGGTTTCTGCCGCGTTACTATGGAGCCGGGAGGCGCGGGATGGCGGGCGTCTTTCCGCAAATCGGGTAGACTGCGGGACCCGGATGCACTATACTGAAAGACAGATTCTGTGCAAAGGAGCTGATCCTTCGTGAAAAAAGCCTTGTGCGCCGCGCTTGTTTTCCTCTTCCTTGCCGCCTGCGCCGCTCCCGCGCCAAAGCCCACAGAGGAAATCGAGGCGGAGCCGGTGACCAGCGGGGACTATACCTATGTCCGGCTGGAGGACGGCACTGCGGAGCTTCTGGCCTATTCGGGAGAGGCTGCCGAGCTGGAAATCCCGGCGGAGATCGACGGGATCCCGATCTCCTCCATCGGAAAGCAGGCGTTTTATTCCAATGACATCCTGGAGAAAGTCACGGTCCCGGAGGGGGTAAAGAGCATCGGCAGCAATGCCTTCTGCGGCTGCAAAAGCCTTTGCCGGATCAGCCTGCCGGATTCCCTGAAGACCGTCTCCATGTACGCTTTTTCCGTGCTCCCCAAGCTGGAATGGATCACCATTCCGGCAAGGGTCAGGAGGATCGGGTTCGGCGCCTTTGACTCCTGCAGTGCGCTGACCACCGTGACCTTTCTGGGCAGCACGGACATGCCGGAGGGGAATCCCTTCGTCGACTGCGATCGGCTGACGGAGCTTATCTTTCCGGAGGACAGCCCCTATACCGTCCAATGGGGGTTTCTGACGGACACGGGGAAAGACCAGCTGATCGCCTATCTTCCCGGGTACGGCATCCCGTCCAACGCCCGGAAGACCGAGATCCGGATCGAGGTGGCGGATGGGATCAGGATCATCGGCGAAGGCGCCTTTTACGAGTGCCGGGAGCTGACGGAGGTGATCCTGCCGGCGAGCGTGACCCGCATCGAGCGCCGGGCCTTTTACTGGTGCACCAAGCTGGAGCGGATCACCATCCCGGAAAGCGTGACGGAGATCGCCGCGGGGGAGGAGGAGGTCTATGCCCCCTTTGCCCATTGCGGCGCCCTCACCGCGGTGGTCGTCCCCGGCTCTTACGCCGAGACCTACTGCCGGGAATACGGGATCGCCACGGAAAACTGAAGACGCTCATTCCGTCAGCAGCTTGAGGAGAAGAAGCGCCAGCACCGCCAGGATGATGGGCCGGGTGATCCTCGCCCCTTTCCGGAGCGCCAGCCCGGAGCCCACGTAATTCCCCAGCATGTTGCAGGCCGCCGCAGCCAGTCCCAGGGGGACGAGCACGGTGCCTCCCCGCAGGAATACGGCCAGGGAGGTGAGGTTGGTGGTCAGATTGATGACCTTGGCCTGGGCGTTGGCGGAATTGACGCCCAGACGGGCGAACACGGTGAAGGCGATAATAAGGAACGTTCCCGTCCCGGGGCCATAAAAGCCGTCATAGAACCCCACGATCAGCGCAGCCAGGGTGCAGATGAGCAGGATCCGGCCGTTGATCTCCGCCTGTTCCTCCTCCCGGTCGGGAAAGAGCCGCCGGTTCAGCACGATGAAGGCCGCCGCCGGCAGGACCGCGAACAGGATCCCCTGGATCACCCGCTCATCTGTGATCAGGGAAAGCCGGGACCCGCACCAGGAGCCGATGATGGCCGCGCCCACCCCGGGGAGCGCCAGCCTCCAGCGCACCAGGCCCTTGCGGATGAAGCGGACGGTGGTCAGGGAGGTGCCGCAGGCGGAGGAGAGCTTGTTCGTGCCGATGGCCATATGGATCGGCAGCCCGGCAAACAGGTAGGCCGGAAGGGAGATCAGCCCGCCGCCTCCGGCGATGGAATCCACGAAGCCCGCCAGGAACAGCAGCGGGCAAACGATGAGAAAGGTCTTGACTGTCAGGATCATGGGGCTCCTCCTTCAGGCCGGGAAATCCGGAAGATTCCGTCACTCTGCCCCGGGCCTGTCCGCTCCTGGCCGCCGCTGGGATCAATCGGCGCCAGGGTCCTTATAAAACTCGTCGTTCAGGTCCCCGAAGCCGGCCCAGGTGGAAAGCTCGAAGATGTTCATGGAGATGTTCGTGCTTTTCGTGCCCGCCACCTCCTCGATGGCCTTCATCACGGCCATGGCGAAATCCCGCTTCGCGTGGTACTCCGCGCGGCTGAAATAGCGGGCGTCCACAAAGGCGAAATTCTCCTGCTTCTCCCCGAAGGCATAGAACTGCCGACCGTCCTCGATGTCGGCGATCAGCATGAAGGGTTCCTTGCCGGGGATGTGCCGCAGGGCCTCCCCCAGCTTGGCATACAGACTCTTCCGCTGCTCCTCCGACAGCTTCACAGACAGACTTACGCGCATGTAGGGCATGGTGGTTCTCCTTTCTCCGTCCGGCTGGGATTTTTCGCTCCGGCGTCCTGCCGGCTGAGATCATCATAGAATAACGCGGGAGAAATTACCAGAAAAATCTGCGCAAAGCCGGGGCCCGGCGGCGACGGGAAGAAGTGCCCGGATACGGAAAACAGGAAAAACCCAGGGAAGGACGGGATCAGGGGTCCCGGGCTTTTCCCGCGTCCCAAAACCCCTCCGGAAGGGTTGAACCGGATTCGCTCCCCCATGGGTCCGTCGGATGGGAGCCGCTGGTTTTGGACCAAACCGCGCAGAAAACGGGTAGATTTCCGGCGGCTGTTCCGGTACAATGATTTCCGAACAGGCTTTGCCTCCTTATGGAAGACAATCGGAAGGACAAGCGGGAGTTTACCGGGGCGTTTTTCCGGACAGCCGATGGGAAATCGACACCTTTTCCTTTCTTTGTCGTTCAAGACGAGGTTCCTCTCGGATAGACTGAAATCACCAAAAACAAGGAGGAAACCATCATGAACACAGACAAGGCTTATGCGGAAAAGATCGCCAGCGAATACGCACCGAAAGAGACAAGAAAAGTCGTGGCGCTCAGGAAGCTGGATAGCCGCGCCAAACGACCGGCGGATATCTTTGCGTACGCTTTCGGTACGGTAATGGCTCTGCTGCTGGGCGTCGGAATGTGCCTTTCCATGAAGATCATCGGCAGCGGAAGTACGGGGTACATGGCTTTGGGCGTGGTTGTCGGCCTGATCGGGATCGCCGGGGTTTCCGTCAATTATTCGATCTACAAAAGGATCCGGGAAAAGTCCATGAATAAGTACGCTGCGGATATTCTGGATCTCGCGGGACAGATCGCGGAAGAATGAGGATACCATAATGAACAAGCAGGAAAGCAGATATGCCAACACAGCCTCGTTGATGGACGTCGATCACGCCCACCGTGTACTGCTCGCCTGTGCGGGAAAAGTATATGACCAGGGTACGGGTGCCGCTCGTTTCGGTTTCCGTGGATGTGCTCCCGGTAGGCTGTGCCTCTGCTTCGCTCACCGGTTCCGTCGATTCCGCGCTTGCCGCGGAACCGGCTTCCGAAGGCTTCGCCGGTTCTTCCGAAACTGGCACGGGAGTGCTGTTGTATGGAGCGGCGTTTTCTCTCGCCGGATCACTCCTGCCGCAGCCCGCCAGCAGCAGGCACACAGCGAGGATGATTACCCACAAGCCTTTTTTCTTCATGGTTATCTGCCCCCGTTCTTTCCTGTGGTCACTTGTTGACGGCGATCCAGCCGCCTTCCCGCAGTTCATAATCATGGGTCCCCTTCATGCGGTAGGTGCCCCTGGCTCCGTAGGCGCTGGCGTTCAGTATCGAAGTATAGGTGATGCTTCCTTTTTTGCCGTCTGCATTGATGACCGGATCGGCGATGCCGATGGTGAAATAGCGCAGGCTCCCGTCCGCGTTATCCGCGAAGTATTCCTCCCGGGTCTGCCGCTTTCCGCTCATATGGGTGTAGATCATGTCCTCGGCGACCAACTCCCGCAGGGTATCGATATCCGCGTCGGTCATCGCCTGGCAGTACCTGGCCTGGGCATAAAGGATCGCCAGCTCTGTTTCATTCAAAGAGGAAATGTCGATGCCGGTGATCGTTACATTCGCAAATTCGGTAAAGTCATATCCGCGCATATCTTCGTCCTCTGCGATAAGTTCTGTTTTTTCCGTCCAGGCTTCCGCGATCTCCATTGGTGTTCCGGTGTTCTCCGCCGGATCTGCCGCAGCGCAGGATGAGAACAGGAGCACCGTCACAAGAAACGCGGCCGGCAGCGCAGGTTTCATGCTTCTTCTGCGTCGATCCTTCGAATGACCTTTGCGGGATTGCCGCCGACGATGGTATCCGCCGGCACGTCCTTCGTTACCACCGCGCCTCCGGCGAAGCGGCTTTTTCCGGCGTGGTGCGGGGAAACCGGACCCTGGGCGCGGTGCTGGAGCTGCTGAAGGAGGACACCGACAAAGCAGCCGTCGTCGCGGCCATGAGGGAGCGCTTCGACGCCCCGGAGGGGGCCGTCGAGCGGAACGTGGCCAGGGTCCTGGCCGAGCTGCGGAAGATCGGGGCCCTGGAGGAAGAGGCGCCCTGAGCCGCCCCGGCCCGGAGACTTGACAGCGCCCGGCCGGTCTAGTACAATCAGTCCAAAAAAACGGAAAGGGCGATGAGATCATGGAAAAGCGGCAGGTATTGGAGCCCTGGCCCATGTTCGGGCCGGGCTCGGAGAGCTTTCCCGAGTCCCAGGAGCGGCCGGAGGGGACCGTCAGCGTCCGCTGGCAGGGAAGCGAGGACGCACTTCCGGTGGACGTGGTCCCCAACCTAGTATACCAGGCCCTGAGCGGGGAAGAGCAGCGCATCCAGCTCTTTTTGCCCATGGCCATGCCCCTGCCCGGGGCCCCGGCGGAAAAGCGCCCGCTGGTGGTCTACGTGCCCGGCTCCGCCTGGCATCGGCAGAACGTCTGGATGGGGCTGGACAAGGCCCGCTATTTCGCGGCCCGGGGCTTCGCCTTCGCCATCGTGGAATACCGCCCCAGCGAGCTTTCCCCCTTCCCGGCCCAGATCGAGGATGCCGGGGCGGCGGTGCGCTTCCTGCTGGAGCGCTCGGAGGAATACCGGCTCGACGGGAGCAGGCTCGTCCTCTGGGGCGACAGCAGCGGCGCCCACACGGTGGTGAGCCTGGCGGTGCGCTTCCCGGAGCTGGCCCGCTGTGTGGTGGACTGGTTCGGCCCCATGGACATCATTGACATGAACTATTATCCCAGCGGCATGGATCACCACGGGCCGGACAGCCCGGAGGGCTTCCTCATCGGCAGGAAGGACGTGCTGGAGAACCCGGAGCTGGCCCGCCGGACCAGCCCGCTCACAGGCATCTCCCCGGAGCGGAAGCTCCCGCCCATGCTGGTGATGCACGGCTCCATGGACAACGTGGTGCCCTTCCACCAGTCCGTGCTGCTGGTGGAAAAGCTGCGCAGCTGCGGCCAGGCGGCGGACTTCTACCGCCTGGAGGGCTCGGGCCACGGGACCGGCGGGTTTACCTCGGAGGAAGCCCTGCAGACCACGCTGGAATGGGTGAAAGCGCGGCTGTGAACCGGCGCGGGAGCTGGTCCGGAGCCCGGAGCGCGTCCCGACGCTCCGGGAGCCCTGAGAGGGGCTTAACGAAAACCAAAAGGGGACCCCCTCCGCCATCGTCGGCGGAGGGGGTCCCCTTCCCGTCCCGGGCCGGGCGTCCCGGCGTCAGAGATACGTCACGGTCTCCTCGATCGCCGTAAGCGTAAAACGAGCATAGAAATATGGCCAGCCGGCGGCAGGCCCCAAGATGGAACGGGATCAGTTATCTGAGATAGCGCGGCATTGTGGCGGGGCGCTCTGAGGGGCAAGTTTTTCTGCCCAGGCGGGAGATCCTACCGCAACCCGCTTGGGGGCTTCGGTAAGGACCCAGGTGAGATAGCGGTACGGATCAAGTCCGTTTTCCTTCGCGGTCTCGATCAGGCTGAACAGGATCGCACTGCATCGTGCCCCACCGGGGGTGTTGGCAAACAGGAAATTCTTCCGGGAGATCACAAAGGGCTTGATGCTCCTTTCCGCCCGGTTATTACTGAGTTCAATGCGGCCATACTGCAAGTACGCGTTCAGTTCAGTCCATTGTTCTTCATATAGTTCAGCGCGATCCCCAGCTTGGACTTCTGTGAGGCGTTTCTGGTATTTGCCCATGCCTGCATCGCGTCCAGAACAGGCTTTTCCTGCTCCAGCCGCTTGTCCTTTCGTTCTTCCGGGAGAAGATCCTTGAATTGCTCCTCCAGCTTAAACAACTGGCTACAAAAGGCTACACCCTGCTCCGCTGTTGGAGACCGTTTGCCTTTTGGAACCGCTTTCAGCGCCTCGTCAAATTTCCTCCTGGCGTGCGCCCAGCAGCCGACAATATGTTCGTCAGCCAGCCCACCTTTTCCTATCAGATCCGGCTGCTGGAGGAGGAGATCGGCTTCGCCGTCTTTGAGCGGAGCGGCAAGGGCGCCGCGCTGACCCCTGCCGGAGCGCAGTTTGTTTCCTTCCTGACCGGTATGCGGGAGGATCTGAAGCGCGCCATTGAGCAGGGGCAAAACTTCAGCGCCAGGTATCGGGACAGCATCTCCATCGGCTTGATGGTCTGGCAGGCCGTTTACTTTCTTCCGGAGGCCATACGCCTGTTTGCGGAGACCGAGCCGAACGTACAGATCACCCCGATCTTTCGGTATGAGAACAGCATGGAGGCGTTCCTTCGGAATGAAACGGATATGGTCTTTGCCCTGAAGGAGCAGACGCGGCAGGTGCCCGGCATTCAGGTCCACGACCTTTTTGAGAGCCGGATCTACCTGATCGCGAACCGGGATGATCCCCTGGCGGACAAGAACCTGATCCGGGAAGAGGACCTTTATGGCCGGACGCTGATGGTGGGCGGCGGTTCCCCCCAGGCGCTCCGGGCGGTTCAGCACCGGCTGATCAGCACCGGAAAGATCCGCTACTTCAACAGCGCCGACCATGATACGACGCGGATCAACGTGGCCGCCGGACGGGGCGTATGTCTTGCGCCGGGATTCCTGAACGACCACAGCGGACAGTTCGCCTGGATCCCCTTTGCCTGCAGGGAGAGCTTCTCCTGCGTCCTCTGCACCCATAAGGAGGACAACCGACCTTCCCTGAAGGCGTTCCTTGCCGTACTGAAGGGCCTGTACCAGGATGCGGTGGCCTTTCCCCTGTAAAGGATGCCGGGCCGGTTTCCGGCACGGCGGAAGGAAGAAATAAGAGATCCGGGGAGCGAGTGGACTTCCGGCTGCAGATCCCTTATACTGGATTTGCGGACCAACCGTTTCGGTTTCGGCGAACCGTACGGCAGACCGGCCTGGAAGGAGGAAACGGAACAGATGGAACTGGAGAGAATCGGGCATAGACTCACGGTCTGTAAAATACCGGAGGGATCGGACTTCAACCTGAGCGCCGATTTCTATTTTATCGGAAAGACGGACGAGGAATTCTCACTGATATGCAGAACGGAGGATACGCCCCAAAACACGGTCCAGCGGGATGACGGATGGAGAGGCTTCCGGATCCGGGGAACGCTGGACTTTTCCCTGGTCGGCGTTCTGGCCAGACTCTCCGGCATCCTCGCAGAGCAGAAAATCGGCATTTTCGCGGTATCCACGTACAACACGGATTATATCCTGGTGAAAGAGGAGAATTATGAGCGGGCCCTGGCCGTATTGGCTTCTGCAGGATATCCGACAGGAGAAAAGGATCGGGAGGATCTGCCCGGTCAAGACCGGCTTTGAAACCGCAAACGGGGCAACGGCTCCGATTTGCAGAGGTGACCTGATGAAATGGAAATGTCCCGGATGCGGCAGAGAGTTCTCCAGACAGGGGCAGGATCATGATTGCCTCAGGCCGCAGACGATTGACGAGTATATTGCCGCCCAGGAGGAAGGAATCCAGCCGGTCCTTCGGGAGGTCCGCACCCTCCTGCAAAGCGCGCTTCCCGAAGCGGAGGAGCGGATATCCCGGTCGATGCCCACCTATTGGAAGGGCCGGAATATCCTCCATTTCGCGGCCTCGAAGAAGCATCTCGGGCTTTATCCCGGCGGCGAGGCTGCCGCGGTATTCGCGGATGAGCTTGCCGCTTATGATACCAGCAAGGGAACCGTCCGGCTGCCGTATGGGGAGCCCCTGCCGGCGGATCGCGGAATGGTGCTATGAAAAGTATGGGAAATGAAGACCGGGCGGGGGATCGAAGGAAACGCAGGGGGATCAAGGACCCGGAGCAGGGAAGAAGGACGAGGATATGAAACTCTCCAGGATATTTGAAAAAAAGCCGGAAAGCTGGGGCTTCCGGGGAGATCCGTATTTTTGGAAATACCTGAAAGAACGGGCGGAGCATATGGAGATGCTTTCTCCCGAAGAACTGGAGGAGTGGATCAAAGGGGAATACCATTCCCTTTCGGGCAAGGCTTTGACCGACGAATACGGCGATTTTGCCGTGATCCGTCGGTTCGCCCATGGGGGGATGAGCGCCGGCGGCGTGGATAACCTGTGGTGGATCGATACGGGGATTCCCCTGCTGAAAAGCAGACTGACGGAGCAAGAACGGATCAAGGAGGGAAACGCAGATGAGCATAACCGTAAACCTGTACTATAAAGGGGAAAACGGCGCGGCACGGAAATTTGCCGAAGAGATGGAATCCTCCGGTACGGCGGAGGCGATCCGGGCCGAATCCGGGAATCTTCGTTACGAATACTTCATTCCGATGCAGGATCCGGAAACCGTACTGCTGATCGACAGCTGGGCGGACCAGGCCTCCATCGATCTCCATCACGCCTCCCCCATGATGGAAACCATCGCCAGACTCAGAGAAAAATACGACCTGCATATGAAGGTGGAACGGTTCATCCGTGACGATGTGCAGACGGACGATGCGTTTATCCGAAAATGACAGCGGGGGATCCCGTCCGGGCCGGGAGCGAATTGACGGAAGCGGAGGGACAGAACGTATGGCGTATGCGATCCATCCCGATTTCAAATGGCTTGCGGCGATCCATCCGCCGCTGAATCGAAAGACCATTCCGGTGATTCAGAAGGCCATGGGACTGTTGTATCATCAGCAGAGATCGGACCGGAGGGTGCGCGTCCGGCGTGTCCGGATCCCGGGGGAAGCGGGAAAGACCCTACGGGCGCTGCTGTACGTCCCCAGAGAGGAAAAGACGGACGGCTGGCTCCTCTACTGCCACGGGGGCGGTTATGCGTTTCCCGCCGCGCCGTATCAGTATAAGCTGGCCCGGATCTATGCGGAACAGGTCGGCTGCCGGGTTCTGTTTCCGGACTACCGGCTTGCGCCCCGGCATCCTTTCCCCGCAGCCGTGGAGGACTGCTTCGCCGCGTATCGCTGGATCCTGGAGAGAGGCGCAGGAGCCGGGATCGCCGTGTGCGGAGACAGCGCAGGGGGTACGCTGTCCATGGCGGTATGCCTCAAGGCGCTGGACGAGGGACTTCCGGCCCCCTGTGCCCAGCTGCTGACCTATCCGGCGGTGGGAAACGCCGGGGAGACCGAGTCGTACCGCCGGTATACGGATACGCCCATGTGCAACAGCCGGGATATGGATCTTTACGGGGAGTGGTACGTGCAGGATGAAGCGGCGGGGAAGCTCGCCTACCGTTCCCCCATCCAAGCGGAATCCCTGGCGGGGGTGCCCATGACGTATATCGAAACGGCGGAGTTTGACGCGCTTCGGGACGGGGCGATCCTCTATGCGGAAAGACTCCGGGGAGAAGGGGTCGAAGTGGAGCTGCACAACACGGAGGGAACGGTCCACGGGTATGATATGATGCTGAAAAGCGGCATCGTGAAAGCGCTGATCGGAAAGCGGATCGGCTTCCTGAAACGGGCCTTCCCCTGAGCCCCGGAAAGGGATGCGCGGCGGGTCGGGAGAATCCATGGGAAGAACCGAAAAAGAATCCCGGTTCCCTCGTTTTTGCGCTCAGGGGCCGAAACGAGGGGATATCCTGCCGGACTGAATGTTGAGCTGCCCGTGTTCGCCAGCTCCTTCAAAGCAAACTAACGGGTTATCCAAGACCTGTCAATAAAACGGGCGCCTCAGCGTGTCGACAAAGTCTTGTCGCCCCGCTGAAGCAAGTTTTTCGAACAGGAAATACGGTAGAAATTGTTCGAAAAACTTCTGATTGAACGCGAAAGACACCCCTCCTGGGTTTCTTTCGCGCT
>Ga0310697_10006024_pt1 | contig 11596 bp, 6 predicted proteins | sample 172DNAGHGlowgp2_FD_203883 | JGI IMG/M metagenome (GOLD analysis project Ga0310697, IMG submission 203883) | Sheep rumen microbial communities from Palmerston North, Manawatu-Wanganui, New Zealand - 1728 DNA GHGlow gp2 (v2) (version 2) | ecosystem: Host-associated > Mammals > Digestive system >... | reverse complement strand
TGTCACAAATTGTTTTTTCTTGTCCATAACCGATTATGTGTTGTAATTATTAGTATTCAACTTCTTATAAGGGCCATTATGTGAACTTCAGCTTGCTGAAGGGCGCACAAGTGGCTTTTGTTCTGGTTACTATACAGTCGTATTCAAGGTGCAAAATTAGGACATATTTTTCATTTTATCAAATGTTTTAAGAAATATTTGAGGTGTTTTTCCACCCCTGCACACCTCCCCGGGCGACTCTTACCCCTTACTTCCTATAATGGCCCTAATAGGAACAATAAAAACAACAAATAATCGATTATGATGAAAAAGAAATTCGTAACCCCTAGTGTTGTCCAGCAGGTGCAAATCTGTCTGGAGAATGACTTGTTGGCGCGGTCTACGGACATTACCGCCACCTCCGATGGGCAGTATTTCGAGAATACTGACTACACGGAGGATGACCAAGATTGGGCTTCTGAGTAAAAGGAGGAAAGACCATGAGAAAAATCACGAGCATCATCCTGCTGAGCGCAGGCGTCCTTCTCTCCCTGACGGGATGCCAGAAAGGAAACGAAACAAATGAGAATTCCAACGGCGCCGTGCGTTTCAGCGCGAGCACCAATGCGGAGACCCGTACCGCATACAGCGGTGTCCGCGACACTGAGAAAGAGCGAATCGACTGGAGCGAATCCGACAAGATCATGATTTGGAGCGACCTCGCCGCCGTTCCCGAAGGTCGGACTCCCTACTTTGCGGGTAACCCGAACCTGGCCGTGTACGGTCTTGCCAACATCAAGGTGTCCGGCAGCCAGAGCATCGCCAACATCGACAATCAGACCGGCAATGCCTTGCATTATCCGGAAAATGACCAGGAGTGCGCTTTCTGGGGTATCTATCCCGCCGAGGCTGTAACGGAATCTCCGGTCAACAACACCCTCCCTCTGTCGATTTCCGCCGCGCAGACGCTGGCCGAGAACACGAACACCACCGACACCGACCTCAACGACTATGTCCCTGAGATGAACGAGGCCTACATGCTGGCTTATGCCGCTGGTGCCAAGGAGTCGGGTCCTGCCGTGGATCTGCTTTTCAAGCCGGCCTTCACGGACTTCGAGTTCAATATCACGACGAAACTGACGACTCCCCTGACCATCAAGGCCATGGAGATCAAGTCCGAGACCACCCCTCTGTCCGGCAAATTCACCGCCGCTTTCGCAAATGGTGAGTGGGGCTTTACGATCGCCGACGATGCCGCCATGTCCGTCAAGGCGACCATGCCGGGCGACGGCCTGACCATCCAGAGCGGCGCAATGGAAACGCTCTCCCTCAACATTTTCGCCCTTCCTCATGACCTGAAGGACCTGAAGGTCGTCTTCTACACCAACGAGGGCACCAAGGCCATGAAGCTTACCATCCCCGGTGACAAGACGAAGATGAAGGAATTCAAGGGCTGCTGGAAGCATCGCATCAACGGTCTGATTCTCCCCACCGGCTGGTTCTTCAGCTACATAACCCTGGACCTCCAGGTGGTAGACTGGCAGGCCGTCGATGTCACGGGCGGTTCTGAAGAATTCCCGCAGGCCACGCAGTTCGCCGTTTCCGGCGAGGGCGTGAAGAACGGTTATACGGATATCAATCACGGTATTGGTGACAAGGATCCTTATCGCCAGCAGTGGTATTTCCAGAAGGGCCAGACCGTTACGGTGTTTTTCAAGATCATGCTCCCGGTGAACGCCACCTGGCTGCTGGAACCCGTGGGTGGTGTTGAAGGTGCTGAAGGTGATCTCAGCCCGAACTTTGTCTTCACCAACGCCTATACCGGTGCGACCGGCGACGCAGCGCTCACTGGAACCATCGATGACTCCGGTAACACCGCAGTCAAGGTTGAGATTACATACACCGGAAACGATGCCGCGAGCTTCTTCTTCCATTCTTATGCGATCAAGGACGGTATCAAGTACAATATCGACTCCGAGACCCAGATTTACGACCGGGGTCGTGGCTACCACACGTTCTTCGTCAACAATCCGGCCTATAACAACTAATTGCAGGAAGAGTTATGAAAAGAATCATTACATACATTTCCATTCTGGCAGCTGCCCTGACCGTCGGTGTATCCTGCTCGCGCGAAGCGTCCTTCGACGGGGACCAGGAAGGCGGTATGCTTTCGCTCTATTTCAAAACCGCTGAAATGAGCACCAGGGTTTCGGTCGAAGACGGCACTCCCGTCACCGGAGTTGGTGCCGAGAACACGATCGACCATATCGACTACTTCTTCTTCGCGGACGAGGATCCCGACAGCGAGGCCATTGTTTCCGGCCGCGCAACCTCCGATCAACTTGTACCGGTGGGAGAAAGCGGAACCGAGTACAAGTATGACGGTTTCGATACCAGTCTCAGCGAGTACGCTGCGCTGAAGGGCCCTTCCTACCTCTATGTTCTGGTCAACTATCCAGAGACCGTGAGCGTCAAGACGATGAATGAGATACTTGCGCTTCCCATCTCGACCGATCTGACGGCTGAGAATGCCCTGTTCGTCATGGATTCTTTCGAGAACAGCGGTAACGAGTCCGGTCTCATATATCTCACTCCGAAGAGCAACGCCGAGGTACGTGAGCAGGTCGTCAAGGTTTCCCGTGTCGCGGCCAAGTTGGTCCTTAATTTCACGGTCGCAGAAGAGTATGTCGATGGCACCGGTGACAAGTGGACCCCTGTCCTCGACCAGATGTGGTGGAATTTCCTGTATGCCCGTAAGACCGGTGCGTACGTCAATGCCGAACCTCAGTCCTTCGTCACCAAGGAGAACTACTACAGCACCGAACAGGTTGCTCCGACTGCGCTTGGTGAGTATGAGTTCACGACCGCTCCGGTCTATACCTATCCTCAGAGTTACAAGACCAGCGACGTCACGGCTCCGTACTACAAACTCTTCCTCCCGTGGGTTTCCCAGAAGAAGGGTCAGAACAATTTCTACTACAAGATCATCCTTCCGAACCTGCCTATGGAAGGAGGTGAGAATGGAGTTAACTACTTCCAGCGCAACAAGATCTATCAGTTGAAGGTGGACGTCTCCGTCATCGGTGGCACCGAGGACGATTGGGCGCTGTTCTCAGACTATATCTATGTCGACGACTGGTTCAACCCTGCTGCGATTCCTACCGTTGTCGAGAGCGCCCGGTATCTGGATGTTCCGGTGAAGAGATATGAGATTTACGGTATCAATGAGATTACTGTTCCGGTGGTTTCCAGCAATGACATTGAGATTGTCAGTGTTGTTGGTCGTCAGTCTAAGGTTACTGAGACACTTGGTACGACCGAGCAGAATCCAATTGGCTCCAGTGCCACTCATCCTATTCGTACTAATACTTGTGTCCCAAACGGTAATCAATCGTTCACGTTAACCTATAATCTAGATGCAACCATTCAGCAGAGTGAGCGTCCGAGTTTTGACTGCTCACCGATTGAGTGGAAAGTCACAATTAAACACAAAGAGACGACTGATGAGCCTTATCTAACGAAAACTGTTACTATAACCATTTATCAGTATCCTTCCATCTATGCCAGACTGCTTAATGGTGAGAATAGCTTTGTGAATGGGTATTATACTGTTCAGACCGCTTCGGTGACTCCCAGGCCTACGAATGAGAGCAATAGTGGTGGTTACTATCGGTATCAGAATGGAGGAACATATCGTTCAGGTCCTAGTGAAGCTCAGAGCTATGGTCGCTTGAATACGGATTATTCTAAAACCAAGACCATGACTTTGGTAACAGTAGGAGCTTTTGCTCCTGGGTCTGATTCTTACTCTGTTATTAGTAATGGAGATGGCGCTGCAGTAACTAAATATGAATACATCATTGGTGATCCCAGAATATCTTCTGGGTGGGATTCTGATGATTTGTTCCCTTATCTTAATGGTAATTCTACAAAAGAATGGACAGATGCCGATGCTGGTAAAATTAAAATAGGGACTAACCTGAAGAAGAACATCATCTCTCCTGCATTTTTAATCGCTTCTGAGATTGGTGGACGTCCTGGATCGGTTGATAGTTCTCTCAACTTCGATGGTGCAACTAAACGTTGTGCAACTTATCAGGAAGCAGGTTATCCTGCAGGACGCTGGAGACTACCTACGGAAGCAGAATTGTATTTCCTGTATAGTCTTCAAAATATGAAAACTATCGCTAATCTGTTTAATGGAGGAAATGGTTACTGGGCTTCCAGTGGTAATGTTTTTGGCGAGTCTGTCAACAATGTCGATAACTACACATTCCGTGCTGGAAATGCAGGCCATAATGGAGAGCATTCCATCCGTTGCGTCTATGATATCTGGTATTGGGGAGAAGAAGCTCCCGGTGCACTCCACAGCTATTCCATTATGCCATAATTTGAACAAGATTAGGAGAATCAGAATATGAAAAAAATAATCTATATATTCAGCGCCGCTCTTCTATGCCTGGTTTCTTGCTCCCGGGAAAATGTTCCCGTGCAGGACATTCGCACAACTACGGTTGCGCCTAAAGAAGGTGATTTCGCTCGGGCGACATTCTATGTGACAGTTCCAGAGGCTGAGCTTCACGCCACGCTTACTCGCGCCTGGAATGACCCGTTTGCCGAAGAGCCTAAAAGCATCGCCGATGGCGATCTATTCGTTGCTGTATTTGGTAAGGGTACTACTCCCGGCCATGGTGGTCAACTGCAGCATTTACTGAAGGCCCGTTTGATGAAGGACTTCGCTACCGAAAATCCCAAAGGAACGAATCCTCCTATTCAACACAACTACACGAATGGCACCTATGTCTATGCTTATGAGGTGTTGTTGCCGATTTCCGAAGAAGCGCTGGTTCTTGACTTCTTTGCTGGAGCATTTGATGGTTATGGCGATGATGCCGAAGTTTTCAGTCTTGACAATCCACTTCCCGTCGACTATGAAGATGTCGTAATGCCGCTGTTGCTTTCCAAGGGTGGAAATGCCGCTTACTGGCAGCGTGTCGAAATTGACGGCGTTTACCCGAAACCTGATACGCGCCCGGGACATGAAGGAGAGTACGTAATTGCACAAATCCTTGATGATGATGGTGAGGTTATCCCTCAAGATGACCCGGACTACGAGGCTGATGACATTGAGGAACTGCATAACATCCGGCTCATCCGCAACTTTGCCAAAGTTACCTTTACGGCCGCTACAGGTGCCGATTTCACCCTGAATAAGTTCTACCTGGTTGACACGCCTAAATATGGAACAGTAGCTCCTTTCTCCGGAACGGAGGGCTATGCCAATATCTATACGAGGTCAACTAGCCCGACCGAGATTTTGAATAACTATAAGGGGTACATCCTTTCTACTGAGTTGAACTCCGGTATTGATGGGAAGACCTTTCTTGATCCTGGACAGTTCGAGTATATGTACGAGCGCACTGTTCCCGATCTCAACAAGCCTTATGGTGAAACTGGAGCTCTTCTGGATGTCACTTGGAACACCGATTCAGAGACAGCGTCTAAGTTAGGTTACAATGGAACGAATCCGGAAGTTCTGCACCGCTATTACAAAGTGGCATTCATAAACGAAAAGGGCGCAGTTCCTATTGTCCGAAACATCGTATATAATTTCCAGATATCCGCAATCATCGCTGACACTCATTATGATACTGCTGCTGAAGCATATCGTCATGAATTCCTGGGCGACATTTCCGCCAACATTGCAACCTCTATGCTGGATGAAATCACGAACCAGAAATCGTTGATCAAGGTCAGTGAGATGAGCAAAACTTTCATTGGTAAAGATAACGATTATGACATCAGTTTCTGGTTCTATCCGGATGTCGCAACAACTGCACACAAGGAAGACGTAGTCGTAATAGATGGCACTACCTACCAAAATCAGAGGGTCACAATTCAGATTGCCGTGGAAGAAGTCGCTGGTCATAGCGCGGCGATTGCTAGTTTCGAGAACACCACTGTGAGCAATGATGAGGGGACTATTCACGTAGTATTGAATGATTCAGCTGAAGGTGCGGTCAAGAAGAGTAAACTGAAGATTCTGGGGCAGTGGGGTACACAACGGGCTTTGTACCGGGAGGTTGAATTTACGGTGATGGAAAAACAGGAATTTAAACAAGGAAATATAGTCTGCACTGTCAGTGAATTGACCAACGATGCTGTAGACCAAGACGTGACTGTCACTATTGCTCTCCCTAACGAGCTGCCTCGAGATATTTTCCCGTTGCAAATCATGATCGAGCCGCAGAACAATGGCCTCCGCGCTATTTCAAAGAATGGCCTTTCCGCTATCCCGGTGAAGCATGGTGTTTCTGCTTTTAATGAAGAAGGCCAGACTACACTGCGCAACTACTATTTCGTCAAAACCATCACCTTTGACGAATATGCGAAACTTGAAAATGGGGCATACAATTACACCAACACGTTCTATTGCTACTTCAAGACCTGTCTTGCTGGTGGAGAATCTGGCCCGACCAACAAGACCAAAATCAGGATCAACGACCTTAGGAAGGAGTATTTCGTCGAAACCGAAATCGAACTCAAGTAAATCTTGATTTCGTTAGATACTTAATCCGACATCGCCGGCCCAACCGCCGGCGATGTCTTTAATAACGAACCATGCACTACGAACCTCCATTCTGCAGGGTGACAGACCTGACGCTTGAATATAGCCTCTTGGCCAGCGGAAATGACGATTTGAATGACACTTACATTGAACCAGTGGATTATGAACCGTTGTAGTCGCTTTGGCCTATCGGTTGCATTGAGCCTATTTGCTGCCTGCTCCGCTAAAGAGGAAACTCTTCCACCGTCGGAAGGGGAAATCATCTTGTCTGCTACAACAGAAGTAGGAGACATGACCCGTACCATTCTAGGCGAGGATTATACCACCGTTCTCTGGATGCCTTCAGAGAGCATCTCGGTGTTCCGCGGGGGGAAGATGGCCGTCTTTTCGTCGGAGAATACGGAGAAGACGACCTCGGCCCTCTTCAAGGGGACACTTCCGGGTGACGAATCGGACAAGGTCATCTATGGTCTGTATCCCTATGACAAGGAGGCCACGATTTCCGCGGATGTCGTCACGTCGAGTCTCCCGAACGAGCAGTCCGCTGTAGCAGGTTCCTTCGATGACAACCTGTTCATCACGGTCGCCCGCACGGAGTCGTCCGAGTTGGGATTCCACAACGTGTGCTCGGGACTCCGGTTCATGCAGGACCGGAACGACATCCAGCGTGTCACCCTGTTGGCCAACGGCGGGGAGCCGCTCGCCGGGAAGTTCTCCGTCAACGTGAGCAAAGGGGCCCCGGAGGTCAAGGAGGTCCCGGAGGGTGTCTCCGAGGTGACGCTGACGGCTCCTGAGGGTAAGACGTTCGAGAAGGATGCCTGGTACTACCTGGTCACTCTGCCGGCCAATCTTGAGAAGGGATACACCATCCTCCTCGAGGGGGACGGCGTGCAGGGGACGGTCCGCTCCTCCAATGCCATCGCCCTCAACCGCAACAAGTTCCGCTCCGCCACCCTGGACGCCAAGCGGGTGGACTACAAGAAGGAGAGCGAGTACGACATCGAGAACGCGGGCGTCCGTGCGTTCCTGGAGCAGGTGGACTACGCCGACGACCCCGATTACACCCGGTCCGAGGTGTCCAATTTCCCCGGTACGGACAAGCCCGATCCAGTGAAGCTCTCCTGGGAAGGGAAGGCCGCCTCCCTGCGGATTTCCACCTCTCCGGATCTCTCGGGATACAAAGAGATCAAGGTCGAGAACTCTCCGGCGTCTGTCTATAATCTCACTCCGGGCGTGCGCTACTTCTATTCCGTCCTAGCTGCGGACGGTACAGTCCTGCGTGAGTCCTGCGTGATTCCGGAGGGCCCCGAGCGGATGATCAACGGGCTGCTCAAGAACACCCGCGACCTGGGCGGCTGGAAGGCCGGCGACAAGACAATCCGGTACGGCATGATCTATCGTGGCGCTAATCTGGACGACATCCAGCAGGATGCGTCCAAAAAGGACATTGTCATCAACTGGCTCGGTGTCGGTGTCGACCTGGACCTGCGGGGCCTGCCTCCGGGAAGCCAGGGAGGCAGCGGGGAGAAGAACCCTTGGATGCCGACGGATCCGGTCATCTACAAGAACATCCAGCTATGGCACTATTTCGTGCCGAGCGCCAACAAATACATGAATGTCGAAGTCTCTCCCGGCGAGACCGCCCATCAATACCAGTACGCCATCCGTTGCATCATCGAGTGGCTTAAAGACGGCAAGGTGATCTATTTCCACTGCCACGGCGGCGCTGACCGCACCGGAACGCTCGCGTTCCTCCTCGAAGGCCTCCTGGGCGTCTCGGAGAGCGACATGGCGAAAGACTTCGAACTCACGACATACTCGAACTCCATCCATCGGCGGAACAGCGAAGGCGGCTGGTTCTACAAGGGAATGGTGAACTACATCCGTTCCTTCGCTCCCGGAAAGTCGATCCAGGAGCAGGTGACCGCTTGGGCAAAGACGAAGCACTCTGACGAGGTGGCTCCGCTGACCGATAATGAATTGAAAGAATTAAAAGAACTTTTGCTCGAATAATCCTAAAAACGAACTTAACGATTACAGACTGAAACTCCCCGCTCAACCTAAACGAAACAATACCTATCTTAATCGTTTTTTAACGATAAAGCTATGAAAATGAAAACCTTTGAGCGGGTACTCCGGCAAGAGAACTATGCCGAGAACACGATTGTGGCATACCTGTATGCCGTCAGGGACTTTTACTCCCATTATTCTCACCTTGACAAGTCCAGTTTACTGGCTTACAAGGCATTATTGATGGAATCGCACAAACCGGGGACGGTGAACCTACGGATTCGGGCGATGAACAAGTATTTGGAGACAATTGACCGGAGCGAAGTGCAAATCAAGTCCGTAAAAGTCCAAGAAGAATCCTTTCTGGAGAATGTCATCAGCCTGGAGGAGTACGCCCTTTTAAAGGATCGGCTCTGGAAAGAGGATAACCAAGAGTGGTACTTTGCCATTCGCTTCATGGCCGCGACCGGAGCCCGCGTCAGCGAGCTGATCCGCATGAGAGTGGAGCATGTGAGAGACGGATTTTTCGACGTCTGTTCCAAGGGTGGAAAGGTCCGTCGGCTATACATCCCTGACCAGCTCCGGGAAGAAGCTCTCTCCTGGCTGGATCGGGACAGTGGATACTTGTTCCTGAACAAGCGTGGAGAACGGATTACGACAAGAGGCCTAGCGGAACGCCTGACGCATTACGCCCATAAATATGGAATGGACGCATCGGTGGTTCACCCCCACTCCTTCCGGCACCTGTACGCCAAGAGCTTCCTGGAGCGACACAATGACATCGCTCTTCTGGCTGACCTACTAGGGCACAAGAACATCTCCACGACCCGGATGTACCTGCGTAAAAGCTCTCTGGAACAGCGAAACTTGATCAACCAGATTGTGAACTGGTGATACCTATGAAAAAATTTGTATCTTTGTGAATAAAAAGGCCTTGGCGAAAGACGGTAATCGCCCCATGACCGACGCCGACATCGCCCAGCTGAAAGCCCTGCTACTTGAATAATACCGACATTTAAATGCATATAAAACTGAAGTATATGAGAACTGTTCACGAACTTGACAAGGAGATGTATGTCTCTCCCGAAGTCGAGGTGATCTTCATCTCGATCGAGCCTACAATGACTTCTAACGAAGGAGGCGAAGAAGGTGGCAATCACGATTGGGACCAGAACCAACCTTAGAAACACCCTGCATTATGAAATACTTTCGTTTTTCAATCGGCGTGCTATTGATGATGGCAGCCGCATGTTCTGTCGAAGAGGTCGATTACGAACCCTCCGACCCCACTGTCCGCAATAGGCCCGTTTACTATGCCGCCATCGATGACGAGTCTTCCACCAGGACGTTGATCGATGCCGATCTTAACGTTCTCTGGAACAAGGGAGACCGTCTGACCATCTTCCCGAACAACACGCTGGGTTCCGAGTACGAATTCCAAGGAGAAGATCGCGCTCCGAGCGGAGACTTGGCTCCGGTCGAGGCCGAGAATGATGGCGTCTACCATGTCGGGACAGAACTCGATGGGTATGATTATGCCATCTATCCTCACTCCAAGGACACCAAGATACTGTCGAACGGGTCCATTACCTACACCTTTCCCGACGTTCAGACTTACCAGGAGAAATCCTTTGGCCGGGGAGCCAACGTGATGGTTGCGAGAACGACACATGGGAATTTTAATTTGGGTTTCAAGAATGTCTTGGGGTACTTGTCCTTCAGGTTTTACGGCACCAACGTGCACGTATCATCCATCATTCTGGAAGCCAATGGCGGAGAATCCATCTCCGGCACGGGAACCATTGTCATGGGTGATGATGGTCCCGTGGTTACGATGGGGGAATCCGCTTCGAATAAAATCAGACTGTACTGCGACGACGTGGTCCTCGGAAACTCCGCGACGGAATATACCGAGTTCTGGTTCGCACTACCTCCTGTCGCGTTTACCAAGGCGAAGGGCGGTTTCAAAATTACCGTCACTACAACCGACGGTGGCGTGTTCACGAGGGATGCGGCCATCGATCTCACCATCAAGCGCAAAACTGTCGAGCGGATGAATCCTCTGCAGGTTGTGCCGACTTACCAGACCGCCAACAATATGGCGATTAAAAGTCTCTCTTCGCCAAGAAATGACGTCACGGATAAAACAACCTATGATGCTACGTCATCAAATGGCGAATTCACGCTCACGATCCCGACGAAAACTGATTTCTCGCACCTTCAAATCAATTTCGAGTTAGAGACCAGTTCCGACATTCTGATGGTCGGCGGAAAGCAGGTGAAAAGCGGTGATATCATCGATGCTTCACAGGAAGAGACATCACTCGTTGTATGCCGCGAAAACATCGAGAAAACCTTTAAACTGATCGCCCAGAACACGGGACTTCCGGTGGTGAGAATTACCCTTCCAGAGGGATCCACTCTAAGTACTATAGAAGATGACGAGGATCATTCTGACTGGGTAAAAAGTGCCACGATACACATTGACAATGCCGACGGTACCATTGACACCGACGATACATCAATGGAGATCAAGGGAAGAGGCAATGCCACTTGGAAATACCCCAAAAGACCTTATGCATTGAAATTCGATCCAAAGGTTAACCTACTCGGGTTGAATAATGGGGAAAAAGACAAAAGATGGATACTTCTTGCCAACTGGAGAGATCGGACACTTTTGCGTAATGACGCCGCATTCTGGCTTTCAAAACGAAGCGGTCTTGCGTATACCGTCGATGGGACGTTCGTCGAGCTGGAAATCAATGGCCAACACAGGGGCAATTACTACCTGTGCGAGCAGATAAAAATCGGATCGAATCGTGTCAACATCCCGGAAATGTTTAAGAATGGCTCTACGGATCATACTGGAGGTTTTCTCATGGAAATCGACAGTTATTATGATGAACTGAACAAATTCATCTCATCCAAGTTCCATTTGAAATACATGTTCAAAGATCCCGATGAAGACAGGGTTGTGAAACCCCAGTATGCTGATGCATACACCTATATGCAGAACTATATCAATACTTTCGAGACGGT
>Ga0310697_10006020_pt1 | contig 11598 bp, 10 predicted proteins | sample 172DNAGHGlowgp2_FD_203883 | JGI IMG/M metagenome (GOLD analysis project Ga0310697, IMG submission 203883) | Sheep rumen microbial communities from Palmerston North, Manawatu-Wanganui, New Zealand - 1728 DNA GHGlow gp2 (v2) (version 2) | ecosystem: Host-associated > Mammals > Digestive system >... | reverse complement strand
ATTGTTAAACGTGGCAGTTAAATCCGAGCCAATCTCAACCGCCTTTTCAAAATCGGCAATGGCTTTTTTATAATCTTTCATGTCGAAATAAACTGCGCCGCGGTTGTTATAAGCCGTGCCGTATTTTGGGTCTAGCGTCAAAGCCTGGTTAAAATCTTCCAGAGCGCGATTTTTGTCAATGCCACGATAACAAGCACCACGAGTAACAAAAATCTGCGGGGTGTTAATTCCCAGTTCAATGGCGCGTGTTAAATCTTTCACCGCCAATTCGTTTTTAGGCATCCAGGAATAAACTGCACCGCGATTTTGATAGGCTTCAGCGTAATTTGGATTTAGTTCAATGGCGCGTGACAAATCGTTAATTGAACGGTCGTAAATCGCGGAGGTATCTTGACCGGATTTTTGTTTGTAGTCCGCCATTTTCCCCGTAATCAAGCCGCGATTATTATATGCCACTGCGTTATTTGGATTGGTTTCAACGGCGCGGGAGTAATCGTTATAGGCATCGTCGAAACGGTCGAGCGATTCAAAAATTGTGCCACGGTTGTTATAGGCGTCCGAGTAATTCGGGTCTAGTTCAATGGCGCGTGTGAAATCGGCAATGGCTTTGTCGAATTCCTTTTTTAATTTGTAAGCATAGCCGCGATTGTTGTAAACGACGGCGTTGTTAGGCTCCTTCTGAAGTTTCTGTGTATATTGAACGATTGCGCTGTCTGCATCAAAATTCATTGGCGCGGCTGTGGCGGGCGTCATCAACAGGGACATTGCCAAAAATCCGCCGGTTAGTATTCGAGAAAATTTTTTCATGTCAATCACCTTCTCAATACAAGAAAACAACGGCGGTTTTGTTAAGGAAACCGGTTGCGCCGTTTTCAATTAGGATTCGGCTGCCGTCCTCTTCGCTGACGACGGGGTTTGCATTGTGGTCAGCGAGTGATTTTGCTTTAATGATGAGCGGATTGGAACCTGCGCGCCCCGCCATGTTTCTATCGGTTGCGTAATTAACCATGCCGTCACGAACGACGAGATCATAATTTAAATTTTCATGACCATAAAGTTTGACGCCCTTAACATTTTTAATAACGGGACTCATGACGGGATTGAGCGTGCCGACGCCGCGGCAGTCAATGATTAAACCTGTATAACCGCCAATCGCCGCCATCGGGGAATTTTCGCCGCCATGCAAAACAGCAGTTGATGCCGCTCCACCGGTGTTGCTGTCGGCGGGCATTGACGGAATAACTTCGGGCGCGGGTGTTGGGAAAGGTTCAACTGCCGGCGGCGGTTCAATAACTGCTTTGGAAAGTCCGTTGTCACCGAACAGCGGCATTTTTAGCGTGACTTCGTATCCGCCGTCAAGTGCTTTCTCGTCAACAACGACTGCACCTTTGATAACCGCGCTGACTTTTGTTTTGACAATATCGCTTGTCAACATCATCTGTTCAACTGTGGTTTCCGCGTCAACCTGCACGCCCTGCACCATTTCTGCCAACTGCCGATATGCATCGGCTATAGCCGCCCGCCGCGCCATCATCGACGCATGAGCCGGACTTCTCACCATCTGCGGGTTTGCCGTGCCCATGCCTTTTACGGTTATGGCTTTGTCGCTCCAATCGACCGCCGCCTCTGCTCCTGCAAACAAAAACAGCGTCATCAAGAGCACTGTTAAACACGAAAATAATTTCTTCACGTCAAACGCCTCCTTTGTAATGCGTAACTTTACCGGCTTTATTCCGCAATTTGTAAAATATTCCTGCGCCGTGCCCCGTGCCGATATAAATTTTTTCTTGACTTAACGCGCCGGCTGTGGCATTTTACAGCAAACGACAGGAAAGGAGATTTTTTTATGAAACAAGACTCCCCGACGCTCCAACAGCTTCTGAATTCCGCAGGCATTAAACGCCGCTTTGAAGAACTGTTGGATAAATCTGCACCATCGTTTATTTCGTCGATTCTGGCGATTTTCAAGAGTAATTCAAAACTGCAGGACTGTTCGCCGAATTCGATTTTAGCCGCCGCGGGAATAGCCGCCGCACTCAAATTGCCGATAAATCCCGGCTTGGGGTTCGCGTTTATCGTGCCGTATAAAAATCACGCGACATTTCAGCTGGGCTTTAAAGGATTTATTCAGCTAGCAATGCGTAGCGGACAATATCGCACGCTGAATTCCGGCGCGGTTCGCGAAGGTCAAATTGCCGAGATAGATTTTGTCACCGGCGAAATTAAACGTGGAGAAAAAATTTCTGATGAGATTGTCGGCTACGTGGCTTACATGGAATTAATCAACGGTTTCAAGAAGTCACTGTACATGACGATTGAGGAATTGCAAGCGCACGCGGAAAAATATTCCCAGAGCTACGCCTATGATTTGCGCTCCGGAAAAAAATCTTCCGTGTGGTCAACGAATTTTGACGCAATGGCTAAAAAAACCGTGCTGAAAAAACTTTTAAGCAATTACGGAATAATTTCTATCGACCAGCAAAGCGCGGCGTTGGCTACGGCGTTGCAAGCTGACCAGGCGGTTATCACTGACGAAGGTTTTCGCTACATTGACAACGAGCACGGCGAAGAAAAAATCGTGCCGTTCAGCGACATAATCGACCTTCCAAACGCCGACTCCCCCGATGAGCCGGAAGACGAAGAAACTAAGGACTGAAAAATTTTTTATGGAATTTCATTTCGCAGGGTTGGGTACGCTCGTCAATGTTGCAGGGATTATAATTGGCGGGCTGATTGGTTTGTTTGGTGGAAAATTTTTAACGGAAAAATTTCAGCGAACGTTGCGGGACGCCTGCGCGTTGGCTGTAATCTTTCTTGGTGCAGACGGTGCTTTAAAAAATCTGGACACTATGCTTTTAATCGTCAGCTTAATCGGCGGCGGGCTTATCGGGGAAATTATGGACATTGACGGAAAATTTGAGCGGCTGGGCATTTGGTTACGCCTTCATTCCGGCAACGACAGCGATTCAAAATTTGTTGATGCGTTCGTCACGGCGTCGCTGACTGTTTGCATTGGCGCAATGGCGGTTATCGGCGCGATTAATGATAGACTTTTGCACGACGCCACGGTTCTTTTTGCCAAAGCCGCGCTCGACTCGATTATAATTCTTGTGATGACAGCGAGCCTCGGCAAAGGCTGTATTTTTTCCTGTATAAGCGTGGGAATTTTTCAGGGCGCGATAACTTTTGGCGCGGGTTTTCTTGAACCGTTCATGACAGAAATTGCTTTGGCTAATCTTTCGACGATTGGCAGCGTTTTAATTTTTGGTGTCGGCGTCAATTTACTTTTTCCCGAAAAAAAAATCAGCGTCGCAAATTTTCTGCCCGCGCTGATTTTTGCTTGCCTTTGGAATTGATATCAATATAATTATACGAGAATGACATAATATTAAAGCTTTGTTTAGGAGGAATTCACGTGGGAAAAATTTATAAAAGCGTAACGGAACTTATCGGCAACACGCCTTTGCTTGAGGCGAAAAATTTTGCGGCGGCGGTCGGCTTTAACGGAAAACTTTTGGTCAAGCTGGAATATTTTAATCCTGCCGGCTCCGTTAAAGACAGAATTGCAAAGGCGATGATTGAAACTGCCGAGCGCGAAGGCAAACTTCAGCCCGATTCCGTGATAATCGAACCGACCAGCGGCAACACCGGCATTGGTCTTGCGAGTTTTGCGGCGGCGCGTGGCTATCGTGCAATTTTTACCATGCCCGAAACGATGAGCGTTGAACGGCGGCAACTGCTTAAAGCTTATGGCGCGGAAATCGTTTTGACTGACGGCGCAAAGGGCATGAAGGGCGCGATTGCCAAAGCTGACGAACTGGCTAAAGAAATTCCCAACGCCTTTATTCCGTCGCAGTTCACCAATCCCGCTAACCCTGCCGCTCACTTCGCCTCGACCGGTCCCGAAATTTGGAACGACACGGACGGCGCAGTTGATGTTTTCGTGGCGGGCGTGGGTACCGGCGGAACCTTGACGGGCGTTGGAAAATTTTTAAAATCAAAAAATCCTGCCGTGAAAATTATCGCGGTTGAGCCGAAAACTTCGCCTGTCCTGTCACAGGGCAAAGCCGGTGCGCATAAAATCCAAGGTATCGGCGCGGGCTTCGTCCCCGAAACTTTAGACACGGAAATTTATGATGAAGTTGTTCCCGTTGCCAACGAAGACGCTTTCAAATGCGGCAGAGAATTTGCGCGGGCAGAAGGCGTTTTAGTCGGCATATCTGCGGGCGCGGCATTGGCGGCAGCTGTTGAACTAAGTAAACGTGAAAATTTCACGGGAAAAAATTTCGTCGTGCTCCTGCCTGACACCGGCGACCGTTATCTTTCCACACAACTTTTCAGCGAATAAAACTAAACTGCAAAAAAAACTCCCTCGTGCCTTTCGGCGTTGAGGGAGTTTTTCTTTGTTATCTTTCGTGTGAAAAATACATTTTGCGCGGAACTTTCATGCCAAGTTCTTCTTCGGCGATTTGTTTTATCCTCTGCGGCGATTTCAGCTGGGCAATTTCCACGCGCAGACGTTCGTTTTCCAATTCGAGTTGTTGTGCCTGATTTTGCGTGGCGACTAGTGCATAACCACGGCTTGCGCTTATTCCGCTACGAATCACGACCGCCATTGCCAAAATTGCAAAGACGATAAACGCGATTCGGCAACGCGACCTAAGCAGATGATTCAATCGCGGTTGACCTTTAATCAGCGTCAACGATGCCTCCGAAGAATTTTCGCGCTGTTCGGGATTGTTTATGGGTTTTGCTTTTCTTTTTATAATCAACAGAACTCCTCCTTTAATTCGCGTTGAAAGTTTCTATTTGCTCACGCCCGCCAATTTTCTCGACGACGCGCAGTTTTGCAGATTTTGCTCGGCTGTTTAAATTTATTTCGTTCGGCGTGGGGGATTGCGGTTTACTTAGGATTTTTATTTCGGGCTTATGATTGCACACGCACACGGGAAAATTTTTTGGGCAAATGCAACCTTTAGCAAGCGTCTTGAAAGTTTCTTTTACAATTCTATCTTCCAGCGAATGAAAAGTTATGACTGCGAGTCGCCCGCCGATTTTTAGGCGGTTGACGGATTTTTTCAGCGCGTCAGATAAAATTTCCAGTTCGCCGTTTACTTCAATTCGCACAGCTTGGAAAATTCTTTTGGCGGGGTGACCGCCGTTTTTGGTTCGCGGGACGCTCTGTTCAATGAGTTTGACGAGTTCGCCGGTCGTTTCAATCGCAGAAATTTTTCTTGCGCGGCAGATTGAATTAGCCACGCGCTTTGAAAAACGTTCTTCGCCGTATTCGTGGAAAATTTTTATTAAACGCTCTTCGTCGTAGCGGTTAATCACATCGTAAGCTGTAAAATTTTTTCGTCTATCCATTCTCATATCCAGCGGGGCGTCGTGCATATAGGAAAAGCCGCGCTGTGTGGTGTCGATTTGGTAAGAGGAAATGCCGAGGTCGAAAATCGCGCCATCAATTTTTTCAACGCAGAGTTCGTCGAGAATTTTATCCAGTTTGCTGAAATTTGAACGGAAAATTTTTACGCCGCAGGTTAAATTTTTTAATCTGTCTTTAGCCGCGCTAATCGCGTCGTCATCTTGGTCAATGCCGATAAGCAAGCCGCGTTCGTCTAATTTTTTGCCGATAGCCGCCGCGTGCCCTGCACCGCCCAGCGTGCAATCAAGATAAATTCCGTTCGGTTTCACGTCGAGCGAGTTTAAAACTTCGTCAAGCATAACGCTTTTGTGCTCAAAGTTCAATGTATCCCGCTCCTCAATCTGTTTTAAAAAATTTTATTCGCGCTGTGAGAAAAATTTCCTTTAACGTTTCCAAAAAATTTTTTCAGCATAAATTCATTCCAGTGGGCAAGAAGCAGACTTTATTGTCTTTAAAATTTTTTTGTGATAAACTAACTGCGCATTGATTCTAAAACGGAGGTAAAAAATTTTGGAGACGCTTTAGAAGCGGCGGAACAGCGGTAGCGATTAATTTTGAAAAATTTTTTAGAATAATTCGCCGCGTTTTAACATAAAAAATTTTTTTCGGAGGTAAAAAATTTTGGACGATAAAAAAATTCATCACGTGGAAGATTTTGGCGACGCGATTGACGAAGAACAGCACGAAGACGAATTGCCCGATGTGATTCCCACGGAAGACGATGACGACGACGAAATAGAAGTTCACTTCGACGAGGCAAGTGCGCATGTTGAGGCGGTCGAAGGCGATTACAGCGCGGATCAAATTCAAATCTTGGAGGGGCTGGAAGCAGTGCGCCTTCGCCCCGGAATGTATATCGGTTCAACTTCGGAGCGCGGTCTTCATCATCTGGTTTACGAAGTTGTTGACAATTCTATTGACGAGGCGTTGGCGGGATTTTGCACGGAAATTAACGTGACGATTGAGGCGGACAACTCAATAACCGTGAGCGACAACGGACGCGGAATTCCCGTTGATATGCACGAGAGCGGCAAACCTGCTGTTGAAGTTGTCTTGACGGTTTTGCACGCGGGCGGCAAATTCGGTGACGGCGGCTATAAAGTCAGCGGCGGATTGCACGGCGTGGGTGTCAGCGTCGTAAATGCCCTGTCAAAATCTATGGAGGTCGAAGTTCGGCGCGACGGAAAAATTTATCGAATAACTTTTTCACGCGGCGAGACTGTCACACCGCTTGAGGTTATCGGCTCTGCGCAGGATACCGGAACAAAAGTTCACTTCCTGCCGGACGACGAAATTTTCACCGTGCTGGAATTCAACTTTGATACACTGAAAAATCGTCTGCGCGAACTGGCTTTCCTAAACAGCGGCATAACCATAACCCTGAACGATAAGCGCACGGGTGAGGAAAGAAATTTTCACTTCGACGGCGGGATAAAATCTTTTGTAGAACATTTGAACCGCAAGAAGGAAAAAATTAATCCGCAACCGATTTATTTTAACGGGCGGCGCGATGATGCAGTTGTCGAAGTTGCCATGCAGTACACCGACGCTTACCAGGAAAATATTTTCAGCTACGTAAACAACATAAACACCGAAGAAGGCGGTATGCATTTAATCGGCTTCCGCGCCGCGCTAACCAAAGTTGCAAACGAATTTGCCAAACGCCACAACTTGCTAAAGAACAGCGATAACACTTTGAGCGGCGAAGATGTCCGCGAAGGCTTAACGGCGGTTATCAGCGTCAAACTTCACAATCCGCAATTCGAGGGACAAACCAAAACTAAACTTGGCAACGTGGAAATTCGTTCGCTGGTCAGCGCAGTCGTCAATGAAAGTTTAAGCGAATTTTTTGAGGAGAACCCCACGATAACCAAACAGATTCTTGAAAAGGCGGTTATGGCGGCGCGTGCACGTGAGGCGGCTCGTAAAGCTCGCGAACTTACCCGACGCAAGAACGCGCTGGAAATTTCTTCACTGCCCGGCAAGCTGGCTGATTGTTCTGTCAAAGACCCCGACAAAGCGGAAATTTATATCGTCGAGGGTGACAGCGCGGGTGGCTCTGCTAAACAAGGACGCGACAGACGTTTTCAAGCTATCTTGCCCCTGCGCGGAAAAATTTTGAACGTGGAAAAGGCGCGGCTTGATAAAATTTTTGCCAACGCAGAAATCCGCACGATGATAACGGCGTTCGGCACCGGCATTAGCGACGACTTCGACCTTAGCAAGCGACGCTATGGAAAAATTATCATCATGACGGACGCGGACGTTGACGGCGCACATATTCGCACTTTGCTTTTAACTTTCTTCTATCGTTACATGAAACCGCTTGTCGAACACGGGCACATTTTCATTGCACAGCCGCCGCTCTATCAAATTCGCAAGGGAAAAAATCACTGGTACACCTATAGCGACGAAGAACTTGCCAAAAAGTTGGAAGAAGTTGGGCGCGAAGGTGCAACTGTTCAACGCTATAAAGGTTTAGGTGAAATGAATCCCGAACAGCTTTGGGAAACGACAATGGACCCTATGACGCGCACAATGCTCCGCGTGGAAGTGAACGACGCTGTGGAAGCTGACGAACTTTTTACAATTCTTATGGGCGATCAAGTTGCTCCGCGCAGACAGTTTATTGAAGAAAATGCACTTCTTGTCAAGAACCTGGACATTTAAAAAAATCTTGTCCCCAGTCCTTTGACTGTGATATAATTCGCCGCGTGGAAGAATTAAATTATGCATTACGCATTGCTTTTAAGGGGGTTTTTTAATGAAAGGCGGCAATAAACCTGTTTATGTTATCGGGCACAGAAATCCCGACACGGATTCTATTTGCTCGGCTATCGGCTACGCGCATTTGAAACAGGCACGTGGCGTTAATGCCGTTCCTGCGCGTTGCGGCAAAGTAAACAATGAGACGAAGTACGCGCTGGAATATTTTAAAGTTGAACAGCCGTTGCTTTTAACTGATTTATATCCGCGTGTCAAAGACGTTGCGTTGGAATGCAAAACCGTTGTTCGTCAGCATGATACACTGCGTCACCTCGGCGAAGTTATGCGCAAAAGCGAATTGCAATCCGTGCCCGTAACTGATTCAAACGGCGAACTCGTCGGCATTGTCACAGTCAGCGACTTGGCTAAAAGATATTTCCTTGAACTCGGTTTGCAAAGCCTGGTTGATCTGCGCGTCCGCTACCGCGATATTATTCAGACTGTCGACGCAAAAGTTTTAGTCAGCGGCGACGAAAATGCGCTTATCGAAGGCAACATTGTAATAGCGTCCGGCAGTGCTTTTTCCACAGTCAGCATTCTAAACAAAAAAGATATTGTCATTGTCGGCGACAGGAGCGCGGATACCCTGTTGAAATTCCTGGCTTGCGGCGTGGCTACTCTTATCGTCACGCAGAACAGCCGCATTGATGCTGAAGTTTTGGAAGACGCCCAAAAGCGCGGAGTCTTTGTGCTGGTCACTCCTTACGACGCTTACACCGTCGGCAGATTGATTAATCAGTGCGTGCCAATTCGCCGTATCATGAAAGCCAATCCCGTTTGTTTCCGCCCAATGGATTTACTCAGCGACATTAAAGGCGTAATGGACGAACACCGCTACCGTAGCTATCCCGTCGTGGAAAATGGAAAACTCGTCGGCTTGGTTACTTCAGATGAAATTATGTTGCCCGAACGCGAAAAAGTTATCCTCGTTGACCACAACGAACGCGGTCAGGCTGTTGAAGGTATAGAAGACGCAAAGATTATAGAAATTATCGATCATCACAGGCTCGGCGGTGTTCAAACTTCCGAACCGATTTATATTCACCAAGAACCCGTCGGTTGCACGTGCACAATCGTTGCCAATATGCATTGGCACCAAGATGTAGAAATCCCGCCGTCAATCGCCGGACTTCTTTTGAGCGCGATTATCTCCGATACCGTTCTTTTCAAATCGCCGACTTGCACGCCATATGACAAGATGACTGCCGAACGTTTAGCGGACATTGCCGGCGTCGACTTGAAAGAATACGGGCTGGCAATGTTGAGAGCGGGCGCGGGCATTGGCAATAAAACCCCCGCTGAAATTGCAAAGAACGACCTAAAGGAATTTAAAATCGGCGATTATCGAATCATCGTCAGTCAAATTTCCGTCATGGATCCCAAAGAAATTCTGAACATTGAAGGACAGCTTATCGACTTTATGAAGGAAAATTGCGAGCGCGAAGGTTTCGATATGCATTTGCTTATGGCAACGGACATTTTGGAAGAGGCAACTTATCTTTTGTATGCCGGTTCTCCGAAAACTTTAATCGGCGAAGCATTCAAGAAGGATGCCAGCGGTACGCATGTTTATTTGCCCGGCGTCATGAGCCGCAAAAAACAAATTATCCCGCCGCTCAGCGAAGCTGTTAAACGCATTAAACCCCAGTAAAAATTTTTACGTCATAAAAAATTTTTCCCTGTCAAAAATTTTCGGCGGGGATTTTTTTTGCCCTGTATGAAAATTTTATGTAGTGTGTTATAATCAACGAAATTTTTTACAGAGGAGAATTTAACATGAACATAATTTTGCAGTCCATACTCAACCCTAACCAACTCTGATTTATTATAAGCGACAGGACGCTAAATAAAGCTACTTTTCTAACCAACTCTAACTAACCATAACTCACTAAAAATATATCGGCTTGCAGACAAGGTGCAGACAACAAAAAAAGCCCCCTCCGAATGTGGAAGGGGCAAATTTATTTCATAAAAATTTTTCGTTAGTTGTTTTTGATGCGCCGTAACCACTCTGACAAGAATTGACGTTCTTGCTCGGTTTGCGCGGCGTCGATTAAATTCTCGATATGATAAATAGTCATGTCGTTGCGCGAATGCCCGCTGTAGCCGCTATGGTTAGCACTTCCGTCGTAATATCGGCGTGTACTTGCACCGGAATCATAAGTACGTGTGGATTGCATGGTGTTTCCGGCGTCATGATAATCATAGTATCTGTTGGGCATTGAATCACGGCTGACATAACGCCCAGTAATAGGACTGCGCCCGCGTCGATAGGAATTGCCGTCATCATAGCTGTTATAGCTATTGCGCAAATACTCATCAAAGCTGTTGCCGTCGTCGTAATTGCCGCTTGAACCTTCAATCTGTTTGATTTTTTCAAGCGTGCAAACAGCCTTAGTTAATACGTCGAATTCGGCGACAGTCATAGACGCGCCTTTGACGATAATCGGTTTGACAACTTCTTCGACGGCGTCATTAATTTTGTCAAGGATTTTGTTTGTGCTCATAATGTCACCGCCTTTAACGAGTAACCGCCAAATCGGGGCGGCTTATGATTATGTTGGCGTTTTGTACGAGTATAGGTTGACTACTTGTATTACGCACTGCAAGCGATTCGCAACAACCCCCGAAAACCGCAACGTTAATTGCTCTGCTGACGTTAAAAAATTGATTGAGGGCGGCAGGAGTAACAATCATAGTGCTTGCAGGGACTGTAGCCCCGTCAACAGTCAATGCAACGGAGATAGCCTCAACAGTACCGCCTGTCGGGATAGCGATATTTGCGCCGAAGTCAACAAGGTAATTGGCGTTTTGCTGACGATTGCAACGGCACCCGAATTGACGCGGGATATAACCTACAAGCAGAAAATTTCCTGTATCGTCCCTGTGTCGAACTAAACCGCGTCTGCAAGGTACGGGCGATTCGGTAAAAATGACAGTTTCGCCCGGATTAACGCTCTGGATAGCATTAGCACTGTACTCTGACATATCAATCACCCCGCGCAACCGCAACCGTAATAGCCTTGATTGCCGCAACAGCCGGTATAAGGATTAGGGACTTGATAACTCGGAACAGGCGTAGGACTTATACGCTGAATAAGCGCGGCTGTTTGAGCGTTGTTATCTTGAATAAGTTGTGCCGTCTGCGCGTTTTGAGACGCGGCAAGGTTAGCCATGTTGAGTTGAGTCCTAAGTTCGGCGTTAGCCCTGCGCTCTGCGTCCAGTCTGTCTTGGCAAAGGTCGTCTTTGATTGATTGGATACCGTTGTTAATCGCCTGTGCAAGCGCAGTTGTGTTAGCCGTGTTATTGGCAATTACGTCGCGCAAGCCGTCACTGATAGCTTGACGGTCGGCGCAATTTTCGGTCGCTACCGTGTATTTGAGGTCAGCCAAGCCCGCTTTGTTGTC
>Ga0310697_10006018_pt1 | contig 11602 bp, 9 predicted proteins | sample 172DNAGHGlowgp2_FD_203883 | JGI IMG/M metagenome (GOLD analysis project Ga0310697, IMG submission 203883) | Sheep rumen microbial communities from Palmerston North, Manawatu-Wanganui, New Zealand - 1728 DNA GHGlow gp2 (v2) (version 2) | ecosystem: Host-associated > Mammals > Digestive system >... | reverse complement strand
CGAACGTTGCGACCCGATAAAGTCTACAGATGCCGCTATCCGTTATCTGCGCGACATGTACAACAGATTCGGCGACTGGAGCCTTGCTATCGCCGGTTACAACTGTGGTGAAGGCGCTGTGTTGAAGGCCCTTGCAAGATCAGGCGGAAGAGAAGGTAAGACTTTCTGGGATATCTACAAATATCTTCCGAAAGAGACAAGAGGATATGTACCGGCATTTATCGGTGCTACATATATCATGACTTATTATTGTGAACATGGAATCAGCCCAATGACCGCTTCATTGCCTGAAAATTCCGACACAATCATGGTCAACAGAGATGTGAGACTGTCCAAAGTGGCATCAGCCTGTGGCTTGTCGCTCGACCAACTCAAGGCCTTGAACCCTCAGTTCAGACAGGACATCGTGCCTGCTAGCTATGCTATCCGTCTGCCGAGTGAGGCTATAAACTCATTTGTTGAGCAGCAGGAAAATATCTATAGCTCATATACTTCTTCAAGAAGTTATGCTTACAACAGCAGCTCCAACAGCAGCTCTAATAGCAACAGGTCAAGAAGCAGCAGAGGTTACCACAGGAGGAGGTAAGAGAAGCGTCTTTCTGCTTCCCACAATTGGATAAATAAACAAAGACGTGCTTATGGACGATGTTTATAATGGGAAGGAAGAAATGGAGGATGCATTAGTGGAAGGAGCATTTCAGAGCCTTCTTGATGCATATCTCAATTCAAAACATAGAAAGAAAACCAAGATTATCCAGAAAGCTTTCATTTTCGCTAAAAACGCCCATAAAGGTGTAAGAAGGCTTTCTGGAGAACCTTATATTATGCACCCCATAGCCGTGGCACAAATCGTGTGCACGGAAATCGGACTGGGCAGCACATCCATCTGTGCTGCTCTGTTGCATGATGTGGTGGAAGACACCGACTATACCGTGGAAGACATCGAAGAGATGTTTGGACATCAGATTGCGCTGATTGTTGACGGACTGACCAAAATATCCGGTGGAATCTTCGGTGTGGAGGCGTCTGCACAGGCTGAAAATTTCAAGAAGCTGCTGCTTACGATGAGCGAGGACATAAGGGTAATCCTCATCAAGATAGCCGACCGCCTTCACAACATGCGCACCCTCGGTTCTCAGCCAAAGAACAAGCAATATAAGATAGCCGGGGAAACACAATACATATATGCGCCTCTCGCATATAGGCTCGGTCTCAACCGTATCAAGGGCGAGCTGGAAAACCTGAGTTTCCGATACGAACATCCGCAGGAATACAAAGCCATAGAAGACAGGCTCAAGCAGACGGAGATTGAGCGTAACCGTATATTCAACAACTTTATTGGTCCGATAAAGGACCTGCTCAACCGAAAGGGAGTGAAATATGAGATAAAGGGACGTTTGAAAACCCCTTATTCCATATGGCATAAGATGAAGACCAAGAATGTGGACTTCAAGGAGATATACGACCTGTTGGCTGTGAGAATCATCTTTGACCCAAAGGTGGAGGAGAACGTGAAACAGGAGTGCTTCAACATATATGTGGATTTGGCGTCGTTATATCAACGTCACCCCGACAGGCTCAGAGACTGGGTTACCCACCCTAAGTCGAACGGATATGAAGCCATCCATGTCACCCTCATGTCAAACGACGGTGTTTGGATTGAAGTGCAGATACGTTCCAGGCATATGGACGAGGTGGCAGAGAAGGGTGTCGCTGCCCACTGGAAATATAAGGAGGAGATGAAAGGTGCTGCCGATGGAACAGAGTCGGAACTCGACAAATGGATTACCGCCATCAAGGAACTGCTCGACGACCCTCAGCCCGACGCCGTGGACTTCCTCTCTACCATAAAGCTCAACCTCTTCGCATCGGAAATATTCGTGTTCACACCCAAAGGCGAAATGAAGACATTGCCGGCAGGAAGCACGGTGCTCGACTTCGCCTTCTCTATTCACTCGCTTCTCGGAAGCCATTGTATCGCCGCAAAGGTGAACAACAAACTGGTGACAATCACCCACAAACTCAAGAGCGGTGACCAGGTGGAAGTGATTACCTCATCCGCTCAGCAGGTAGAGAAGTCGTGGCTGGATTTTGTCACCTCAGCTAAGGCCACCAACAAAATAAACGTGTTGTTGAGGAAGCAGGAGAGGGAGAAGCGCAAAGAAGGTGAGAAAATCCTTCAGGAATTCTTTGATAAGCGTGAACTGGTATACAACACCGTGGCTGTGGAACGTATAGCCAAAGCCCATGGCCTGCAGAATGCACAGGAGCTGCTTCTTGGAATCGGCCAGGGAAACATCGAGCTCGATGATAAGGACGAAGAGGCGCTGAAGGCGAAAAAGCATAACAAAAAGGGATGGAAACGTCTTATACCGTTTGGAAAGAAGACGGATGATGTGGAAGAAGAGAGCGACCAACCAGCCCAGTCCGACCCGGAGAAGACCGATAAGATAGACAAGAAGAAAGGCATAGTGATTACCGACGCCACCATCAACAATAAATATATGATGGCAGACTGCTGTAAGCCTATACCTGGCGACCTGGTTATGGGTTATGTGAACTTGAAGAAACAGATTCTTGTGCACAGGCTCGCATGTCCGGTGGCAGAAAAGCTGAAGGCAAACCACGGAAACCGTGTGCTTTATGCAGAATGGAACATGACCGGCGACAAGCTGTTTATGGCAAAGATATCCATTCAGGGCATGGACCGCATCGGACTGCTTAACGAAGTGACGCAGATCATATCCACCCAGCACAATACCAACATGAAAAGACTTGTGGTGGAGTGTAAGGAGGATATGTTTACTTGCGAAATCGAACTGATGGTGAAGAATAAGGTACAGGTGGACGATTTGATGGACCAGTTGAAGGGCGTCAACGGTGTGAACAATGTAATAAGATTATAGAAATAAAGAATTATTAATCCTTAAATTATAGTTATGAAAATACATCATTTTTTGTTTGCGTTGCTGGTTTGCATGATGATGCAAGCCGTAAGCTTGTCGGCACAGAATAATGACCGCCGTTCCAGGTACAGGGAGAATGTGCCGGTAGACTCCATTCGTCTGAGCGACCCCTTTGTGTTTGCAGACTCTGCGTCACAAACTTATTATATGACCGGCACAGGGGGCATGCTGTGGAAAAGCAAGAACCTCGCCACATGGGACGGACCGGTAATGCCATATAAAATCAACCCCGACTCCTGGATGGGTCCGAGACCAATGGTGTGGGCTGCTGAAATACATAAATACAAGGATAAATACTATTTTTTTGCAACATTCACCAATACATCCGTAAACATTGACACTGTGGCGGGAAACATCATCAACCGCAGGGCATGTCATGTGCTGGTGAGCGACAAACCCGACGGACCATATGTCCCGATGAGCGACCCTACATATCTGCCGGCAGAAAAACCAACCCTCGACGCCACATTATGGATTGACAAGGACAACAAGCCATATATGGTGTATTGCCATGAATGGCTGCAGAACAGAGACGGCACGGTAGAGAAAATACAACTGAAGAGCGACTTCTCAGGCACTCTTGGAAAAGAAAAGGTGCTTTTCAGGGCAAGCGAATCGCCGTGGAGCCGCGAGACTACCGATGACGGTTCGGTAAAGCCGAATATGGTTACCGACGGACCATTCCTCTTCTATACCTCCACCGGCAGGCTGGGGATGATATGGACGAGCTGGATAAGGGATATCTACACTCAGGGCGTGGCCTATTCCATGAGTGGCACGCTCGACGGACCGTGGGTACAGGAACCGGAACCGATCACCCCGCCTAACTTCGGACATGGCATGCTGTTCAAGACTTTCGACGGCAAGCAGCTGATGGTTCTGCATAGTCATAAGAAAGTAGGCAACCGTGTTACCCGAATACCTCATTTCTTCCTTGTCAGCCTGGAGGGCAACCGTCTCAAACTGTTGGAGGAATACAAGCCATGACAGATTTCCGGTTTTAAACTATGCGAATTCACGGTCAATCTGTTAATTTTTTGTTTGTACGTTTTAAACGTTAAACTTGATAAACGAAACGTTAAACTGTCCGATGTAAGTGTTAAACTATACAAACGGACAGTTTAAATTTTGTAAAATACTTGTTTGTTATTAAACTTTGCTATAATTTAGCAGTCGAAAAGTTAAATTGATTACGATTTTAACATATTAGGTGATTTTAGTTAACAAATTATCAATTAAAAATATTTTTTAAAACATCATGAAACAGTATTTTAAAAGATTGTACGGCATTATTATCGTCGTTACATTAGTATCAGGAGTAACAGGAGCGTTTGCCTACTCATTGGCAGACAAATTATGGGGTAACAATAATGTAGATGAGCCACAGATTTCTTTCGCTGACGGATTGTTCAACGAGTCAAAGATAAAGTCTACACCTCTGCAGCCGGTGGACCTCACAGAAGCGGCGGAGAAAGCTTGTCCGTCGGTGGTTTATATCAAGGTGACAATTGCAGGAAGGACACAGCAATATTATGATCCGTTTGAGGAGTTTTTCGGCGACTTTTTCGGAGGAGGCAGAGGACAGCACCGTGAATATCAGACACCGAAACAGCAGGGTGCCGGATCGGGTGTAATCATCTCAAAAGACGGTTATATCGTGACAAACAACCATGTGGTTAACGGTGCGGAAGACATTCAGGTGACACTAAACGACGACCAGACTTTCAAGGCCGAAATCATAGGTACTGATGAATCGACCGACCTGGCTCTTATAAAGGTGGATGCAACTGACCTGCCTGCTATCACCATCGGTGATTCCGACGCACTGAAAGTGGGCGAATGGGTGTTGGCAATAGGCAATCCGTTCAACCTCACATCTACAGTGACAGCTGGTATCGTCAGCGCTAAGGCCCGTCACGTGGGTGGTTCACAAAACGGTATCGAGTCATTCATCCAGACCGATGCTGCCATCAACCAGGGTAACAGTGGCGGTGCATTGGTGAATGCAAGAGGCGAACTGGTAGGTATCAACGCCATGCTTTACAGCCAGACCGGTTCATTCACCGGTTATGGATTTGCCATACCGACCTCAATCATGAAGAAGGTGGTGGCCGACATACAGAAATATGGAACTGTTCAGAGAGCGTTGCTCGGCATTTCGGGTATGGACCTCTTGGATTATATAAATAACGAGAGAAACAAGGACGAGAACTATGAGAACAAGTTCGGAACCAACAACGGTGTTTATGTTGCGGAAGTGTCTGAAGGAAGTGCCGCTGAGGCTGCAGGACTCCAGGAAGGCGACGTGATCATAGAACTCGGCAACAAGAAAATCACAAAGATGTCGGAACTTCAGGAGGCAACTACCAAATACAGCCCGGGTGAGTCGGCTACAGTGAAATATATGCGTAAAGGAAAGACGAACACCGCAAAAATCACGTTCAAGAACGCGGAAGGCAACACCAAGGTTGTGAAGACCCGCTCATTGGAAGAGCTTGGAGCAGAATTCAAGGAACTGTCTGACTCACAGAAACAGACTTATAACTTGAGTTACGGCGTGCAGGTGACGAAAATCAATTCCGGTCTGCTCAGCGACGCCGGTGTTCCTGAAAAGTTTATCATCCTCAAGGTGAACAATCAGAAGGTTGCCACCGTAAGCGATTTGGAGAAGATATTCAAGAACGCACAACGGTCGGAGGAACAGACATTGTGGATTTACGGAAAGACTCCGGCAGGACAGCAGAGAAGCTTCGCTGTGTTGTTATCCGATGAATGATGATGTGCTATAACTCTGCTCACGACAGTTTATTCTCAATAATAGAATAAGAGCATATCAGGGAGGACATGATGAATTTCTTGTCCTCCCTTTTTTTACAATAATATTTTGTCATACGATGAAAAACTTGTAACTTTGTAAAAATTATGCGCATGAGCATTTTGTTAATTTTTTATTCAGACATTTTATGAGAAAATTAGTCGCTTTAGCAGCTATCATTGTAGGATTGATGATGTTGTCAATCCAAGGGTGTTCATCTTATAAGCAGGTGCCTTATTTACAGAACAGTGATTCCGTTGACTTGTCTGTAGCGTTGGGATTGTATGATGCCAGGATTATGCCAAAGGACCTTTTGGCCATATACGTGTCAACACCGAAGAACAACGAGGTGTCGTCTATGTTCAACCTGTCTTCTATGCAGAACAGGAACCAGTATGGAGAAACCGGTGTAAGCAATTCTCAGGCAACCCCTCAGCGTTATCTGGTGTCGAACGAAGGTAAAATCAATTTCCCTCTGCTTGGCGAACTATATGTGAAAGGCATGACTATTCCTGAATTGCAGGACTACATCGCAGGACGCCTCACCGGTACATATCTTCAGGAACGTCCGGTTGTCACTGTTGAAATGGCAAACTTCAGGGTGTCGGTGTTGGGCGAAGTGAACAAGGCCGGTGTCTATGCGGTTGAAAAGGGCAAGATAAACATCTTTGAGGCTCTTGCATTGGCAGGCGACATGACCATTTATGGTGTGCGTGAAAAAGTGCAGATCATCAGAGAAGACGCTTCCGGACACAAATATATTCATCCGCTCGACCTCACTAAGGCCGACGTGATTAATTCACCGTATTATCAGTTGCAGCAGAACGATATCGTTTATGTCACTCCAAACAAGGCGAAGGCCAAGAACTCTGGTATCGGACAGGAAACCAGCCTCTGGCTTTCCAGTGTCGGCATTCTGATTTCTGTTGCCAGCTTGTTGTATCAGATTCTCAAGTAAAAGTATATCGCTTCGCGAAAATTAGGGATTAGGGATTAGGAATTAGGAATTTTTGCCATGCGGGCGAGGGTATTGAGAGAAGATTGTTATTGATTAATATATAAAAGTCGAGAGTCGAGTGTGAACAAACACACTCGACTCTCTTTTTTTATATTTTCGTTTCTCGACTATACTTTGTACCTGACGTATTTTGTTTGATAGGCAAAAAAATGTCTTACGGTTGGACGGGCTCACATAAAGTAAGCCCCTACAGCGGATGGGTTACGTACAACATCTTCAACTCTCAACTCTCAACTTTCAACATTCAACTCTCAACTTTCAACTTTCAACTAAAACATCAGTCCTTATAGAAGTCGATGTTCTCTCTTGTGAGCAGGTCGATTGCCATATAGTGGTCGCGGTTTTGAGGAATTCTCAGCACACAGGCGTTGATTAATGTCCTCATGCAGTTGAGTCCCTGTCGCATAGGGTGCTGGGCAATCAGGAAGTCCACGCTTCCGTCTTTTATACATTCCACATTTGAGATTGTGGCGTCATATCCCAACAGAGTCATGTGTTTGCGTTTCGGCATGTCGTTTTTCAGGAAACGGGCAATGGTGTAAATGGATGAGTTGAATGTCAGTCCGTGATAAATCTTCGGATGTTCTTCGAAGAAGGTCTTCAGCCGTTCTTGCACTCCCGCTTTGTCGTAGACATAAAGGTTCAGCACCTCTATTTGTGTCTTCGGACTATGTTCTTCCATATATTTTCGGAAGCCCACCTCTCGGTTCAGCTGCTGCCGGCTGGCCACACGTCCTTCTCCCATCAGTTTGAACAGTGCGATTTGCTTGGCTCCTGCAGATGACATGAGCATGATTCTGGCGGCAAACTCACCGCTTCGGATGGAGTCTTGTCCATAGAATGTCACGGCGTTGAATTCAGGCCAGTTGGAGTCGATAAGTCCGTACGGAATTTCGCTCATCTCCAGCTTGTTGATAAACTTGCTCATGATGTTGTAGTTGAAGATAGGGCCGATAGCTACTGCAAACGGCCCCCAGTCGAGCAACAGCTGGGTCTGGGTTTCAAAGCTGCTGTCGTCGAACGGGTCGTAGCGGAATATCTCGTATGAAATCTTGAAGTCGGCATAGCGGCTCAATCCTTCCTCCAGCCCGGTTTCCACACGTGCCCAATAACTGTCCACCTCGTGCATGGGGAGTATGGCGGCTATCTTGTAAACCTTATTGCTGGCAAGAGCACTGGCGTAATGATTGGGTACGTAGTTGAGTTCTTTGAGTGCTCGCTCAACTTTCTCACGGCTTAGTGCCGACACGTTGGTGCGACCATGGAGAACACGGTCAACTGTTCCGGCAGACACACCCGCACGCTCAGCTATGTCCTTGATGCGGACCTTTGAATGAATTTCCATACAACAATTTCTTACCTTTTCTTATTATTAATGCAAATTTACACAAAAAAACACTATTTACAATAGTATTATAATAAGAAATTTTGTTTTTTGCCGGTGCATGCATCTGATTTTTAATAATAATATGCAACATATGGGTTTTATTTGTCAATATATTGTCATATTTTCTGAAAATCGAGGCAAACGGATAAATAATAAAAAAAATATTACTAACTTTGCGTTCATAATAATCCAATTTTAAAGTAATATCTTTTTATTATGGCTAAAATCGTTACAATGGGCGAAATAATGCTTCGCCTTTCTCCGGAAGGAAACAGTCGTTTTGTACAGGCAGATAAGTTTAACATCATTCCGGGTGGGGGAGAAGCAAATGTGGCAATCAGTTGCGCTAACTACGGGCATCAGTCGCTGTTTGTGTCTAAGTTGCCGAAACATGAAATCGGGCAGATCGCTGTGAACGCGTTGAGGAAATTCGGTGTCAACACCGACTTCATTGCCAGAGGCGGCAGCCGCATCGGACTCTATTATGCAGAGACAGGTGCGTCTATGCGTCCGTCGAAAGTGATTTACGACCGTGCAAACTCTTCTATCGCAGAAGCCATGCCGGAGGATTTCGACTTCGACGCCATCTTCCAGGACGCTGACTGGTTCCATTGGTCGGGCATCACTCCTGCCATAAGCGATAAAAGTGCTGAATGCCTGCGTCTGGCCTGTATCGCCGCAAAAAAGCATAATGTGACCATAAGTTGCGACCTCAACTTCCGCAAGAAGCTGTGGACGTCCGAGAAAGCCATCTCCATCATGCGTCCGCTCATGCAGTATGTTGACGTGTGTATAGGCAACGAGGAAGATGCGGAGCTCTGTCTGGGATTTAAGCCTGATGCCGATGTGGAAGGCGGCAAGACCGACGCTGCTGGATATGAAGGTATTTTCAAGGCCATGGCGGCTGAATTCGGCTTCAAGTATGTGGTCAGCACTCTCCGCGAGAGTTTCAGCGCCACCTACAACGGATGGAAGGCGCTCATTTATGACGGAAAGGAATTCTATCAGTCGAAGCGTTACGACATCAACCCTATCATAGACCGCGTGGGAGGAGGCGACTCCTTCTCGGGAGGACTGATCCACGGGCTCCTCACCAAGCCGACTCAGGGCGAGGCTCTTGAATTTGCCGTTGCGGCATCTGCTCTCAAACATACCATCCCTGGCGACTTCAACCACGTGTCGGTGGAAGAGGTGGAAGCCCTTGCTGCCGGAAACGCCAGCGGAAGAGTGCAACGCTGATTTCCGGGCACTGCGATAACTTCTTTAAAACAACTATATCATGGCAAGATTTGACAAATTGGCCGTAATGGCAAAGATTCAGGAAACGGGTATGGTGCCTGTGTTCTATCATAAAGACCCCGAGGTGGCGAAGGGAGTGATAAAAGCCTGCTACGAAGGTGGTGTACGTGCGTTTGAATTCACTAACCGCGGCGATTTCGCTCACGAGGTGTTTGCGGAGTGCGTGAAATTTGCCGCTCAGGAATGTCCCGAGTTGGCGTTAGGTGTGGGTTCCGTTGTCGATGCCCCTACTGCCGCATTGTATATTCAGCTTGGCGCATGCTTCATCGTGGGTCCGCTCTTCAATCCGGATATAGCGCCGGTGTGCAACCGTCGCCTCATCCCTTACTGCCCGGGATGCGGGTCGGTGAGTGAAGTGGGTAAAGCGCAGGAACTGGGATGCGACCTCACCAAGGTGTTCCCTGGCGATGTCTACGGACCGGCGTTTGTGAAAGGTCTCAAGGCTCCGATGCCATGGGCGAAAATCATGGTCACCGGCGGTGTGGCCCCTACCAAGGAGAACCTCACGGCATGGATAAAGGCCGGCGTGTTCTGTGTGGGTATGGGCAGCAAGCTCTTCCCTAAGGACAAGGTGATGGCTCAGGATTGGCAGTATGTCAGCGACATGTGCCGTGAGGCGTTGGGCTATATCAAGGAGGCACGTCAATAATTTGTGTTTTGAAATAGACGATGGGCGAAAGTGGTTGTTTTACAACGCTTTCGCCCATCATCGTTTTCTTATGGTCGGCATCTCGTCAGACCTACATGAGTGGTGTGCCTCACTTAGGGTCTAATGTCGCTTCTACTTTCTGGAGGTCTTGCTGACGTGAGCTGGTGCCGTAGAAGATCTCGTATGTGCCTGCATGGGTATGCACGGAGTTCGTCTGTGGGTCGAAGAGCTCGAATGTCTTTGGTGTCAGGTTGAGTTTCACCTTCACTGTCTTTCCGGCTTTCACATCCACGCGTTGGAAACCGCGCAGCGAAAGCAACGGCCCTTCTGTGTCGTTCTTGTCGCGTACATAAAGCTGGAGAATCTCGGTGCCGTCACACTTTCCGGTGTTCTTCACATCCACCGTCAATGTGCCGTTTCCTTCGGAATCTATTTTCAGCGTGCCTTTCCCGATTTCGAATTGTGTGTAGCTCAATCCATATCCGAAAGCGAAGAGCGGGTCGGAGAAATAGCGGTAGGTGCGTCCTTTCATCGAATAGTCTTCGTAGTCAGGCAGCTGGTCGGTAGAACGGTAGAAGGTGATTGGCAGCTTGCCGCTCGGGCATACGTCGCCGAAAAGCACGTCGGCAACGGCTGTGCCGCCTTCCTGCCCTGCATACCATGCCTGCACGATGGCGTCGCAGGATTCAGTCTCCGGAGTGAGTGCGATGGCCGAGCCAGAGCAGTTGACGTAGATGACGGTCTTGCCGGCTGCCTTCAATGCCTTGAGCAGTCCTCGCTGCACTTCAGGCAGTTCGATGCTGGTGCGGTCGCCGCCCTTGAACCCCTCTATGTTTACCGGCATCTCCTCGCCTTCGAGGGCAGGGGAAATGCCTCCCACGAAAATCACTTTGTTGATGCCCTCAAGCTGGTCAACGACATCCTGATAGTTGATCGGCAGTTCCTTGGCAACGTCAATCTTGAGGTCTGCGCCCCAGGTAGGGACGAACTCGAACCTCACCTCTATATTGTAGTTCTTTCCCGCTTCTGCCTGGATGGCGGTGCGGGTTGGGGTGGTGCGCCATGTGTGTTGGCGTTGTTTGCGTTCGCCGTTGACATATACTTCGAAATGGCCGGTTCCTTCCACGTTCACTACATATTCACCCGACTCCTTTGGGGTGAATACCGTTTCGTAAGTGGCGGAGAAATCGGTCAGTGCAACGTCTGGAGCGAAATTGTGCATCCCGGCTGTGGTCACGGCTATAGGGTGTATGTACATCTCTGTTGTGACCGGCTCACCCTCACGTTTGGTGTTGTTCCAGAACTTGCCAAGTATACCTTTATAGCCGTCTACCTTACATTGGCTTTTTATCTGGCTGTCCATCACCAAGTTACTTGTAAGGTCGCAGCCTTTCAGATATTTCACATTGTCCTGCTTGGCATTTATGCCGTCGAGGATGGAGATGGTATGGTTAGGTGTGCCGTTGTA
>Ga0310697_10006017_pt1 | contig 11603 bp, 13 predicted proteins | sample 172DNAGHGlowgp2_FD_203883 | JGI IMG/M metagenome (GOLD analysis project Ga0310697, IMG submission 203883) | Sheep rumen microbial communities from Palmerston North, Manawatu-Wanganui, New Zealand - 1728 DNA GHGlow gp2 (v2) (version 2) | ecosystem: Host-associated > Mammals > Digestive system >... | reverse complement strand
AAAGTCTTTTCCCTTACACATCTTTCTTTCTTCATAGGATGTTTCGAAGGATACACAACTCACAACAAAAGACATTGCTGCGAATAAAAATAACACAAACACAAAGACCCATTTAAGAACGAGTCCCCAAAAGTCAATAATAGTATTTAACCATTCCATAAAACATCATTTTTTGTTTTTATTGTTGGTAAATAGTATATAAAACATCTATCATAAATCAATATAATTTTTAAAAAAGTCAACCATATTAATATCCTTGTTTTTTTGGATTGAATGCATATCATTCAAATCAGATTTTTAATTTCTTTTTGAAAATTTATGGCAACTTGGCATGATGTAGCTCAGTTATTACTTCCAGGAGTAGACCCAAATATCCAGAAACTTCTCGATAAGTATCCAGAGCGTAACTGTGTATGTGTACGTATTGCACCTTCTCCAACTGGATATTTGCATTTTGGAAGTCTATTCACAGCACTGATAAACTGGAAATATGCGAAGCAAAATAATTGAATTTTCTATTTACGTATCGAAGACACTGACCAAAAAAGGGAGGTAGAATGAGCTGCAAAATCTTTAGTTCAATCACTCAAAAAATTCTGAATTGAAATAGATGAATGACCTCTTGGAGCAGATGAAGCAGATGTTGGAAATTATGGTCCATACATTCAATCAAAAAGAGCAGACTTTTATAAAGTTTTCATAAAATATTTAATCGAAAAAGGATTAGCTTATCCATGCTGGATGAGTGAAGAAGAGTTGAATGAAATTCGTGACCAACAGATGAAAAATAAGCAGATTCCTGGAATTTACGGAGAATTCTCAAAATATCGTAGTTTATCTCCTGATGAAGTAATCGCAAAATTTCATGAAATGGGTGACACTTTCTCTGTAATCAGGTTCCGTTCTCCTGCAGATTTGAGCAAAAAAATCATTTTTTCCGACGAACTTAGATGAGTAGTTTCTATGATAGACAATTATAATGATATCGTAATTCTCAAGTGAGATGGATTGCCAACGTATCATTTGGCACATATAGTAGATGATACATTAATGAGAACTTCTCTCGTAATGAGATGAGATGAATGGCTCACTTCAGTTCCACTTCATTTACAATTATTTCAAGCATTTGGATTGACTGCTCCTAAATATTGTCATGTTGCTCCAATTTCCAAATTAGATGATTGAAAGAAAAGAAAGCTGAGTAAAAGACATGATCCAGAAGCTGATGTGAGAATCTTATTTGAAAGATGATATTCTGTTCAATGATTAATGGATTATATTTTGACTTTGGCTAGTTCTTCATTTGAAGATTGGAGAAAAGAAAACCAATTAGCTCCACTTTCTGAGTTTAATTTTGAACTTCATAAAATGTGAGTAGCTGCTCCACTTTTTGATGAAACTAAATTACAATGGATAAATAATCAATATCTTTCAGCTATCTCTACTGAGAAATTATTTGATGAAACCTTAGAGCGAGCTGAATGATTCGACAGTGAATTTGCTGAGCTTTTGAAGTCTAATCCAGACTATTATAGAGCAGCTATGAATATCGAACGTCATACTGAAAAAGATCCAAAAAGATTTACAGTTTACCCAGATGTAAAAAATCAGATTCTTTTCTTTGATAATGAGAACTGGAAAAAATGAACAGAAACTAGAAAAAATCTCTTGGCAGAAAATGAAAATTTTTCAAAATTACAGGATTTCGTTCGCACATATATCGAAGAAGTTAAACTAGAATGAGTAGACACATTATGACGATTTGAACAGCTCAAAGAAATCTGAAAAAGATTCGGTTATGCCGCAAACAACGCAGAATTTAAAGAATGATGATATGTAGGAAAAGTCGGAGATTTAGCGATGTTCTTGCGTATCCAATTATGTAACACTAAACAAACTCCAGACTTGTTCTCATTAATGTGTGTAATGTGAAAAGATAAAGTTTGTGAAAGATTAAGTGAATATTTAGGACAAAAATACTAAAAAATAAAATTCACACAGCATTTAAATACGATCAACCACAATTTACCGCAGATTTAGATTAACATCTTACACACTTAATAAAGCCACTTTTATAATCCTTATTTATGTGATATGAAAAAAACTTTATCATTAGTAGCAATCTTATGATTGTGAACAGTTATCCTCACTGGATGTAATTCCAAAAATGTTTGGGATGTAGATTATGATCTTTCCACTGAAATGTGACGTCAATTACATTGTTATGCAGAATTTCAAAGGGATCATCAGGCTAAAGAATATTGAGCAGAATGGGTAAAAGAAGTGAATAATGGCTTTGGAGTAATAGTAGAATGAAAAGTAAAAGCTGATGACGAAGAATATAATTTGATATGTAATTATTCAGATGATTTATGAGATTGGACAGTAAATTATACTCCAATTAATGAACCAGAAATCTGAAATCCAGCTTCAGAATATTGTATAGCTAATGGATGAAGTTTTGAGATTGTATCTAATGAGACTGATATATATTGAGAATGTACATTACCAGACTGAACTAAATGTGAAGAATGGACATATTACAACGGAGAATGTTGAGCGTGAATTGATGAAAAATTCCAATCTCCAGATTTTGATTTGGAAACACCAGAAGGTCGTCAAGCAGCTTGTGAAGAGAGAGTAGGTTATTACCTAAATTATAATGAATGGGAATTTACATGGAATGATGAAAGTGAAGGTTGAGCATCATTTATTAGAAATTGACACGTTACCTATTTGAAACGATGAGAAAATGCAGAAGATGATGTAGAATGCATAATTGATATGGTAGACAAAAGTGTAAGTGTAGAATTTTCAAATCACATATATAACGGAGAATTACAAGAAAAAAGAACGGTTACAGAAGAGACAGAAGTTGCAGAAGTTGCAGAGGTTGTAGAGGTTGTAGAAGAATAATTAAAAATATGAAATAATTATTAGTGAGAGAATTCTAAATCAGAGTTCTCTCTTTTTTTATTTTTCGGATTATCAATTACACAATTGAATTTCAGAATAAAATCTTTATATTAAAAATAGTATAGTTAAATTAACTCTTTTTAAATTCCAAAAAATGTTTTATGAAAATTTTAAAATCATTTGATACGAGAATAGATGCTGAAGAACTTCTCGAAGCAACTGAAAAATATGGAGAATGAAATGCGATTCTTGTGAAAAGACATTGGGTAAAATTAATATTGCCTTTGGTTTTAGTCTTTCTTTCCATGGTTTTGCTAAATTCGATGCTGTATGTTATTTATATTCATCTTTTTCAAGATCATAAAGTATTATTCCGAATTTTGACTATATTCTATGTTTATACTTGTATTACATGGAGTTTATATACAATACTCTGAATAATGACAAATATAATCTGACAAATCAAAGCAAAGAAAAAATACATTGATGATATTTCAATTGCAGAATTTAAACAGAAAACTTTTGAAAAATTTTTGAAACGTACATTTATCACCTTTGCTTTTCATATTTTAGTCTTCATATTTAATGCTATTGTACCATTCGTTATAAATGAAAATTCAACGAGAGGTATAGCTATTGCTATATGAGCTTTGATTCTAGATTTAATATTTATAATAATTCTCAATAGAGTTATCTACAGAATCATAGAATACGAAATGAATTTTGATATTTGCACAAAAGATTGAGTAGTTTCGTATAAACAAGACTGATTTTTCAAGACTAAAACCATGAATATTTCCAGGGATGCCATCAGAGTGATTCAGCATTCTAAAGAATGAATTAAGAGTGCGTTATTTCAATATGGAAATATAAACATCTATACGGATTCAGAAATTGGAAATAAATGAAGTAAAAACTTAGAATTATCATATATTCCAGAACCAAAACGTTTAGCTAAAAAGCTTAATGCAATGCTAGAAAAATCATGAGAGAAGGTAATTAAAGCTGAATTATAAATAGTTAACTTATACATAAAATTTTGCATTAGAATCATTTTTTTAGTCTTGAAATTAATTAGTAAAAAAATATTATAAACTGCTCAAAGTTTCGATAACAAATTATGGCTATTTGAGCATAAACTCATCATTTTAACGGATTTGCCACTGTTGATGTATGGGTTACTATGTTTTTATTCTTTTATTTATTATTATCATGGCTGCAGAAAAAAAAGTTAAAGCAACTGCTGGAAAAGACACATGATCTCCAGAAGCACAAATCGAAAGATTGACTCAAGAAATTACTGCTTTACAGGGACATGTTGCATCAAACAAAAAAGATTACGATGCTAAAAGAGCTTTACTTCAAAAAGTTGCTAAAAGAAGAAGATTTTTAAGGTATCTTAAGGAGAATCATCTAGATAGATATGCTGAAATTAGCAAAAAAACAGGATTAAAAGTTTAGTCCATTATTACACATGATTTCAAAAAAAGAAATCAGATTTTTATTTCTTTAACGTTTTATTTTAATGCCTAAAAAAGCAAAAGAGCAGAGCCTATTCAATGTGCCTGTGATCAAAGAAGGACAAAAAGTTAAATGAGTAATCCTTCGCGAAATCGAAAACTGAATTTTAGTGAATTGTGAGAATGGTGCTTTCACTGGAGTTATTCTTGCAAAAGAAGCTAAAGAACTTAAAAGATCAAATGTTGAATTATCTTCAGGAACAGAACTTGAACTCGAAATAATCAATCCTGCTATCAGACACGAAGATGGATACTACATCGTTTCAGTTACTAGATTATTGCAATACGATGTATGGAAGTCAATTATCGATAAATTCGAAAAGGATACAATTATTACAGTTGTGCCTACAGAAGCAAACTTATGATGACTTCTTATCGATATGCACGGAATTAAAGGTTTCATACCTTTATCTCAATTGGCTCCCATTCACTATCCGAGAGTAGAAGATGGAGATCAAGATGCTATCTTCGATAAATTATTAGCTCTTATTGGAGAAGAAATCAAAGTTAGAGTTATCAATATCGATGAAGAAGAAAGAAGAATTATCCTTTCTGAAAGAGAAGCTTTGCGTGAAGAAAGAGAAAAAGTTCTTTCTGAACTCGAAGTTGGAAAGGTATTTGATGGAGTTGTCTCAGGAGTTTCATCTTACGGACTTTTCGTTACTATCGGAGGAACTGTTGAAGGACTTGTTCACATCTCAGAAATTACTTACGGACACGTTAATAATATCGATAAATTAGGAAAAATCGGAGATAAGATGAAGGTTAAAGTTATCGGATTAGAGAATGGAAAGATTTCTCTATCTGCAAAACAGTTGAAAGAAGATCCATGGGAGGCTTTACCAAAGAAGTACAGCATTGGTGATGTATTTGAAGGAGAAGTTATCAGATTCGTTCCTTATGGAGTATTCGTTCGTGTATTCGATGATATCAACTGATTGGTTCACCTTAGCGAATTATCTCAAAAAGCAGTTAATAATCCAAATGAAGTAGTAAGAATCGGACAGAAAGTTAAAGTTAAGTTAATCTTGATCGATCCAAAGAATAGAAAAATCGGACTTTCAATGAAAGATTTGGATGAAAATAAAGAATCTACAAAATCTGAAAAGAAAGCTGATTTAGCTGACATCGCTGATAAATTAGAAAAAGAGGAAGCTGAAAAGAAAACAACTAGAAAACCAAGAGCTAAAAAAGCTGAGGAAGAAAACAAAGAATAATTAAATTCCTAAAATAAAAACACCTCAAATTATTGAGGTGTTTTTTAAAACATGCTTTTCCTTGTTTTTCTTAATTATAATTATAAAATATACAACACTTTATATTAGATATTATAGACAATGAAAGAATATATATGAATGCAAGCTTTTAAAGCTGAGAATCAAAGAAAAACAATTTTATTGTTAATCCTTTTTCCTACTGTTTTATTTCTCATTTTTTGGATAGTTTTAACCCAATTTTTTACAAATACAAAATCATGGGATGATTGATTAAGTATGACTTTGGGGCTTTTTCCTTTAGTACTTATAGGTATTGGTATTTGGTGAATTATATCTTTTGTATTACAAAAAGATATAATGTTTTGATTGTCAGGAGCTAAAGCAATTACAAAGAAAGAAAATCCTGAAATTTATAATATAGTTGAAAATTTATGTAAATCTAAATGACTCCCTATGCCAAAGATTGCTATAATGGATGAAAAGTGAATGAATGCATTTGCAACATGATGGAGACAAAAGGATTCATGGATTGCATTTACTTCTGGATTATTAAAAAATTTAGATAAAAGAGAAATTGAAGCAGTAGCATGACATGAGCTGACCCACTTAATAAATAAAGATTCACTTTTGATGTATGTGGCTTACATATTTGTAGGTGCTGTGAGTTTAGCTGGACAATACCTTATTAGACTCTCACCATTGGAATGATCAAATTCATCTGATGATTCAAATCAGCCAAAATGAACTAATTGACGAATTATTTTTTGATTTATTTTTTTAGCTCTTTGATATTTATTTTATCCTTTAATTAGACTTGCTATTTCTCGTAAAAGAGAATATATGGCAGATTTATGATCTGTTGAATTGACAAAAGATAATCAATCCATGATTTCCGCTTTAAGAAAAATTTCCAATAATTCATACGTATCTAAAGCTAACGATTGAATTTCATCATTCTTCATAGCGGAACCAAAAAATTTTGTTTGAATTTGAACAAGAAATTATGCATCAAATAATTGAAAAACAAAGACATCGATACGAGATTCTCATCCTAGCATCGATGATAGAATTGCAAAACTTCAAAATTATTAAAACTTATTAGAGAATTCCGTTATTCTTCTCCTTCTCAAAATTTTCATATTGTCTTTATTTCTTCTCATATAACGCTCCTTACACACAATTAAATATAAATATGCAAAAATAATTATAAATATTTCAGCCATCGTAAGATAAGATAATCGCAAATATTTAAACTGAGAAATTCATAATAAAAAGAAAATTAATGATGAAATAAGCCGAAAAGAATAATTAGATGTATTACTATATCATAAGATTTCAGAATCATCTTTATTACATCCAGGTACAAATGCCATAAAATTTCATATACCTGAAGCCCCATACGCTGTAATTAATGCCCATAATACAATATTAAACCAAAGATGATCTAAAGGTAAAAGTAAATCCATTTTTTGCTTTTGGTTAAAAATAAAAATTATATTTTTTCTGCAAAAATTATCATCCTTTTATCTATTCTTCCAATTGGATAACATCACATAAGTGTGATATATTCTTTTCCTTCTTCTCCAAAATTTACATAAGTATCATTTACTTCTTTAGGTCTTACTACCACGGTTTTTACGACTTTATATTCATACAATACTCACTCCCGTACAACCTGAATCTTATCATCTGGTTTTAGTTGAGGAATATTACGAAAAACTGTTCCATAAGGATTTTTCTTCCAATATTCCTGTGAAGTATGTCAAAAGAAAAAAGCGTTTCATCACTCTCATGGATTTGGAGTAGTTGGATATTTTACCACTCAATTTTCTAAATCTGAATCAAAACTCGTTTCCGTAAAATTTTTATAACTTGCAACAGTACTTTCAACCAAAGGGACATCTAAATTTATAGCAGGAATAATCAATCTATTTGTTGGAGGCAATAAATTAAAAGAAAAATCATAACTATCCAAATTTTTTTGTAAATAATGATCCATATCAGTAGCTACTTCCTGTTGCACAGATACAATTCATTCATATTCTTTCACAAGATTTTCCACTTCTTGAGCAGATTTATGAGATCAATTAAATGAAGAATTTACATTATCTTCAGAAATTCCATATACTTCATTTGGAGAAAAATGATCATTAATATTATCAATTACCAATTGAGCATTTGTTACTAAATATGTCCCCAAAAATAGAACTGTAAAAATCAATCAAAGAACCTTTAATTCCTTAAAAATTTGTGAAAATTTATAAAATTTACTTTTAGGCTGCGTTAATACATATTCAAGATCATCCAAAGTTTGATACATCCATGTAATAATAAATATAAATTAACACATAATTATATTCCTAAAAGTAAAAAAATGCAAAAAATCGAGTACTTTTTATTGGATTTTACTCTTTAATTTTAAGACTTAATAATTTTTTTATTGACTTAATAAAAATTATAAGATTTTTTGATAACTATTAGTTATAAAAAACCGACATTTTTTGTGTCGGTCTTATTAATTTTATATCCTAATTTTATTAATTTAGTGCTGCTCAATTAGTGATTTGAACTTGAATTTCTCAAAGTTCCTCCATATTTGCTTGATCTCACATTTGAGTAGTTAGATATCATGGATATTTATCAAAGAATACATGTCATGGACATTCATTTACTTCCCATTCCTCACCTAAACCATACATTGGATAAAGTTTCAAATGAAGATGATTCACTCACATTCATTCCATAATCATTCACACACGTTGAACTTTCAGACTTTTTTTGAGCATATCAATGACTTCTTTTGTAGCAGACATTAATCTTTTGTAAAAATCCACATCATCAATCTGAAATAAATCTGAATCATAGTGTTTTTTTGGAATAACTAGTGTTTGTCATTTTACATTTGGCATAATGTCTAGAAATGCTAAGAATTCATCATTTTCCCAAATTTTGAAACATGGGGCTTCTCCATTAGCAATTTTACAGAAAATACAGTCAGACATGATTATATTATTTAGTAAATAAATATTAACAGAATACTAATTCACAATTGTTATTTTTTACCCAATCTTGGATGATTTTTTTGTCGTTATTTGCAAGACTAACAAAACTGATAGAATCTAGGATAAATAGAATATTTTCATCGTTATTTTTTCACTGAATTATTCAATTTAGCACATCGAAAGAAGATTCGTGATTTCATGAAATATTTTTTTTGCTTGTAACATCTCATGTAGCTAAAAATTCATCAAGTGTAATTTTTTCATTTAATAAGTCTTCATAAGCTTCGAATATAAATCAGACTTTATGTGCAATTTTCAGATTTTTATTTCATTTTTCTTCTAATTTTTTTGCTGTGGCTGATAATTTTTTCTTCTCATCCATTACAAAATCATCATCTTCAGGTCGGAGTAATTCGAGTAACAAATCAAAGTATTTTTGCATAATTTATTGTATCATAGAATAAAATTCTTCTTTTCATTTTTCATCGAGTTCTAATTTATCTACAATTTGCTGAGAATAAGAATTTATAATCATATTTACAGCTTTTTCTGGTGATAATCCACGACTTTGCATATAGAATAATCTCTCTGGACTGATGCGTTGAATTTTTGCTCAATGTGAGGCTTTTACATCAGGAGAATCGACTCTAAGTCATGGAATAAGTGAAATATATTTTGCATTTCAGAGTAAAAGAGTTTCTTCATAAAGTTTAGCTTCCACGTTTTTAATTCCATTTTCGATGTGTAAATTTCCATTTAAAGTAATTGATGCATTATCTGAAGCTAGTGCGATGACATTAATTCAGACTTTTGTATTGCTTATTTTGAAGTCTGTGTTTATATCTAATTTTACATTTTGACTTTCGATAGCAGGGATTAGGAAATAACATTCAATATTCAAGTTCTCATTTTGGATATCAAACTGGAATGAAATCTGACTATTTTTGATAATGGCTCAAAATTTAATATTAGAACCTGAATCTGGAATAATCTGAAAATTATTTTCTTCATTTTCAAATTTTTGCAAAATATTTTTTTCAGAATTCTCCCAAATTATTTTTTGCATTATTCAGCTTCTAGACTTGTAAATCAAAATTCTCATTCAACATCTTCGTATCCATTATTATCATTAAAAAATCATTCTAAATCCTTCATTACATCATCTTCGAATGTATTATTTTGGGGTTCTAAGTCGATGGTGTCTCAGTTGTTCTCTGAAATCTCTTGTTCTGTTAATATTTCTTCTGTATCTGAGTTTACAGGAGTTTCTGTTTTTATATTTGTTTGTCAAAACATAAGTCGAACAACGGCGATTGTGGCTAAAACTAGGATAATATACAATGTAATTTTTATTCGTTTAGGCATTGGTCATTATGATAATGATAAAACATTTAATTGATTATATATTTTCATAGAGTCAATTCAAATAGTGAAATTTGATAAAATGATTTTAATTTGACTTTTATAATGTTTTATATATAATTTAAATCAGATTTTAACTCTTATCAGAATAAGTAATGGCAAAAAAATGACCAAGTGAATGACCACAATCTCATAAATTTTCTTCACTTTATTATGAGAAGAAGGCTAGAATTCAAGAGGCTAATTATTATGAGTTTATAGAGTTTTTGAATCGGATAGAAAATATAAATAATTGAGAGAAAAAAGAAGAAGGAAAGAGATTGGTAGATGAATGGTTTAATAAATATTCAGATTGAGCTATTGTTTGGTTATTTGATAGATTTGTAAGTTTTAAAAAAACAAGAGCTGGGAAATCTTCTTATGAGGATATATTAAATGAAGCTAAATCAGCTTTTAGGACAGAAATATATGGAGAAAATATCGTAAGACCGTTGTTTGGATATTATGGAAATTATCTAAAATATTTAAAAAGAAAAAGAATAGATTCTGATTTAAGAGAGACAGTTAAATCAAAGCTTGAAAAAGCAGATAAATTGAGAAAGGAAAATAAACAAGAAGTTGCAGAAGTGCTAAAAACAGAAGAAACCAAGAATGACGATATAAACAAAGATAATGAGAAAAAAGAGTCTAAAAGAAAAGAACCTGTTCAACTTACAATACAGTTTCCAGAAGATGATTGAGAAGAAGCTAAAAAAGCAGAAAAAAAAGATGATGATCCTAACATGGATGAATTATATAAATTTGATCCTGAAAAAGAGAATTGGTGGGATAGATAATAATTTTCTATTTTATTTTACTATTAAATTCCTATCCTATGGTAGGAATTTTTATTTTGAATTGAATTTATGTTTTCAATAAAGAATTTATCGGTATCTGTATGAGAAAAAGAAATATTAAATCAGATTTCTTGTAATTTTGAGTTATGAAAGAATTATTGCATACTCGGGAAAAACGGTAGCTGAAAATCATCATTAGCGATGACTTTGATGTGAAATCCAAAATATAAAATTACGTGTGGAGAAATTACTTTGGACTGAGAAAATTTATCAGATTTGTCTCCAGACAAAAGAGCTAAACTTTGAATTTTCTTGGCATTCCAAAATATTCCAGAGATTCCATGAGTAAAATTATTTGAATTCTTAAAATGAGTTTATGACAATTCGGTCAAAACAACGACATTTATGGAATTCAAGAAATTGATAGAACCAATTTTGGATGAACTTCAGTTTTCTAAAGATTTTCTTTGGCGTGATTTGAATGTATGATTTAGTGGGTGAGAGCGTAGGAAATTAGAGATTTTACAGATGAAGTTGTTAAATCCAAAGTACATAATACTTGATGAGATAGATTCAGGCTTGGATGTAGATGCTTTCAAAGTGGTCGCAGAAATGCTCAAATCTCTTTCTACTGACCAGAATTCATTCATAATTATTACACATATATTCACGATTTTGGAATACATTAATGTAGATGAAACGATAGTCCTTGAAAAGTGAAAAATTGTGGAAACTGGATGATGAGAAATT
>Ga0310697_10006013_pt1 | contig 11608 bp, 8 predicted proteins | sample 172DNAGHGlowgp2_FD_203883 | JGI IMG/M metagenome (GOLD analysis project Ga0310697, IMG submission 203883) | Sheep rumen microbial communities from Palmerston North, Manawatu-Wanganui, New Zealand - 1728 DNA GHGlow gp2 (v2) (version 2) | ecosystem: Host-associated > Mammals > Digestive system >... | reverse complement strand
GAGGCCTACCTTTATGCCGTGCCTTACGAGTACTACGACAAGTACCGCGTGCGCCGCTACGGCTTCCACGGCACCAGCCACAAGTATGTGGCCGAAAAAGCCGCCGCTTTCGTCGGCAAGGACTGGAAGAAGTCGAAGATCGTGACCTGCCACTTGGGCAGTGGCGCCAGCATCGCCGCCGTCGAATACGGCAAGTCGGTGGAGACCTCGATGGGCTTCACCCCCGTTGAGGGCCTCGTGATGGGCAGCCGCACCGGCGACCTCGACCTCGGCGCTTTCATGTACATCATGGACAAGGAAGGCTACACGACCAAGGAGATGAACACCTTAGTAAATAAGAAATCCGGTCTCGTGGGCATCACGGGCGGCAAGCAGGACATGCGCGACGTGCGTGCCGGCAAGGATGAAGGCGACGAGCGTTGCACCTACGCCTTCAACATGTTCGCCCACCGCGTGAAAAAGTACATCGGCGGCTACATGGCCGTGATGAACGGTGCCGATGTCATCGTGATGACCGGCGGCATCGGCGAAAACGCCTGGTTCATGCGCGAAGCCATCCTTGAAAACATGGAAGGCCTCGGCATCATCCTCGACCCGAAGATGAACAAGGAAACCATCGGCGACGCTGGTGTCATCTCAACGCCCGAATCAAAAATCACCGTGGTGGTGTATCCCACCGACGAGGAGTTTGTGATTGCTCAAGACACTTACAACTTGGTGACGAAGTAAGAAACAAATAATAGAGTTTGTTTGGGAAACAAATCTTAGCCAATCTAAAACAAATCATAAATGGTGGTGCAAGACAAGTTTGCACCACCATTTTTTTCAAAGCACAATACAAAAAAATAGGTCGCCAGCTTGCGCCGGCGACCCGCCATTATGAAGATAAAAAAACAACTGTTTTCTCGTTTTCAATTATCCGCATTTCGAATAGCCACAATCCTTGCAGTGCTTGCAGCCGTCCTCAAAGACCAATTTAGAACCACACACAGGGCATTTGTCCTTCTCGTCGACCATGCCGTCGGGCACGTATTTCTTCAAGGCGCGAGCGATGCCGTTTTTCCACGTGTTGATGTTGTCCTCGTCGACGTTGAGGTTCTGCACCAAATCAATGACATATTGGATGGGCATACCATGGCGCAGGATACCTGAAATCAGCTTGGCATAGTTCCAATACTCCTTGTCGAACGAGCGCGATAGACCTTGCATCAGCACGTCATAGCCGCCTTTGTCGGTGTACCGGAAATCGTAGCGTGATGCTTCCCCTTTGTTCTTCTCCCTGATAATCACGCCCTTGTCGACGTATGGCGGCAGGAAAAAGTCCTCGGCTTTACCAATGAAGATTTCGTAAGGCTTGCCATGCAAGATGCCCACGAAGGCAATCCATTTCTCATAGTTGTTCTGGAAACGCACCACGTCGCACTCCAATTCCTTTGGGCGGGGCGGGGCTGCGTTCTCATGGATGTCGCTTGGGCGTCCCTCCGCCTTCGGCGTGTCTTTCTTTTCCTCCTTCTTGCCCTCGTCTTTGCTGACCAGAACGCCATCGCGGGAGCCATCGCGGTAGATGGTCATGCCCTTGCAGCCACTCTCCCAAGCGGTCATGTAAATCTGGCTGACAAGCTCCTCCGTGGTTTCTTTCGGCACGTTCACCGTGACGCTAATCGAGTGGTCGACCCACTTTTGCATCGAGCCTTGCATACGCACCTTGTTGACCCAATCAATGTCATTGGCTGTGGCTTTATAATAAGGTGACTTCGCGATGACGGCGTTGAGTTTTTCGTCGTCGTAATGCATCACTTCGTCCACGTTGTAGCCATTGACTTCCAACCAAGTGACGAACTTATGGTGAAACACATTGTACTCCTCAAAAGAGTTGCCCGTAGCATCGGTGAAGGTCACGTTGACGTCCTTGTCGTTGGGATTCACCTTGCGGCGACGTTTGTAGGCCACCATGAAGACTGGCTCGATGCCCGAGGTGGTCTGTGTGCAGATGCTCACCGTGCCCGTCGGGGCGATGGTCAGCATGGCCACGTTGCGCCTACCCACACGGGTCATTTTCTGGTAAAGTTCCTCGTCCAAGGCTCGCAAGCGCTTGATGAAAGGATTGTTTTCCTCGCGTTTGGGGTCGTACATTGGGAACTTGCCGCGCTCTTCAGCCAAGTTAACTGACGACTTGTAGGCATTATACGCCAACAGTTTCTGGATTTCGGTCGAGAAAGCGATGGCTTCGTCGGTGGCATAGCGTTTGCCCAAGGCTGCCAACATGTCGCCCTCGGCGGTAATGCCGATGCCCGTGCGACGACCTTGCAGGCACTTCGCGCGGATGTTCTTCCAAAGGTTGACTTCGGTGCGCTTGATTTCGTCGTCCTCAGGGTCGGCAGCGATTTTGGCCAAGATGGCATCCACCTTCTCGATTTCAAGGTCAATGATGTCGTCCATCATGCGCTGGGCAATGGCCACATGCTTCGAAAACAGCTGATAATTGAAACGCGCCTCTGACGTAAACGGATGGTCGACATAGCTGTAAAGGTTGATGGCAATGAGCCGGCAACTGTCGTAGGCACAAAGCGGAATTTCTCCACAAGGATTGGTACTCAAGGTCTTGAAGCCCAAGTCGGCATAACAATCGGGGATGGACTCACGGATGATCGTGTCCCAAAACATCACGCCTGGCTCGGCTGATTTCCATGCGTTGTGGATGATTTTGTTCCACAAGGCGCGAGCATCCACCACCTTGGTATATTTTGGGTTGGGCGAATCAATCGGGTATTGTTGCGTGAAGGGCTTGTTTTCCTTGACGCATTGCATAAACTCGTCGGTGATGCGCACCGAAACGTTGGCATTGGTGATGCGTCCTTCGGTCATCTTGGCATCGATGAAAGCCTCAGAATCAGGATGTTTGATGCTGATGGTCATCATCAGGGCACCGCGACGACCGTCTTGGGCCACTTCCTTTGTCGAGTTGGAAAAACGTTCCATGAAAGGCACCACGCCCGTCGAGGTGAGGGCGCAGTTTTTCACTGGGCTGCCTGTTGGGCGAAGGTGCGACAAGTCGTGACCTACGCCACCACGGCGCTTCATCAGCTGCACTTGTTCCTGGTCGGTCTTCATGATGCCGCCGTAGGAATCGGACTGGCCATTGCTGCCGATGACGAAGCAGTTCGACAGCGACGAAATCTGGAAGTCGTTGCCGATGCCCGTCATGGGACTGCCTTGCGGGACGATATATCGGAAGTCTTTCAGCACCTCGAAAATCTCCTCTTCAGCCATCGGGTTGCGGTATTTCCTTTCGATACGGGCAATCTCGCGAGCGATGCGATGATGCATGTCGTCGGGGGTCAGCTCGTAGATGTTGCCTTCGCTGTCCTTGAGGGCATATTTGTTGGTCCACACGTCGCCAGCCAGGGCATCGCCATGGAAATAGGCCTTCGCCGCCGCCTTCACCTCCTCAATGGGATAGGCATGGTACTCGATTTTTGGCCTTGCTTCAGCTGTTGGCGTCATTACCTTTTCCTCCTCGGTTCCTGTGCGTTCCACTACTTGCACCTCGTCCTGACTTACCAACGATTCAGCCGCGAAATTCGTGTTTTTCCGCGATTCCAATAGCTTCTCGTAAGGTGCAGGCTCGGGCTGGGGTTGACTGCCGCCTTCAAGGTTGCTGAACAAGTCGCCTTCGATTTCGGTTTGCGTATGATTTGACTTCATCTTTCTGAATTTTAACGATTTACAAAATAAAACAACAGAGTTTTTCCGCTCTTTTTCAATCTGCGAAATTAAGAAAGAAGAAAATACATCGCCTCGGAAAATGCATTTCCGAGGCGTGTTTTTTTCAACAATCGTTGTTGATAAATTTTTGCGCGATTACTTTGCTCCTTCTTTAAGTTTTTCGATGGCGTAAGCATACGCTCCGACCGCCACAGCCGAAGTGGTTCCCAGCTTGGTGATGCCCACACCGACGCGCTTGGTCGGGTCGTACCAAACCAATTGGTCGCTAAACGGCACTTTGACCATTTTGCCCTGTTTTTCGGTGAAGCGGATCATGTCCTGCGGGTCCATCAGGTTGTAGGCCTCGGTCTCCATGCGGCTCAGCGGGTTGCCGTTGAGGCCGGTAAAGGGTTCGTTCATCTTCTTGATGAGCATGGGCATGAATACAGGCCAGGCTCCCGAAAGGCCGCCACCGATGACGATGATGCCATCGATGAGCGAGATGGCGTTGGCCAACACGTCAGCCAGGGCCGTAGCCATTTCGTCCCAAGCTTTCAGTGCAGCTTCCTTGTCGCCAGGCAGTTGCCCCATCGCAATTTTGTAAATGTCGAAAGGATGCGGCGTGTCGTTGAACTCGATGCCTGCCTCGCGGCCATAGACGCGGCGCACGGCGCGGATGCTGATGCTATCCTCGGCGCTGGTCTGCGGATAAAGCGGGTTGCGGTGGCGGTTGATTTCGCCGCCTGCCGAATTGTCGCCATTGAGCAACACCTTATTAATAACAATGCCTCCGCCGAAACCCGTTCCGAGGGTCACGCCAAGCAAATTCTTGTAGCGTTTGGGGTTGCGTTGCTGTTCCAGCAGCTTGTTCACCTCGGGCAGCAGGCCATTGAGGGCTTCGCCGTAGGCAAACAAGTCGCCGTCGTTGTTGATGTAAACGGGAATATGGAACTCGTTTTCGAGCATGGTTTTCAGCGGCACTCCGCCACGGAACGAGGGAAGGTTTTCCAAGTCGCCGATGATGCCATTGGGATAGTCGGCAGGGCCAGGGAAGCAAAAGCTGATGGCTGAAGCCTTAGCGCCGCAGTGTGTTTCACATTCGTGGAAACCGTCGATGGTTTTTCGGAGCACCTCTTCAAGCGTGGCTGCCGCCGAAGGGATGGTGAACGGTTCGATGATTTCGCGGGCGTTCTGCACCGCCGAGAATTTGAACCCCGTGCCGCCGGCATCGAGGATGAAGATGATAGGATTGCTATCCATAGTATTTTATGTTTTGACTTTTTTCTGCTTGTTGTAGAACTTCTCTACCCACAGCATCCACATGAGAAAGATGATGAAATAGAAGAAAATCTTGAAGATATAGTCGTGGGCGAGTCGGAAGCTGTTGGGCCATGGAATCTGCATCAGCAACACGCCGCAAATGCGCACCACGTTGGTCCACTCGATGATGACCAGCCCCGCAGGGATATACCACAATTTGTGTTTCCACGGCCCGGGAAACAGCACCATGAGGAAAAGCCAATGCATCCACTGTTTCAGGCTGGCACACTCGGGCGCGATGATGACACGGGCAAAACCTCCGTCGATGTTCTCGGCTGCAATGAGCCGCTCGCGACTGATGGTGGTGATGTTGAGCCGCAAAACATGGTCGAGCACCCAGCAAGCCTGATCGTAAACCATATTGACCGACCACACCATCAGCCTATCGACCCATTTGCCGACGGGCCAATAGCCTAAGGCCTGCCACCCTAAATAGAGGAAATGGAAGCTGATTATCAGCACGATAAACAACCCCACATTGACCGTACTTTGGTTCCTCGGGTCTTTGCAATATGACTTAATATCATCAATACGCATCAAAAAGATTTTTCGCGCAAAAATAAAAAAAATCCTAATTTTGCGGCCAAAAATATTGATTACACCATGACGGAAAACGACAGCATTGTAACCGAAGTAACTGAGGCCATTCAAGACACCACAGCCCTGAGCCAAATGAAAGAAGGTGTCAAATACCTAACCACCACGCCAGTATCGGATTGGCTACCCGAGCTGGTGCTCACCTACGTTGTCCCTTTGGGGCTTAAGATTTTGGCCGCCATCGTCGTGTTCCTCTTGGGCCGATGGATTATCAAACTCGTCAAAAAATGGATGGCCAACGGGCTGATGAGCCGCCACGCCGACGCCACGCTGCACAGCTTTTTGTCGAATTTGGTGTCGGTGGTCCTTTATTTCATCCTCATCATCTCCATCGTAGGTATTTTAGGCATCAACACCTCGTCGTTGGTTGCGCTGTTGGCCTCGGCTGGATTGGCGGTGGGCATGTCGCTGGGCGGCACCTTGCAGAACTTCGCTGGCGGAGTGCTGCTCGTCATGTTCCGCCCGTTCAAGGTGGGCGATTACATCTCATCGCAAGGCTTCGAAGGCGTCGTCAGCGAAATCCAAATCTTCAACACGCACATCCTGACCGTCGACAACAAGGAAGTCATCCTGCCCAACGGAGCCTTGGCCACAGGAGCGCTGACCAACTACTCGAAGCAAGGCACACGCCGAGTGGACTGGACGTTTTCGATTGCTTACGGCGACGACTACGACAAGGCCAAGGCCGTGCTGCGCCGCCTTTGCGACGACGACCAACGCATTCAGCAATCGCCTGAGCCGTTCATCGAGTTGGCGAAACTCAACGACAGCTCAGTCGACATCACCGTGCGCGCATGGGTGAACGCCGCCGACTATTGGGGCGTGTTTTTCAGCATGAACGAAAAGGTTTACAAAGCCTTCGCCCACGAAGGACTCAACATCCCGTTCCCGCAGCTGGACGTCCACGTGAAGCAATAATCCATTCACAATGGCTTTAGGACATAGATACACTCGCCTTTCTGCCCATGTCATACCGACTGGGGAACGAAGGAGCGTATCTATGGGCAGAAAGACTCGGTATGACATGCCTCAAAAAGCACTCAGATCTATAAAAAACTGATTTTGCTGCTCGGCTTGATTTGCTCGTAAAACATCAGCAAACGACTGATAATCTTACGATTGTCGTAGGTTTCCTCTACCAATTTCCTCGCCGCCTCCCCTATCCTGACGGCAATTTGCGGATTCTCGTTGATGCTGCGGATGGCTTCCACCATCTTGGCTTTGTTTTCGGCGATGATGATGTTGACTTCCTCGTCGTAAAGAATGCCTTCCGCCCCAACGCGCGTCGTGATGACAGTCTTGCCCATTGCCATCGACTCGATAATCTTAATGCGTATGCCGCTGCCCGAAAGCAACGGCACTATGGCCACATCATGATTCGACACAAACTCCTTGGCATCAGGTACTTCGCCAATCACGTCAACATTCGGGTTATTGAGGGTGGTGAGCCATTCGGGCATGTTGCGCCCCGCCAAATGGTAGACAAACTGAGGCACCTTTTCCACCGTTTTGGGCAAAACGTCATCAATGAACCAACGGATGCCTTCCTCATTGGGCATCCAATTCATGGAACCAATATGATAGAATTTCGGGCGGCCCTCGATTTCGGTCTTGGGCGTAAATTGCTCAGGATAAACGCCATACGGAATATCAACGACCGGTTTTGAGCAATACTTCCTGAAAAATGCCGCATCCTTGCGCGTGATGGCGGCTACACCGTCGACAGTCTCAAGAGCATCCAACTCGTAGTTCTTCAATGTATGCGCCAAATGGTTGATATACCAGCGTTTAACAAAGAATCGAGTCTCTTTCGCGATACGTTCCCAAATCAGGTGCTCGACGTTGTGGGCACGAAGCACAATCATGGCCTTGCTATGCTCACGAATGGTGGCAACGTAGGGTGCCATGTAAAGCATCTCCAACTGCACCACATCAAACTGCTCTTTCTGAAGCACTTCCACGAGACGCGCCTCGAAATCCTTCGAAATGAATCGTTCCACATGGTACGACTTCTTGCTGAACAAATTGAGGAAAGCCTTCATCGGACGGATACTCAAGTCAACGTCGATGAGTTCGATGCCGGTCTTCCGTTTGTAGTCGTCGGGTATGTCGGCCTCGCTAACGTTGTATTTCTCGCTATTGACGGCCAAAATCTTGACGTGATGACCCGCCTCCAGAAGTCCGGTGACGATGCTGTTCATCGCCATGGGACCGCCTTCGGAAGCTGGATAGGGGGGCTTGTTGCAGAGAAGAAGGATTTTCATGAAGAGTTGAGAGTTTAGCTCCGCTCATGTCATTCCTGCACGGAAATGTGCGGTGGCGGGAATCTATGAGCGGTATTGGGAGTTTAGTGTTTTGTGTTTAGAGTTGGGGGATTCGGTGTTTTTGCGTTTTCCGAACAGTTTTTGGAAGAATTTCTTCCAGCTGTCGCCGTCAAACAGGGCAGCGTCGGTGGTGGCCTTGAAGGTGAGGAACAGCCCGATGGGCATCAACACAATGGACGACAGCCACACACCAAGGAACATATTGAGCTGACCGAACACCGCCATGCGCTCGCCGATGGTCGAGATGACGTAGTAAACCACGAAAAACAGCACTGAGATTACCACGGGAAGGCCCAAGCCTCCCTTACGAATGATGCTGCCCAACGGCGCTCCAATGAAGAAGAAAATGATGCAGGCGATGCTCAGCGTAAACTTCTTGTGCCACTCTTTCTTGTGTTTCTTGATGTTTTCGGTCTGCGACTTAAGGTCAATCTTGTTGAACGAGGCGTTTTCCTTGGCGTTGCGGGCACTGGCGATGGCCATCTCGGTAACGGCACTGCGCTCGGCAGCATTGAAATTGTCCAGCAAAGGCCATCGTAGGTTCATGATGGTGTCGACAACGGTGTCGCGCATCAAGGCACGGTCGGCAGTGGTGGGTTGCGGCTGACGGATGCTGTTGTAATTGCTCCAACGTCGTGTAAACCCCTGTGTGAAAGCCTCTTGCTTCGTGTCGAAACGGTGATTGAGCGAATCCAGCGATGTGCGCAGTTGGCGCACGTTCATCATCTGTTGCGACGATTTCAGCATATCCTCGCTCGAACGGGTCAAGTCGAAGTCCTTGAGGCTGAACTTGATTTGCTCCTGCTTGAACGACATACGCTCAAACGGGCGCACCTTTTTATAATTGTCGCCACTGACGATGTCGGTGTAATTGTAGCCATCGTAAAGCGTAAAAATGATATTGCGTTGGCCAGGGCTAAGTGCCATCCTACCCGAATCGGCACTGATAATCTTGACGTTGCCCTCGCGGTCGGTGTGGTCATATATCTTGACGCCATAGATGCTGCTCCCATCGTCGCCTTTCTTCTCCACATGGATGACGTAATTCTCGATGTCCTTGTAGAACACGCCTTCCTTGATGTTGAAAGCCAATCGCTGCCGCCTCACGTCCATGAGCAACGTCTGCCCCTTAAGGTTGGCCACAGGAATCAAGTTGTTGGAAGCAAAAAAAGCGAAACCACTGAGAACCAACGAGAAAATCACCAGCGGGCGCATCACTTTCCACATCGAAATGCCCGACGCCTTCATGGCCACCAGCTCATAATGTTCGCCGAAATTGCCGAAACACATCAGCGACGCCAAGAGCAACGCCAGAGGCAAAGCCATGGGGATGAAAGTGATGGACATATAAGTGAAAAGCTCGACCAAGATACTCGTTTCCAAGCCTTTGCCCACCAAGTCGTCGACATAAAGCCACAGCCATTGCATGAGCAGTACGAACAGCACGATGAAGAACGTGAAGAGGAACATGCCCAAAAACGAACGGACGATATAGCGGTACAATTTTTTCAATCTGATAAAATAATGCGCAAAAGTAGGAAAAATTGTTGCCTTTCCCTATTTTTGCAGAAAATTTCAACCAATATGGAAAACAAGGATTACCTCAAGGGCCTCAATTTGGCCATCACCATCAGCGCCAAAGACGGCGAAGTGCTTTACCAAAACGACGAGTCCATCACGGTGAATGGCGACGTGCGCGGTCGCAACATGATGGGTTGCCACAACGAACGCTCGCAACAAATCATTCGCCACCTTATCGACGACGCCGCCACCAACGTCTACACCATTTCGAAGAAGGGCAAGAAGAAACTCATTTACCAGACACCTTGGTATGAGGACGATGCCAAGCAGATCGTGGGCGGGCTTATCGAGTTTTCGATGGTGCTGCCTGATGAGATGCCGCATTATGATAGGGGGTAGTTTTAGGTTAGTGGTTAGCTCCGCTCATGTCATCCCTGCGGAGGACTGTGGGTTGGTAGGGATCTATGAACGAGAAAGTTTAGAGTAGTTGAGTGGTTAGCTCCGCTCATGTCATCCCTGCAGAGGATTGTGGGTTGGTAGGGATCTATGAGCGGGAAAGTTTAGAGTAGTTGGGAGTTTAGCTCCGCTCATGTCATCCCTGCGGAGGATTGTGGGTGGGTAGGGATCTATGAGCGGGAAAGTTTAGAGTAGTTGGGAGTTTAGCTCCGCTCATGTCATCCCTGCGGAGGATTGTGGGTCGGTAGGGATCTATGAGCGGGAAAGTTTAGAGTAGTTGAGAGTTGTAGGGCTGTCACACTGTGGCAGCCGATTCGATGAACGGGGATTGAAATCGCCCGTTGGTTTATGACCGCCCTTTCAGGGCTTTCAGTTCTGGCCTAACGGGGAGCTACCGCAGTTCGACCTATGGCCACTATGGTATCGCCTTTCTGGTGAGCCTTACAAGCCGAACAATTGTTTTGCGTTTGCTGTAGTTTTTGAGACCAATGCTTCAAGCGGCATTTCCATAATATCTGCAATGCGTTGCGCCGTATGCACCAAAAACGCCGGTTCGTTGCGCTTGCCGCGACAGGGTACGGGAGCCAAATAAGGCGCATCGGTCTCCAAAACGATCCTGTCCAAAGGCAAGGTCGGCAAGAAATCCTTCACGCCACAGTTCTTGTAGGTGGTCACGCCACCCAAGCCAAGGTGAAAGCCTAATTCAAGGTAGACTTTGGCTTCTTCTTCAGTGCCTGTGAAGCAGTGCATGATGCCGCGAAGTCCGCCGTCTTGTTTCTTTTCGATGATTTTCACCATCTTGTCGAAGGCATTGCGACAGTGGATGGAAAGCGGAAGGCCGAGTTGCTTGGCCCAGTCCAATTGGGTCTCAAAGGCATCGAGTTGTTGCGCTTCGTAGGTCGAATCCCAATAGAAATCGAGGCCCACCTCCCCTACTCCGACATAATGGACGCGGGACTGCGGGACGGACGCGGGACTGGCCTCACCCAATTCCTTTTCCATTTGGGAAAGCATCGCTTTGTAATCTTCCTTGACCTCTTCGGGCTGCAAGCCCATCATCACGCGGGTGCAGTCGGGATATTGTTCGTGCAATTCGAGCATCGGCGCGATGGTGGAGGTATCCACATTGGGCAGGAGCATCATTTTTACACCTGCTTTCAATGCCCTTTGAACAGTCTCATTTCTGTCGAGGCTGAATTGATGATCATAGATATGGGTATGGGTGTCAATGAGGTACATTTTCAATACAAAAAATTATCGTATGGGTACCGAATCGCGTGCATATCGCGGATTTCCTTGTAGAGCAAATCCCTGAATTCCTGATAGTTGTCGCGGTTCTTGGCGGAGATGAAGATGCAGCTGTCGTTCATCTTGGCCATCCAAGTCTTTTTGAGTTCGTCGTAGGAAACGTTGCGCTTGGTGGGCGGCGTGAGGTCGTCGGGGTCTTTTTCCTCCCATGTGTAGGCGTCGGTCTTGTTGAAGACGACGATGGTCTTCTTGTCGGCGCAACCCAACTCGGCCAAGGTTTGGTTCACCACTTCCATCTGCGCCTCGAAATCGGGATGCGAGATGTCGACCACATGCAGCAAAATGTCCGACTCGCGCACCTCGTCCAACGTCGACTTGAACGACTCCACGAGATGATGCGGCAGCTTGCGGATAAACCCCACAGTGTCAGACAAAAG
>Ga0310697_10006012_pt1 | contig 11609 bp, 8 predicted proteins | sample 172DNAGHGlowgp2_FD_203883 | JGI IMG/M metagenome (GOLD analysis project Ga0310697, IMG submission 203883) | Sheep rumen microbial communities from Palmerston North, Manawatu-Wanganui, New Zealand - 1728 DNA GHGlow gp2 (v2) (version 2) | ecosystem: Host-associated > Mammals > Digestive system >... | reverse complement strand
CATTCTCATCGGCATTGATATGGTTCTCATATTCGTCAATCGTCATACTGTCAGGTTTCTGCTCCTCCTGTTTTCCTCCTTCTTCATCAGTACCACCTTGAGGTGTATCGCTGGCATGGAAGGTCACATTATCGTCTGAAGGAGCAATACCAATAAGGTCCTTGATCTGCATACTCATGGTCATAAAGACATCACGGTAAGGTTCACTGTCGCTAAACCATGTTGAGACATCACTGGTGAACGAGCCGTCGGCAAGGCGTTCCCATGTGAACTCAGGGAAGGTGGCGAGTTCGCGCTTCTCCAACTCAGACACCGTACTACGAGGAAAAGTGTCGAAGACCAAGGCAAAAGCAAGGAATACGACAGCGACGATGACGATATAGATATAGTTTTTCATTGCTCTAAGTAACGGTTATAGGATTGATGGGTCACAGACGCATAGGCATGTCCCGCATTATTGGCAAAGAGGATGTCGGTAATGTCATTCTTCTGTACGTAATGCACGATATTCTTCGTAAAATAACGACAGTCGACTACATGAATCTCCTCAAAGGAGTGGAATAGGAAGGCGGGGATGGCATTGCCATAACTGTCTTTAAGTATTAACAGACGACGACCATTGCGCGTGGACGTTTTCACTTTCGTGGTATTGGTATCACCATGCATGAAGGTCAGATAGGCTGCACTGCTACCATCAGAATATTCATAGAAGAAATTGCCTTCTTCAGGTTCCTTTTCACTCACCACTTTACGATTCTTACCTAATGTATAGCGAATATATGTGGTGTTATAGTCCACACCTTTAGGGATATAATAGACAAAATCCTCTGGGGCATTCTTCACGGCTGCATCACGAGAGAAACGATACATGGTGCCTACATAATTATGAATAACATGTTTCTCATAAGTCGACAAGTCGGCAAAGGGAACCTCTGCCTGTCCTGCAAACTGCTGGGCAGCATAGTAGGCACCAAGGGGAGCCCAGTGGTGATCAGTACGAGAATATATATCCTCCTTGGCATGGGCATCCATTGTGTCGAAGAGGTCAACTACTTTTACAGATTTAGAGAGATGTGCATAAATATTTCGTACAGTAGCCTTCTGGTCCTTGGTCCACTCCTTGGCTTCCTCTGGACAGTAAATGGCTACGGCGGTAGGAATAATCATACAATAAACGTTCACTGCATCACCAAAAGTCTGCTTATACTTGTTGACAGCATCTGCATAGCCCTGTCCGCCATCCAAAGTACCACGGAAGGGTTCGAAGGCACGCACACTATCACCACTGCCCACAATGATAATGCCCGACTTGGTCTGACGGACATTGTCAGCAAACACTGAGGAAGTGAAAAGAATGAAAAGGAAATATAGTATTTTCTTCATAACGTTAGAATCTCGTGTAAATAAACGCATTATTCGTGGCACCTACCAACAAGGCGGTACTGAGTATCAATATAGCCAACGAGAACACAATACGGGTAGCATAGACAACGATGGTCTTGAAACCAGAGTCGCCTAACAAACGGTCTGTCCATTCTGCCACTGTCGTACGGATAGGTAGACAGAAGAACAGAGCAACAATCCACAACCAGAAGTTGTCAAGCAAGGCACTCTCATCCACAAAGTCATAGACCGATGCAGCATTTCCGAAGAATGCCTGGAAGAATACCACCATCTGCTGGAAATTGTCGAAATAGAAAATGCCCCATCCTGCAATGACTAACAGCATACTGTAAATATGCAGGAAGATGGCTGGAATCTTATCATGTACTTTCAATAGTGTGTATTTCTCTATCATTACAATCAGTCCGAAATAGACACCCCAGATGATGAAGTTCCAACTGGCACCATGCCACATACCCGTCAGGAACCATACCACAAGGATATTCACTGCCTGATGGGCACGGTTACCTCCCAAAGGGATATAGACATAGTCACGGAAAAAACTACCCAATGAGATATGCCAGCGGCGCCAGAAGTCTGTAATGGAGTTACAACAATACGGATGACGGAAGTTCTCATTGAAATGGAATCCCATACAACGTCCCAGTCCTATCGCCATATCAGAATAACCAGAGAAGTCGAAATATATCTGCAGGGTAAAGGCGACAATACCTATCCATGCACCTGCCGTCGTGAGAGTATTGAGACCATTTACTAGGAACTGGTCGGAGATTTCCGACAACTGGTTGGCGATGATAACCTTTTTACCCAAGCCGATAAGGAAACGATATATACCGTCGGCAAAGTCTGCAGCATTCACATGACGATGGTGTATCTCATCTGCCACTGTTCCATAGCGCACAATAGGTCCGGCTATTAACTGCGGGAACATCGAAATATATAGTAACAAGTCTGGGAAACGTCGCTGAACGGGCGACTCTCTCCGATAGACGTCTATCAAATAGGATATCGACTGGAAGGTATAGAAACTGATACCGATAGGCAGGGCAATATTCGGAACGGCAACAGGAATACCTATGTCACACAAGCATTGGGCCAGAAAACCAAGATACTTAAACGTACCGATGATAGCGATATTAAGTACCAGACCGATGATCAGCACCGCCTTCCGATACTTTTCCATGTTGGCAATACCCAATCCTACAAAATAGTTCACCAAAACGCAGAAAAGCATCAGGAACACATAGACAGGTTCTCCCCACGCATAGAAGATGAGAGAGAAGCATACCAATATCCAGTTCTTCGCTTTATTACTCCGTAAGCCTTCTGACGACAACCACTGGCGATCTATCCATGTCGCCAACAGATAGCACAGCAGGAAGGCTGGCAGGAATACAAAGAGAAAAAACAAATCCGAGAATACCATGTCGTTATATTATTGTTGCAATAACTTTTGCACTTGTTCGTAAATATACTTACCTAACACTTTCGCACCCTTTGGTGTGGTATGCACCCCGTCCTTGGAATATCCGCGACGGATGAGGTCAGGACCATAGAATACTTCATAAGCCTCATCCAGACGAATGAAATCCAGTCCCAACTCTTGAGAACACCATTGGATATGGGAACCAACGATATGCTGATCATTTAAGTCGGTCTTATTATTCTGCGGGGGTGTTATCAGGATAATACGTGCCTTGGGAAAAGCTTCCTTCAACAGTTCACAGTCATAGCACACACATTGTGACAACTGCGTCAGTTCTGAAGGTTTATAAAAAGAAATGCTCGTGACAGGATGCTTATAAATTTCAGAAGCCCTCAACTTCAAACAGTCTGGTCGTTTGTCTGCAAACCATAAGTCATTGGTGCCTGCCATTATCAATATCAAATCAGGAGTCGTTTGCTCCCCTGTCAAGACAGCCGTCACCAGACGCATTGCCTGATTATAGACAACATTATTGTCACCCAATACCCCGATATTTTCCTCCATGTCAAGAACAGTATTGGAGGTATGTGTCCATGTGGCACCGCTACGTGCATAACTACGGCATGACAACGGTTTAGCAAAGTCCTTAAACCATTTGTTCCATCCTTGAGGCTTGTCACAGGCATCACCGCCGATAAAGGTATTGGAGTCGCCCAGCATGACAACATGGTAAGGTAGCTGTGCATGCATCACCCCACACAGCCAAAAGCCCCATAAAATAAGTAATCCTATTCTTTTCATTATCAAGACCATACCTTTTTCGGGGTGCAAAGGTAATAATAAAAAATGATATATGGCTCACAGTTCAAGAAAATTACCGCTCACTGTCCAGTTCTTTCTCCAACTGGTCGGTACGATGTTGAAACTCACGATAGGCATTAGACAGGTCGCTCTTCGTGATATCAATAGACGTATTGACAGGTCGCCAAGGGTCTCTCAGCGTATGCTGGAACAGCCATTCATAGGTCTTACTGGTATAGAAGAAACGAGCCAAAGCACCATGCGAGGCACCAGGCAGCCAGTCAAAGCGTAGACGACTGGTGATTCCTAAAGTCTTCATGCCTGTCACTATCTTCTGCGATTCCTTCACAGACACTGCCCTGTCAGCAGTACCATGCACAATCCACAAGGGCAACTCACCCAGTCCGCGATAGTCTTTGATAGTAGCACCTCCACACAGAGCGACAGCAGCGGCAATCTTATCGGGATAAGTTCCAGCAAAATCAATCGTACCATATCCTCCAAGACTCATCCCAAGCACATAGACTCTCGATTCATCAAAGACATAATTTTTCTTCATCCACTCCAGTATCTCGTTCAGTTTATGTGGATTCCACCAACCACCAGGATTCTGAGGGGCGACTATGAGTGCAGGAATCATCAGTCCCATCTTCGCAGCATCAATACTTCCATAGCGTAACACTCTGTTCAGGTCATGTCCACACAGACTGGCACCATGAAGGAAGAATATCAACGGAGTGGTCTCCTGCGTATAATAATACTCCTCTGGGGTATATACCCAGAAATTATAATTGCCTTTGATAACATTCTTCTTTGCCGACAGCAAGTCATATTGCGCAGAAGCAGTGAAAAACGATAAGTGAAAAGTAACTAATAATAGGAGTATTTTCTTCATTTGATGACGAATTTATAGATTTTATTACCGCGACAGCCAACCACTGCCGTATTACCGATGACGACAGGTGATGACTCGAAATTAGAGCCTACCACCTTCTTACAGACGACCTCACCCGTCTTACCACGAATAATGCGTATGATACCCGATGCATCGCCAGCAAAGACAAACATCTCATTTTTCTCGTTATGGAAGGCGACAGGCGACGACCAAGCAAACTGTCCGTATGGAACAGTATAGAGGATTTTGCCGTCCTTGGTACTGAAAGCCGTTAATTCTCCACCTGAACTCGACGCACCATTGCGACAGATATTGGCGAAAATCATATCCTGACAGTCGCCACTACCAATCAACGGACTGGCATACATACCGCCATCGAGGGTTTTTCCAGGCAGATTGATGCGTCGGCAAGGGATATTTGTTTCCCAAACACGCTCTCCGTTCAATCCATTCAATTTGATGAAGTGACAGAGACCACTGTCACCCTGTTTGTCCACCTCACAAGCAGTATAAAGATAAGGTACACCACCCTCTTCACGACAAACCATCGTGCCATCGGAATCGTCGTGGTTATTATAATACCACACAGGCTTCATCGTATTGAGGTTGATGCAGATAACATTCCCACGATTATCCGAGAAATAGCCATAGTTACGATAGACACACAGACTCGACTCGATACCAGGAGCCATTCCATTGACACGATAGCGCATCACACTGACACGACGTAACGTTCCCTGGCTGCGCTCATATTTATAAACACTACCGTTCTCACCACACCAGAACAGATAACCGCCTGCCACAATACTATTGGAGTCGAAGGCATTCCATCCTCTCCATGCTTTGGGGTCAGGACCGAAGAAGAAGGTGCGCTCATGTTTCAGCAAATCGAAGACCTGATGTCCAAAGGGACCTGGTTGACGAGGCACGCCCTGTCCTACATAGAGGTTATAGTATTCAGGATCAAGTCCTACTGTTCCCTTTACCACATTCCCTAAGTCTAATGGCTGACGGGAAGCCTTGCCTGTCTGGTAATTGATGAAATAGCCCTTACCACAGAGGGAACCGACGATGATTTCTTCTTGGCCGAAATCGGGTGTCAGACCTGATGATGACTTTCTGATAGCCGCCATCTGATCGTCCGTCCATTTCACATACAACGGTTGTCCTGTCCATCCACTACCGCCTCCCCATGAACCAAAACGAGTATGGGTAGTATCGTATCCTGTTTCAAACTCCCAGGCAATCTCCACCTCATGAGGTGTTCCCTTTACCCTACCGCCGAAACTGGCATCACGACGCAGGTTCTTACGGAACACGAAAGCACCGTTAGCATTCTCATAGCGGTCATCCAAGTCTTTCAAGGGAGCTGCCACAGAGTCTTCATCCTCTATCACATATTTCACAACCTCAACAGAGGTATATGAAGTATCTGGGAGGAATAGTTGTTCGATGGGTATCTCTGGTTCTGTGGTTGTAGAATCCGTTTCGCTAATATTTACTGTTCCACGACCAGTACAGGCAGTGATGGCAAGAACTGTCAACAGAGCCAAGCCTCTTGCCACTATCTTATTTTTCATGTCCTTTTTCTCTCTTTTTTTGTATTCCTACTGAATCCGTCCGTGAGGGTTGTTCTTCCTGCCACTGTGGAATAATACCATTACTCGGAACTGTTGTTTCTATCTCTATCTCAGGAATCTCCATCTCCTCTGGCCTATAGGGAACCTCTGTGGGTTTCTTATAAACGGACACCTCTACCACCGCTACTCCTTGGTTAAGGATACCCAACTCACGAGCAGCACGGATGGACAAGTCGATGATACGTCCTTTGACATAGGGACCTCTGTCGATGACTTTCACCACCACTTCCTTACCATTGGCAGGATTCTTCACCAAGAGCAAGGTTCCAAATTTATGTGTCTTATGCGCACATACCAGACTGTCATTATACAGACGTTCGCCACTTGCTGTCTTCCTTCCATCCCACTTACGGGTATAGAAGGTCGCCTTGCCCTTCTGTTGGGCAAAAGCAATGTCAAGTCCGCCCAACCAGATTATCAATAATGCGATGAGAAATTTCTGCATGATAGGTTCATAGATTGGTTTCGGCTGCAAAGGTACGAATAATCTCGCAAAATACCTTGATATTTTGCAATTTAGCGCAAAAGTTAGTACTTTTTCAGATTTCAGCGGATGTCCAATTCATCCTTCCGATGGGTGAAAGAACGATAGGCATTCGAACGCTCATCGGCAGTGATTTGAATAGAGGTATCCACAGGACGCACAGGTTCGTTCAGCGTGTGCATAAACAACCAGTCATAGGTATCTGACAGATAGAAATAACGTGCCAGATCACCATGTGACGCACCTTTAATCCACTCATAGCGCAGACGTTGGGCAACACCAGCTTTTTTCATACCCTCAACAACTTTCTGAGACTCCTCTATCTTCACAGAACGGTCGGCAGTGCCATGGATAATCCAAAGGGGTAACGTTCCCATCTTACGATAGTCCTTGATGGTAGCGCCACCACAAAGGGCAATGGCTGCGGCTATCTTTTCCGGATAGGTTCCTACAAAGTCGAGTGTACCATAGCCTCCTAAACTCATGCCTACCACATAGACACGCCAGCGGTTATACACATAGTGTTTCTCCATCCATTCCAGGATATCATTCAATTTCTGTGGATTCCACGGACCTTTCGGATTCTGGGGAGCAACGATGAGGGCAGGTACTTCCAACCCCATCTTTACTGCATCCAATGAACCATAGCGCAACACACGATTCATATCAGTGCCACGCAGACTTGCTCCATGCAGAAAGAGGATGAGCGGAGTGGTCTCCTTGTAGGCATTATAGTTTTTCGGTGTATATATCCAGAAGGGATAACCGTCTGACTTCACAGCTCGCTTTTCTGTCAGATAGTCTTCCTGTGCCTGTATCGTTAGCAGATACAGTCCCCAGAAAAGCATCAGCATCATTTTTCGTCCTACCATATTGCAAAGGTAGCAAATATATTTGGTATTATAAAATAAAATCATTATTTTTGCAAATGAAAAAGTTGATTTACTACATGATATCTATTAAAAAAATCATCCTGAATACCCTGAAGATTGCTATCGGTCTGGTCGTATTCTTTGTATTGGCAGTAGTCACATCTGTGTGGCTCATCAACAAGCCATCCACACAAGACAAAGTCCTTAAATATGCTACGGAGATGTTGGCAGAGAAACTGAATACGAAGGTAGAGATTGACAGTATCCGTATCGGCTTTTTCCGTGAAGACATCCAACTCTATGGTCTTCGCGTGGATGACCAGCAACAGCGAAGGATGCTGGAACTGCAGTCTTTGTCGGCAGAGTTTCGTATTCTACCGATAATACTCCATCAAGAGGTTAATCTCGAAGAAATCAACGTGAAGGGGCTGCATGCCTATCTCTACAAGCCCTCGCCTGACGAACCTGCCAATTTCCAGTTTGTCATCGATGCTTTCCAGACTCAAAAAAAGAAAAAGGAGAACGAGCCGGAAGCTGTCAAGAAACCCAAGAAGAAAATGTCTGTTGATCTCAATAAAGCAACCATTGAGGACATACAGGTGACTTTTAATGAGAAACGCTTTTCTTTGGGGAGCCTTCATTACCAGAAGGGATGGCGGGGCAAGCAATCAGGAGAAATTCGCAAGGTTGAGGCCACATGGGTCCATATCAAGAAGAAGGATTCCACACATGTTGACAACAAACTGATAGTGGATGCCATTACCTATGAAGGAAAAAAAGACAGACATACCATTGCCATCGACAGTGTCCGATGGTCAACAAACAACCATAAGCCGCACAAGCGAACAGGAAAGCCCAAGCGGGGATGGTTTGACGATGGTCACATGAATGTCGTTGCCCATCTGAAAATCAATATTCATCATGCTGACAAGGATAGTATCTGTGGTACACTGGCAGAGTGTGATGCCAACGATCGTGCCTCTGGACTTCATATCACCGATTTTCATGTTCAGTTTAAACATATCAAAGGAAAAGTATATGTTCACGATGCGACTGTATGCATGAAGAACACTAAACTGACCTTCGAGAAAGGAGAGATCCAACTGCCCAGCAAGAAGAAAGGTATCCCGTTCCTCTTCTCTACTTCCGACATCACAGGAACAACACTCCTCACTGATATCTCAAAACCTTTTGCACCTGTCCTCGTAGGATTCAAGCAACCCCTTTGGCTGAGTACGAAGTTCAGCGGTACAGACAGTAATCTCGTCTTCAATGATGTCATCGTCAAGACGCCTGACAATAATCTTCACATCAAAGCTGTTGGCGGTATCGAGGGACTGAAGGATAAATACAAACTCAACGTCCATTTCAAGGTATTGAAGATGACTACTTACCCTGCTACTGTCGAACGTATCATCAACCAGTTCCCTGTGAAGAAATTCATGATGAAACAACTTCGCAGCCTCGGCACTATCTATTATACTGGTTCTTTTAACGTCCTTTGGAAGAGAGAAGAGTTCAGAGGACTCCTGAACACGCGAGTCGGTCACCTGAGCTTCTCGTTTGCCTTGGACGAGAAAAACAAATACTTAATAGGTAACATCAATACGTCTTCCCTCGATTTGGGTAAGGCGATGGACTATCCTGATGTCGGTGAGATAGCCTGTCGCGCCAGTTTCCGCTTCGACATCTCCAAGCCTCGTACGGCACAGATGCGTCGCATCAAGGGCGGCAAACTGCCCATCGGACAAATAGATGCCGTCGTCTTAAAGGCGAAATACAAGTTCATCTCTGCCTCCGATATCGTCGCCCATATCGTCAGTGACGGTGCTATTGCTGAAGGAAAACTCAGTATGAGTGGAAAAGTGGCAGACCTCGCCTGCTCCTTCACGTTCACGAATACCGATGAGATGAAGAAGACGAAGATTAAGCCTGGCATCCATTTCAACCTCTTCGGCAAGAAAAGGACTGATGAGGAGATAGCAGAACGCGAGGCACAGAAGGCTGAGAAAGCGATGCAGAAAGCCGATCAGAAAGCACAGAAGGAACGAGAGAAAGCTGAGCGAAAAGCCCAGAAAGAGCAGCAAAAAGCCGAACGGAAGGCAGAGAAGGAACAGCAGAAGGCTGAGAAGGCACGACTGAAAGCCGAGCGGAAGGCAGAAAAGGCTCGACTGAAAGCCGAGAAGAAAGCTCAGAAAGAGCAGCAGAATGCCAATTAGTTATTTGTATTTCTCCACGCGAGCGTCTTTGATGACTCCCTGCCAGTTCAGACCGAACGCAAAGTCGTAGGTATTGCCGTCGGCATCCTGATAGCAGCGCATGTCGCGAGGCACATCCTCCAACTGTTGCTCCACAGTCTTCATATCGGCTGGCATCTGCATAGGCAACAGTGCCGAGGGCTCTTCTTTACCACTGATGATGTCAAGCAAAGCCTGATGCTGTACGTTGAAGGAGATAAGTATGGCATCGGCAGAAGATTCTATCTCAGACAATACTACTGGTCTGCCTGTCTCAAGGATGACTACTACTGGTTTCTCACCCATTGCCTTTTTCGTCTCTGCCACCAACAGCATGTCATCGCGGTTATAGGCCTTGACGGTCTTTCCCTTGAAACTGCGGTTGAGTGTCTTCTCCATGGGGTCACCACCAGCTACACTCACTGTCCTGGCATCGGTGGCTGTATAATCGTCATACTGCAGACTGAACGGCATATAACCATTACCACCCTTCTTCACATCGTCATAAGTAAAACCGAAACCTGTGCTGGGCTCTTGTATCAGACAGATGGCGAAGTCGGCCTCGGAGGGTTGCTCCACGACATCGAAGTATTTCTTCACGAGGGCAAGGTCTATCGGCTCTACTGTTTTCTCCTCAGAGATACCTCCCCAGGCACCAGGGATAGCAGGGAAGTGACGCTTGGGCACATATACCTTCTTCTTGTCTTTGATGGGCAGCACTTGGTTGGCATGGTTCTTCAGCATCACTATCGATTTGAGTTGTGCCTCGTAACCCGCTTTCATATAGTCTGGCTGACCTACTATCTTTTCTGTCTCTGCGGGGTCGAGATAAGGATTCTCAAACAGTCCCACACGGAAGACGTTGAGCAGTAACCTTCGAGCCGACTGCTCGAAACGCTGACGAGCGCTCTCCTCACCAAAATCCTTCACCCACATCTCGTAGGCTTTGATGACAGGACCTATCGCATTGTTTCCACCAAACTGGTCGACACCTGCCTGCAATATCTTATAGTGACGCTCTACCTCGTTGAAGGCTTCCATACCCCAAGGCTTACCGCCTCGTGGACTGTCCAGCACTTTCATGTCTTGTGTGATGCCCCAGTCCGTACAGATGACACCCTCGAACTTGGCTCCGTCGCGCAGTTCCTTTTGGATGAGCCACTTGCTGTAACTGCCGCCGACATTCTCGCCAGAGGGGTCTTGATTCCAGAGGATGCTATAGATAGGCATCACTGCCGATGCCATTCCAGTACCTCCCTCCAGATGAAAGGCTCCCTCTACAAACGAACGCTTATGGGCTAATCGGTTATTACCCGGATATACCGCATACTTACCAGAGGCGTAATGGGAGTCGCGACCACCCTCTTGGGCACCATAACCATACCAGTGTTTCACCATCGCATTGACACTCTTCTTGCCCCATCCCTTGGTTTCTGGTGTAGTCTGAAAAGCGTCACAATAAGCCCTTGCCATATCTGTCGACAACTGGGGGTCTTCACCAAAAGTACCACTGAAGCGCGACCAGCGGGGGTCGGTGGCGATATCTACCTGTGGCGACAGTGCCGTAGCAATACCCAAAGCACGATACTCCTCAGAAGCTATCTCTCCGAAGCGATACATCATCTGGGGGTCGAAAGTGGCAGCCAGTCCCAGTGATGTAGGCCACAAGGAAATCTGTCCTCCTGCTCCTGCATTATACTCTGTCGTGGCTTTGGCCTCATGACGAGGGTCAGAACTGGTATTCGCTGGAATACCATGGTCTAGACCTTCCACGAAAGCCTGCATGTTATTATTCCATTCCGCAGCCACAGCAGGACTCTCTACACCTGTCACTAAGACGGCACGCAGAT
>Ga0310697_10006011_pt1 | contig 11610 bp, 2 predicted proteins | sample 172DNAGHGlowgp2_FD_203883 | JGI IMG/M metagenome (GOLD analysis project Ga0310697, IMG submission 203883) | Sheep rumen microbial communities from Palmerston North, Manawatu-Wanganui, New Zealand - 1728 DNA GHGlow gp2 (v2) (version 2) | ecosystem: Host-associated > Mammals > Digestive system >... | reverse complement strand
GTAGCAGAGCCAGACTTTATTGCTTCTCCATCTCTTGTTGCTTTAACCGTTTCAGCGTCAACATAGCCAAGAGAGCCTCCAGCAGTTTTGTCTGCATAAATGCGTAGCCAGCCAGAAGGGGATTCTTCAGATGTTATATAAACCAAATCAGCACTTAGACGGTACGTACCACTTGGAATTGTCTGAATTTGCGATAAAGTAATTTTGTCAACAGAACCTTTTTTGCTGTTGGAATTGCTATCCCAGTACTGTCCACCCCAGCGGAAACGAACAAGATATGACTGGTCGCCACCGTTGTCGGGATGTAAACTAAAGTACTTAAAAGATGCCGATTGCTTATCCCCAGATTTCAATATGGTAATGTCATTGGTGCTCTCATTTTCGTGCGTAACAGTCCACCCGAAAGGTTTGTAAACACATCTTTCATTGTTACCAGATTGGAAAGTCTTCTGTACGGAATAAGATCCTTCGAAGTCAGAATTAAAAAGAAAAAGGGAAGTAACATCTACCCAATTCTGGGCAAACGAGAAATTACCCCCCCCTAAAATTAGGGCACAGACTGCCCCAAGGAGTTTAAGTTTTCTCATGTTAAATAGATTTTAGTTAGTTAGTGAATAGTTGTTCAGGCGTAGCAATATGGGCGCATCGTGCGCGCATATTATATTAATGTGGGCTGCAAAGGTACGACTATTTCTTTATCCACACAAATTTTTCGGAGGGAAAATAAAGGGGGGCGTAAAAAAAGGACAGAGTGCCAGTAACTTCGGCGGAGCCAAAGTTACGGAAAAACGAGAGCAATGCAAAAGAAAAACCACAGTTTTTCATTTTGCATTGCCGAGTGCATAGTAAGCGCAGAGTCACGAAACAAGCGTTCTTTTAGGGACAACGGATTGCACGGATTACACGGATTTGACTACGAATTGCACGAATTTTTCTGGGACAACGGATTTTACGGATTAAACGGATTGGCTGTACAGGCAAACATCCGTGTAATCCGTAAAATCCGTTGTTTATAGTCAAATCCGTGTAATCCGTATAATCCGTTGTTTATAGTCAAATCCGTATAATCCGTTGTTTATAGTCAAATCCGAGACTCAAACAAGGCGATTCGCTGCGCCGTTACAGCCATAGCAAGCAGACGGGGAGAACGACAAAAGTACGTTTTTGGGCGATTATCGTGATTTAAGTCAAGATTTTTTTGGCGGGAAAAATACTTTTCGTATCTTTGCAGCCGAGTTGGCTTGAACAATGGCCGCACATCGCAGACAAAATACATCTTTATATATTAACAATTTCCTTTTAACCACAAAAACCAAAAGCAACATGAAAAAGACTTTACTCATTGGCCTCGTGGCCATGGCAGGAGTGGTTGCACAGGCGCAGGAATACGCCTACACCACCTTTGCGAAAGTCAAGATTGTCGGTGAAGAGCTGGTACAGAACGGCAACTTCTCTGACGTCGAATCTTATGCAGGCTGGACTGGCGCCGACGGTGCCACCGTCGACCCGGCGGCTTGGGCCTTCCAGGAGGCTCTCGGCCCCGATGGCGAAAACGTGATGCAGTCTGGAGGCACCACACAGGAGGGCGCCCTGGTGCAGGCTGTGGCCGTGGAGCCTGGCACCTACTACGTCAGCTTCCAACTGCTGGGCTCCGCAGGCACCAACGCCAGCCAGGCCGTGTTCTTCAACAAAGACGGCTCCCTGATTTATGCCGATGGCAACAGGGTCGTCATCAACGCCAACAACCGTACCGCCGCCGATTGGACCGAAGTGGCCGACACCGTGGTGGTGAACGAAGAGGGCTTCATCGTGTTCAACCTCTCGAAGTTTGTCGCAGAGGCGCAGGTGACCAACTTCAGCGTGAAGCAGGCCAATGTGGTGTACGACACACGCGCCCTGGAGCGTTTCGCCGAGTATGCCAACGCTGTGGTCGAGTCGGGCTATTTCACCAGCGACAACGCTGACTTCGCCGGCTATCTGGACGACCTCAACGCCTATCTCAATGGTGAGATGACCGCCGATGAGTATGGCACCGACTTTGACGACCCATCCGCCGGCGCCGGCGAAATGGATGGCCTGCAGTCGGCTCTGAACGAATATCTGAACGAGAACTCCGCCGACCTGCTGGTCGATGAGAAGCCTTTCAACGGCTACGGCGACAACCGCAAGTGGAACAGCCAGGGCTCGTGGACCGGCGGTACCAACGGACGATGGTTCTCCGGTGGTAACGGCGCCTCGAAGGAAATACCCGAAGTGGTGCTGAACTGGGGATACGGCGCCAACCTGCCCAACGACCAGCTCTACTACCCACTTGTCGTGACCCAGAGCGGAACCTACATGTTCAAGATTGAGTCGTTTGGACACTATTGGAACGACAAGAACTGGAGCGCCGCTTCCTACAACCGCACCACCCCGTTCCGTGGCGCACGCTTCTTCGTGGGAAAGAACAAGCCCGTCGTCTCTGACGGCTTCGCCGCCATCGAGGGCAACCTGTGGCAGGCCAACGACAACAACGACCAAACCAACTTCCACCCCTACACCTTCTTCTTCGATGCTGAAGAGGGCGACACCATCTACTGCGGTGCGCAGTACATCAACGACAATACCACCACCAATAAGGGTGGACTGTTCCATCTGGGCTACCCCGTGCTGCGCCTCATCGGCGTGTCACAGAACGAACTTGACTACCAGAAGTTGGTGGGCGAGATCAAAACGCAGCAGAGCGTCCTGGGCGAGCGCATCGGCACCGCCAACGAGATGGTGGCATGGCAGAAGGCAGACGGCTTCCCCTGGGGACACGCCGCACTGCAACTGGCCATCGACACCATCACACCCGTCTACAACGAGTCGTTCAACGTGATCGACGCCGATGGCAACGTGCTGGACAAGAGCCGCATCACCGAGGAGTATCGCGACGAGGTGCTGCTCAACGCCGTCAACTCCATCAAGCGCAGCTGGCAGGCCTTCGAGAGCCTGAACGCACACTACACCAACCTGCTGGCAGCCATCGCAACTGCACAGGCCAGCAACGACGATCCTCTGAACGCCGCTGGCGATCACGACACCTTCCAGGCCGTCATCAACGCAGCACAAGCCATCGTCGACGGCATCACCGGCGACGAGACGCTCGAGGGCTTCACTCCCGCCGACTGCGACGCCGCCATCCTGACTCTGCAGGCTGCACAGGCCACATTCGAGACCAGCACCGCCAGCTTCAGCAACCCGAGCGAACTCACCATCGTCAATGGCGACTTCAGCGACGGCAACAACAACAATAGCGTGGTGGGCTGGACATTTACAGCAAACGACACCAACAAGGAGCAGTACAAACGTGCCACCGACGCCAACTTCGAGGGCGGCTATCGTCGCGGCGTGTGGCGCGGCTACACCGTGGCTCCCACCAGCAAACTGGTGCAGACCCTCAACCTGGTGCCCGCCGGCGTGTATGAGTATCGCGCACAGGCCTACGCCGCCAACGAAGGCAAGAAAAACACCGGCGGCGGCCAAGACCAGGCCATGTGGAAACTCATCTATGAGACCGTCGGCGATGGCGATGAGGCATACGAGCAGGTGGTGGACACCATCTTCAACGGCAACAGCGAGGTGAAACTGTTCTTCGGACTCAACGGCGCTCCCGACAGCGCACGCGTGAAGAGCCCCTACTTCGGACACTCCATCGCCGAGAACCGCACGGCCAACGGCTACCTGCCCCAGTGGTACAGCGTCTACTACGTGAAGGCCAGCGCCGAGGAGGAGACCACAGAGTTTGGCATGGACTCCTTTGGACAGGCTGCCAACGGTGCCAACGGTGCCAACTACTACGGCTTCGGCTCCAACCACGTCTTCTACCTGGGCAGCTACAGCAAGTATCTGGCTGACATCAAGGAAGACCTGAACGGACAAATCCAGGCCGCCAAGAACGACCTGGGCGGATATGGCGAAGACCACTACCACCTGATCGCCACCATGCGCTTGGCCAAGGCCGTGCGCTATGCCGAGGAGGCTGTCACCACCGACAACCTGACCGAGATCGCCAACACGCGCTGGGCCCTGCTGCAGGCCATGCAAGACCGCGCCGAGGCCCTTGTCGCCACCAGCATCCGCGAGGTGAACAAGGATGAGCAGCAGCAGACCGCAGTCCGCGAGGGCATCTACAACCTGCAGGGCGTCCGCATGGCTGGCGACCGTCAGGCCCTCAAGCCCGGCCTCTACATCATCAACGGCAAGAAGTACTTCGTGAAGTAAAGGCTACACACCAAACCCTCCCCTCAAGGAGGGAGCGACAAACCCAGGACCCTTCCTCTCACCATGAGGGGAGGGGTCTTTTGTTGCGTAGACAACGAATTGTACGGATTATACCGATACGACTACGAATTATACGAATTTTTCAGGGACAACGGATTGCACGGATGAAACGGATTTGACTACGAATTAAACGAATTTCACGAATTTTTCGGGGACAACGGATTGCACGGATGAAACGGATGTGACTACGAATTATACGAATTATACGATTTTTTCGGGGACAACGGATTGCACGGATGAAACGGATTTGACTACGAATTAAACGAATTTCACGAATTTTTCTGGGACAACGGATTGCACGGATTACACGGATGTGACTACGAATTAAACGAATTTCACGAATTTTTCAAGGACAACGGATTGCACGGATGAAACGGATGTGACTACGAATTACACGAATTTTTCGGGGACAACGGATTGCACGGATGAAACGGATTTGACTACGAGTTAAACGAATTTTACGAATTTTTCGGGGACAACGGATTGCACGGATGAAACGGATTTGACTACGAATTAAACGAATTTCACGAATTATTCGGGGACAACGGATCGCACGGATGAAACGGATGTGACTATGAATTACACGAATGACACGAATTTTTCGGGGACAACGGATTGCACGGATTACACGGATGTGACTACGAATTATACGAATTATACGAATTTTTCGGGAACAACGGATTGCACGGATGAAACGGATTTGACTACGAATTAAACGAATGACACGAATTTTTCAGGGACAACGGATTGCACGGATGAAACGGATGTGACTACGAATTACACGAATGACACGAATTTTTCGGGGACAACGGATCGCACGGATTACACGGATGTTTGCCTGTGCAGCCTAAAGGGTATGGCTGCATCTTACGGTGGTTCTCGGAGATTTCGTGTTGGTGAGTCTACCGCCTAATGGGCAGATGTCAAACAGAAAAACATAACGGCTCAATATCTCAAAAACTCAACGCCTCCAACCCAAATTAGAAAACTTTAACAGAAGTATCCACCTCCAGAATCGCGTCGGCGCGGAGAAAATGCCGTGCGGGCGAAAAAATCGCGTTCTGGGTGCATTTTCCGTAGACTACTGTGTTCCAGCGCTTTTGGCGCTGGAACAATTCTAAATTCTAAATTCTGAATGACAAGTGTGGGACTTTTGCAGGTCAAAAGTGCCACACTTGCGTTCTGACTGTGGCACTTTTGCCGCTCTTCTGTGCGACTTTTGTCGGAGAAAAGTGGCACTTTCGAGGGGAAAAAGCGTTCCGCCGCAGGTCCCGACGGCAGATTTTTGGCGTCGAAGCCACGCAAGAGTGGCGTCCCGACGTCCAGAATGGGAGAAAACTCTTACAGTTTTCCAGAGACATTCATCCTTCATTTGGGGACGGATTTCCGACATTTCCACGGGGAACTGCCACCCACACAAATTCTTGCAGAACCCTTACGGTCATTGACGAAATACAGTAGTGGCCATATGGGTGAAGAGTATAGACGGCAAAACTATTGTCCAAACTCCCCACCTCCCCATCTCCCCGTCTCCCCACCTCCCCGTCTCCCCACCTCCCCAATATTAATAAAAATTAAAAAAACAGAGGTGGAAATTTGCGAATATAAACATATCTTCGTATTTTTGCAGCCGACTTGAGATAAGTCAAGAGCAAGAACACGACGCTCCACACGCTATCTGACACATGAAAACACATAAAAATATCTTAGCCAATAACCACTTATGAAGAAACTCCTTTTCTGTGCCACCCTGTTCCTATCAGGGTTGGCGACCAGTTGTGTCGACAAGAACGAACTGGTGGATGAAGACTCCAAGCCCGACTGGCTGGGAGCCAGCATCTATGAGGAGCTGAAGAACCCCAACCAGGAGCGCCTGACGGGCTCTTTCAGCACGTATCTGAGGCTGGTGGACGACTTGGGCTATGCCGACGTGCTGGGACGCACCGGCAGCGTGACAGTCTTCCCCGCCAACGACGAGGCTTTCGGTCGTTTCTTCCAGAGCAACGAGTGGGGCGTACACAGCTACGCAGACCTCTCGGAAGCACAGAAGAAACTGCTGATGCGCGGCTCGATGATCCCCAACGCCCTGCTGCTCAACATGCTGGCTAACAGCAGCAGCAACGGAAACATCGTCAGGGGCGTAGCCGTCAGGCACGAGAGCTTCCAGAACGTCATCGACACCATCCAGGTGCTCACGCCAGCAGAGATGCCTAAAAACAACCCCTACTGGAAACGATTCATCGACCGCAACCAGAGCGTCCGCATGGTCAGCGACAACACCACGCCCATGGTGGTGCACTTCACACGAGAGTATATGCTGAACAACGGCATGACGACGCTGGGCGACCAGAGCGACTTCGCCATCATCACCGGCTCGCCCTACAAGGAGGGCTCGGCATACATCTTCGACGACGAGGTCATCAACGGAGACGTCACCTGCATGAACGGATACGTACACCAGGTGAAGGACGTGCTGGTGCCTCCCGGCAACATCGGACAGGTGCTGCGCAAAGACGGAGAGACGACGCTGATGAGCCGACTGGTGGACTACTATGCCGTGCCCGCACCCGACGCAGACACCAAGCGAGCCTACGACGACTGGGCCATGCAGAACGTGCCCGGATACGTGCCCAACACGCAGGACACCATCTACCAGATGAGATACCTGAGCAGCAACTCGCAGGGAAGCGAGCCCCTGACAAGGGTGGAGGGATTCATCACCACGTCGGACGTGCTGAAGTACGACCTGGGATGGAACCAGTACTACCCCAAACCCTCGCGCAGGGACGCCAACACCGACTACGCCTCCAACGAGATGGGAGCCTTCTTCGTGCCCACGGACCAGGCCATGAAGGACTTCTTCCTCGGACAGGGCGCAGGCGCATACCTGCTGGACATGTACGGCGACAAGGAGAACACCGAGGCCAACCTGGCGGAAAACCTCGACTCGCTGCGCTCCAAGCAGCCCACCATCATCACCGACTTCGTGAAAAACCTGATGCAGACCAGCTTCTCGCGCTCCGTGCCATCGAAATTCAAGACCATACAGAACGACGCATCGGAGAACCTCGGCATCGACGTGCCCCTGCTGGACACACGCGAAGACGGCAAGTATGACATCAAGATAGCCAACAACGGCGTCATCTTCAAACTCAGGGAGATGGTCGCCCCAGACAAATACCGCTCGGTCATGGCCCCGGCTGCCACCTACACCGACATGCGCGTCATGAGGCAGCTGGTGGAGAACCGCAACGAGCCGCTCAACGTCGACTTCCAGTTCTACCTGCTGGCCATGAGCGCCAACTATGCCTTCTTCACACCCGAAGACTCTGCCTTCGCACACTACTACCTCGACCCCACCTCGCTGGGAAGACCCGTGCAGCGCGTGCTGAAGTTCACCCACAACGGAGAAAAGAAGGCAAAGCTGCAGCTCGACTGCGAAGCGTTCAACTATGACGTCAAGACGGGCACCGTGGGAGCCTCGCAGGGCATGCTCAACATCGGCGACGCCAGCGGAGCAGGATGTGCCGTCACCTCGCAACTGATAGACATCCTCAACTTCCACACCGTGGTGCTGGCCACAGGAGAGACCCTGGGCACCAACCACTACTACAAGACCAAGCACGGCGGGGCCATCTACCTGCCCAACGGCGGGGCAGAAGGCGCACAGGTCATGGGTGGCTCGCAGGTGGACAACGGCATGGAACCCGCAGAAATCAAGGCCGTCTACGGCGAAAAGAACGGCAACGCCTACCGCATCGACCACCTGATACAGGCCCCGCAGAACAGCGTCTACAAGACACTGAGCAACAATCCCAACTTCTCCGACTTCCTCGACCTCTGCGACGGATTTGACGCGGAACTGCTCAAGTGGGCCGGCATCAGCAACGAGAAGAACGACTTCAACGTGACGCCGCAAGACGCCTACATCACGTTCACCAACACCTACGGAACGGGCGACGCCGAGGTGGCACAGGCCTGCGTCGACTACAACGTGAAGTTCTTCAACACCTACAATTATACGCTCTACGCGCCCAACAACGACGCCATGCAGGAAGCCTTCACAGAAAAGGGACTGCCCACGTGGGACGACATCTGGACGCTCTACAACAAGTGGGACCACGAGGAGGACATCCCCTACGCAGAGGCTTCGGCTGCAGAGAAGGCTGACCGCGACTTGGCCTTCCTGAAGATCAACACGCTGCGCGACTTCGTGCGCTACCACTTCCAAAGCAGCTCGGTCTACGTGGACAACGTGGTGCCCGCAGCCACCTATCAGAGCATGTGCACCGACGCCACCGGAGTGGCCTTCACCCTGAAGGTGGCCGGAGCCAAGAACGGCGGCAACAACAGCCTGCAAGTGACAGACGCCGCCGGCAACACCGTGAGCGTGGTGGACGACGGAGTGGCCTCGGTGAACAACATGACACGCGACTACTGGTTCAACGCCAACGCCACAACGGAGCAATGCAACACCATCGTCACCTCGTCGTTCTGCGCCGTACACGAGATGCCGGGCACACTCTGCCCCTACAAAAACTCTAACGGACGATTCGACGGGGCATGGGCCAACAGCGGCGCACGCAGCAATGCACAGCAACTGTACAAGAAACTGAAAGCACAAGGAAAACTATAACGCCGAAACAACCATAGAGTATGAATATCAGGAAATTTATATTCACCGCCCTGCTGGCGGTCATGGCCCAAGTGGCGCTGGCACAGGCAGTGCGCATCAGCGGTACGCTGACCGACGCCGACGGCCCAGTGATGATGGGTAACGTGGTGGAGCGCGACGGCAACAACCGTATTGTGTCGGCCACGCAGACCGACTTCAATGGCAACTTCTCCATGCAGATCAAGAGCACCAAGAACAAACTGGTGTTCTCATACGTGGGCGACAAGACCAAAGTGGTGAACATCGGGACGCAGACTGTCTTCAAGGTGAGGCTCGAACCGGAGAACACCACCGTCAAGGAGGTGGTCGTCACCTCGAAACGCACAGCCTCGGGCGGACTGTCCATCCCCAAGAGAGAGGTGTCCGTCTCGCAGCAGACCTTCTCCATGGAAAACGTCGAGGGTCTGGCCTTCACCTCCGCCGACGAGGCACTGCAAGGCGAAATCGCCGGACTGGACATCGTCTCCAACTCGGGCAACCTGGGCGCAGGAACGCAGATGCGCCTGCGCGGCGTCACCACACTGAGCGGCAACGCCAACCCACTCATCGTCGTCGACGACAAGATCTTCGACAACCCCGACGAGACCTTCGACTTCGCCAACGCCAACGAGGAGCAGTATGCCTCGCTCCTCTCGGTGGCCGTCGAGGACATCGCCAACATCACCGTCCTCAAGGACGCTGCGGCAACAGCCGTCTGGGGCTCCAACGGCGCCAACGGCGTGATACAGATCACCACCAAGCGAGGCTCGAGAGGAAAGACACGCGTCAACTTCTCCTACAAGTTCACAGGCACATGGCAGCCCGACGGATACAACCTGCTGAACGGCGACGACTACACCATGCTCATGAAGGAGGCCTTCTACAACCCCTCGCAGAAGAGCGACGTCACCAGCAAGATTGAGGAGCTGAACTACAACAACTCGTGGGGAGAATATGAGAACTGGAACAACAACACCGACTGGGTGAAAGAGGTCAAGCAGTTTGGCGCCATGCATGACATCAGCATGAACCTCACGGGCGGCGGACAGAAAGCCACCTTCCGCATCTCGGCCGGATACAAGCACCAGACAGGCTCCATCATCAAGCAGAAGTACCAGAACTTCACCACACGCCTGGTGCTCGACTACAACGTGTCGGACCGCATACGCTTCTCCACCAACTTCGACCTGAACTATACTGGCAACGACCAGAACTACGAAGGCACCATCAACGGCGTGAGGCACCCCTCGCTGCTCAGCATCGCACAGCAGCTGGCGCCCAACATGAGCGTCTATCGCCAAGATGCCGAAGGCAACGACACGGGCGAATACTACCTGATGAACCCCAGCGCACCCAGCGGACTGAGCGTCAGAGACGGCAACTACTCGTCGCGCGAACTGAGCAGCGTACGCGCACTGGGCAACCCCGTGGCCATCGCCAACCTGGCGTGGAAGAAGAGCCAGGTCTACCGACTCACGCCCGACTTCAGCATCAAGTATGAACTGCTCGGAACCGACGCCGAACACCACCGGCTGACCTTCGACGGACGCGTCGACTTCGACATCTACGCATCCTCGACACCTACCTTCACACCGGCGGCACTGCTGACCGACAACTGGTACACCTCGTCGGAGTATAACCTGAGCACCAACTCGGAGAGCAACCGCCTCCGCATCGGAGGACGAGCCAAACTGCAATACACGCCGTACTTCAAGAACCAAGACCTCTCGGCCATGATGTACGTCCAGTATGAAATGCACACGCAGAAGAGCAACTACCAGTCGGTGGCATCCTCTAAACTGCCCGACGGCATCACCTCTCCCACCACCTACGGCGTGTGGAGCGGACTGGGCAGCTCTAACGGACGGGCAGCCGACCAGAACTTCCTCTTCAACGGACACTTCTCCTACAAGGGAACCTACAACCTGGGATTCTCGCTGCGCGCCGACGGCAACTCGAAGTTCGGACCCAAGAACAAGTGGGCCTATTTCCCCGGCGTCTCACTGCGATACAACATCATCGACGAGAAATTCATGAAAGCCATCAAGGGCAATTGGCTCTCCATGCTCGGCCTGCGAGCATCGTGGGGCATCGTGGGTAAGGCACCGGACAGCGACTACCTGTTCTTCAACACCTACAAAACCTCTGCCGGCAGCTACGGACCCAGCGGCTCCACAGAGACCACGGCATCGCTCGACGGACTCAAACTCGACGACCTGCGATGGGAGAAGACCACGTCGTACAACCTGGGCTTCAACATCGGCTTCCTCAACGACATCATCGAGGTGGACTTCGACTACTACCACAAGGACACCAAGGACCTGCTGCAGAAATCGGTCAGGATACCCTCCACCACAGGCTACGCGTCACTGTCCTACCGCAACGTCGGACGCATGACCAACGACGGATGGGAAGCCAACCTGAACGCCAAGAAATTTGTCAAGTGGGGCAAGTTCTCCATGGACTTCGGACTCAATGTCGCACAGAACAGCAACCTGCTCAAGGAGATGGACCAAAGCGTGCTGGACGACCTCAACGGCACCACGTGGAATGGCACGGTGCGAGGCAACTACAACAACCGCATACAGGTGGACAACTCGCTGGGCTCCATCTACGGCTTCCGCTACAAGGGCGTCTTCCAGTACACATAC
>Ga0310697_10006009_pt1 | contig 11611 bp, 4 predicted proteins | sample 172DNAGHGlowgp2_FD_203883 | JGI IMG/M metagenome (GOLD analysis project Ga0310697, IMG submission 203883) | Sheep rumen microbial communities from Palmerston North, Manawatu-Wanganui, New Zealand - 1728 DNA GHGlow gp2 (v2) (version 2) | ecosystem: Host-associated > Mammals > Digestive system >... | reverse complement strand
GCTGTGCTTGGTTTCATGCTCGTGCCTTTTTGTTGTTGAGGACTTGGGCGTCAGGCGATTGTCACATGAATGAGGCAACATGGCAGTTTGTTCGCAGCCACGCGGAGGAGGACGTGAGACAACTGGCGTTGGCGGGTTGCCCGCATGACGGCGTAGACCTGAAGGCGGCGCTGCAGCAGATAGCAGGAATGAAGACGGCCCGACAGAAACTGCCGTCGTGGGCCCAAAGGCAGGACATCCTCTACCCGCCACACCTGAACATGGAGCAATCAAGCAGCGAGGCCACCGCCCGCTATAAGGCGGAGGTGGCGTGGCGGGTGTGCGGCCTTGAGGACTGTCCCGGAAAGACGCGGGGCGACGGCAAGTCGACAAATCACGCCAAAACGGCCATCCTGGACATGACACTCATCGACTTGACGGGCGGAATGGGCGTGGACTTCTCGTTCATGGCGCGCGGGTTTCATCGCGCCGTCTATGTGGAACAGCAGGAGCAACTCTGCCTCTTGGTCAGACACAACTTGCCGTTGCTGGGGCTGAACGAGGCAGAGGTGGCGTGCGCCACAGCGCAAGACTTCATCGACTCTCCCGCTTTTCGCAATAGGGAAGACCAAGGAGATGCCTTTGTCTTTCTCGACCCTGCGCGTCGCGACCTCGCTGGCCGCCGCACCTACGCCATCAGCGACTGCACGCCCGACGCGCTGGCGCTATTGCCCCGGCTGATGACCTTCGCCTCCAAGGTGATGCTGAAACTGTCGCCCATGCTCGACTGGCACAAGGCGGTGGCTGACATACAGGGCGTCGGGCGTGGAAATGCAGTCGATGGGACGAGGCCGCACATCTGCCACGTGGCGGAGGTGCATTGCGTGGCGACGGACGGCGAATGTAAGGAACTGCTGCTCGTCGTCAAGCGCGGCGGACCACTACGCCCGTTGCGCGTCGTCTGTGTAGAGGGGGATAGGCGGTTCTGTTACGAATACGCGACCATTGCGTCGCTTCCAACCTTTGCCGAACCGCCGAAGCCAGCCGAAGGGATGGTGCTGCTCGTGCCTGGGGCGGCAACGATGAAAGCGGGATGCTTCAGAGAGTTGGAAGAGACCTTCGGCGTACGGCAGGTATCAACCAACAGTCACCTCTTCCTGGCCACTGCTGCGCTTACAGACTGTCAGGGACAAACCGCCGGCGTCGCTGACGTCTCCCCACATCATGAGGGACGTGCCTCCAGTGTCGCCGAATGGCCTGGACGGGTGTTTCACATTCAACACGTGACGGGGCTGAACAAGAAGGAGATTGCCCCTTTGGGCATTTGTCAAGCCAATGTGGCTGTGCGCAACTTCCCCATGACCGCCGAAGAACTTCGCCGCAAGCTGAAAATGAAAGATGGTGGCGAAGTGTTTGTCTTCGCCACCACCTTGGAGAACAAGCAGCGTGTGCTGCTGTGGTGCAAGAAAATGTAGCCATCCCTGCTCATTTGCCGTAGTCGGTGCGCTCGGCTCCGAGATAGAAGCCCGGTTCAGGCGGCTGGTTGTAGGCTACGTTCTCTGCGGCCACCGAGAGGCGGTAGGGCACGTCTTGCATGAGGCAGGTGATGCGATGTGGGGTGGGGTGGGGCGTGACATAGAGCCGCAGTTCGCTGTTGTCGCGCGTGCGCACCAGCACCTCTTCGCGCCAGTCGCCCAGCAGGTCGGCCTGCAGGCAGGGGTTGCTCTTTGTCCCGTTGTTGAATGTGACGCCCTCAAAGCGCTGCACCACATCGACGGACACCGCCTCCCAGTTGTACTTGTACACCCTCTCGTGGTCGAGCAACTCACGCAGGAGGTCGCCGTCCCACCAGATGCCGAAGTTCACTGGCAGATACTTGCCCTTGATCACCAGTTTGGTGTTGTCCTGATCCGAGCCGTTGCCGCGCTTGACGAGGTTGCCGTGTGTGTCGCGTATGCCGTGGCTGTCGGTGCTCCACATCTCCACTCCTGGGTTGGTGGGGTCGATGTCGGCTGCCATGCAGCGTCCGACGTCCGTCTTGCTCTTGATTTGGAAGATGACCTCTCCTGTGCGTGCGTTGCGGAAGTCCGACCCGTCCCGTTTGTTCTCGTGGCAGTCCCACACCTGCAGTTCGTCGCTGTCGGGGGAGAATGCCATCAGGTGGATGGCGTCTCCGTGGCCGAAGCCCGTGGTGTAGAGCCCGGTGCCATCGTCGTTGACCGCCATCGACCCGTAGGTGATTTCGTCTTTTCCGTCTCCGTCCACGTCGGCCACCCGCAGGTTGTGGTTGCCTTGTCCGGCGTAGGCGTTCCACTGCGGCACATTGGTGTCGAACACCCACCGGCTTTTGAGCCGTTGTCCGTCCCAGTCCCATGCTGCGATGACCGTCCGGGTGTAGTATCCCCGGCAGAAGATGGCGCTGGGGTGCAGTCCGTCGAGGTATGCGGCTCCGGCCAGATAGCGTTCCGAGCGGTTGCCGTAGGCGTCGCCCCATGCTCTCAGTTCTCCTCGTTCTGGCAGGTAGTCGGCTGTGGCCATGGCGGCTCCTGTCTTGCCGTTGAAGACCGTCAGGTATTCAGGGCCTTTCAAGATGCGCCCCGCCATCTGGTCCTGACTGCCTCCCCATCGTCCCCGTCGTCCCCGTTGAGGTCTTCCTTCTGCCCTGCGCTGCTCCATCTCTTGGCGTTGGCGGCGTTGTGCTGCCGTGTCGCCCATCTCCACCCAGCACGCTTTGGCGTCGCCGATGGCGCGTCCCTGTCCGTCGGTGGTTCCGTCGGCGGTTTTCACCATCATCTCTGCGCATCCGTCTCCGTCGAAGTCCATCACGACAAACTGCACATAGTGTGCTCCCGAGCGGATGTTTTGCCCCAGGTTGATGCGCCACAGCCGTTCGCCCGACAGTCGGTAGCAGTCGATGAGAGTTGGGCCGGTATGTCCTCCATGCGAGTTGTCGCGCGCGTTGGACGGTTCCCACTTCAGGAATATCTCATACTGTCCGTCTCCGTCGACGTCGCCCACCGAGGCATCGTTTGCCGAGTAGGTGTAGCGTTGTCCGTCGGGGGTTGTTCCCCCGTCGGGTTGCTGTATGGGGATGGGCAGGTAGCCGATGGGCGCGTTGGGCTGCAATGTATAGGTGGTGCTGGCCGCGCTTTCCTTTCGGTCGGTCATGTCCCTCAACTCGTAGACAGCCTTCTCCGTGCGCGGATGCTGGTCTACATAGTAGGTGCCTCCGCTGGTGAGTGGCTTGGGTGTGAGCTGTTTCCCGTTTTTGTAGAGGTGGAAGGCGTGTCCCTTTTCGTCGGAGCGCAGGGTCCGCCATGTGACGGCCACGCTGTTGTCGCTTATCGGTATGGCCACAAGTCCACGGTCCAATTTCTCCTGTCGCAGTTTGTCATAGTTGTAGCGTGGCTGTGCAGCCGCGTTGACGACCATCGTGGCTGCTGTTAGTGTCAGCAAAATCCTCGCTCCCATTGCGGTGTGGTTTAGTTTAGTGTCGATTCAACGTGGCCTTTTGACAGGACGGATTGTGCGGACTGTGGTTGCCGCATGGCAATCAATCCGTACCATCCGTCCCATCCGTTGTGCATGTCAGATGCTCTTGTCCATCTACTTGTTTCTGGCTTTCAGCAGCTTTTGGCTGCGTCCGTTCTTGCGTTCGATGTAGATGCCGTGTCCACCCTTCTCGGTGGGTCGTCCTCCCAGGTCGTAGGTCTGCTTGTTGCCGTCCTCGGCGTCGGCCTTGGTTCCGTCGATGCCCACGGGCTCTCCCAGTTCGTCCACCACTCCGTTGATCTTCACCTTGGCGCCGTTCCACTCTGTCAGCACGGGTATGCCTTCCGCCTTGGTCAGGTTTGCGCTGTAGTCCTCAATGTCTGTGCGTGCCTTCAGCCGCTCAAACACGCCGTCGAACATCATGTAGCGTCCGGCTGTGGCCTTGAGCGATGTGGTGAAATATCCGCGCAGGTTGTTCGTTCCTGTGATGATGGGGTTGTTGACGGCGTTTCCGCTGGTGTAGAATGTGGCCAATGTGTCCTCGCAGATGTAGATGTAGGGCATGCCGGCCACGGGCTCTGTCACCTCTTCCAGGGCCAGATACTGGTAGTCGGCCATCAGGCCGGCGATGCTGTAGAGCTTGATGCCCTCAGGCACGGGGCAGTTGTAGGGCAGGCAGACGGTGCTGTACTGGTTGGCCTTCACCTTGAACTGGAACATGGGGTGGTAGAGCAGTGCGAAGTCTGTGGCGCACCACCATCCCTCGCGGCGGTCTCCGCTGCTGCTGGTGTTGCCGTATTCGCGCCAAGCGTAGTCTGTGGCTCCCTCCTTCGAGCCAGCGAATCCGATGGTGACGCTGCCTCCCTCCGGCACGAAGACGGTCGGTGTGGTCAGCGTCTGCCACATTGTGGCGGGTGTGGGCAGGTCCATGTAGTCGAACTGCAGTTTTGGCGTGCAGGCCGTGTCCTGCTGGCTTACGATGTATCCGTGCTGGTCGCTCAGGCAGAAATGTTGCGTTGCGGCCTTGCACTCCAGCTGGTACAGTCCGGAGGGCAGCCCCGTGATGGTCTGGCGTATCTCCATGGTGCGCCTGTTGCCGTAGGAAGCGCCAAACCCGCTCCACCACGCGTTCCAGCAGGTCTTGCCGCCCTGTGTGGCCGTGCGTTGGTCGCCTCCGGTGTAGGTGCCCACCTTGGTCTCCCATCCCGTCGTGGCGGCGAAGGAGGGCGACTGTGGTTGCGTCTTCGACTTAGTCATGGGCAGGAAGTCGTCGATGGCCTGTTTGAGCAAGTCGAAGGCTTCCGCCTTTTCCGCTGCGTTGGCTGCTGCGTTGGCTGTTGCGATGGCATCGTTCAGGTCCTGCTGTCCGTTGAAGGGCATCTCCACCACCTTTTTTGCCACCTCGACGAGCGAGTCGAGGCGCGGTTGCAGGGCGTAGGCCTGCAGCGCCTCGCTGATGGCTGCCTCTGCCTGTGCCAGCACCTGGTCGTCGGCCTCGGTGAAGGCTGCCATGCGTGCTGTGAGTTCCTCGTTGAGCGACTCCACCTGCGTGTTGTACGCCTTGAAGGTCTCCGCCTTGTCGCGCAGCCTCTGCAGTCCGTCGGCCAGTGCCTCCTCGCGCGAGTCGTAGAGCTTGAACAGTTCGATGTCGCCCAACAGTCCCTTTGCGTTCAGCCATCGGAAGGAGAGGGTTGCATACTGCATGGTGTCGTTGTAGAAGGTTGCGGCCTGCTTCTCCCACGCCGTCGGGTTCCTCATCGTGAGGATGTTCTTCTCGTTGGCCTTGTCTCCGTCTGCCAGGTCCACTTTGATGAAGGTGCCCGCGTTGCTGCTGTTCAGTCGGAAGCAGTAGTTGGCGCCCTTTTCGATGCTGAAATAGGTTCTGAGCGATGCCGGGTCGGTCTGCCCTTTGCTGCCGTAGGCCTGCAGGGCGTGCTTGCCTGTGTTGCCCAGAGGCACGACCTCAAACCAGGGTTGCCCGATGGCCTCCTGCCTGCCGTTGGTCCATCCGTATGAGCCCATGCTGAAGTCGCCGTTGGCGATGATGTTTCCTCCTGCATAGCGGGTCTGCCCGTCGCTGCACTCCACGGCGTCTCCTGCCACCATGTCGTTGTTCGAGTAGTACTCCTTGCCGTTCATGTCGACGATGTGCACGCGGTAGAAGGCGCCCTCCGGAGCGTTCTCGTCGGTGTAGGTGTAGTTGGATGCGGTCTCCTTTTTCTCGATGTTGGCGATGATTTCCCACTGTCCTCCTCGCACCTTGCGCTCCAGGTCCATCACCTTGTTGTACTCGCCGTTGTAGTCTTTCCACTTGACGACGGTCTGCGTTTCGCTGTGTGTCCATGTGGCCTCCGTGGGGGCTTTCATGGTGGGCACGGTTGGGATGTGGTCATACCTGCCGTTGTATCCCACGCCCGTCTTCATGGTCGAGTAGTATTGCCCCGCCGCCGTGAGCGATCCGTTTTTGTAGAGTTTCGACGGGTCTCGCTCGGAGTTCCAGTAGTAGTAGCGCTCCACGTAGTCATATCCGTTCAGTTTCGAGCAGATGTTCTTCACGGCGTTGGCGTTCTGCGCCTCGGTCACTCCGCTGGCGAAGGCTCCGTTCGAGTTCCACGAGGCTCCCCACACCCACTCAGAGATCCATACGGGGCGGTGCACCGAGTTCACCCAGTTGACGATGTTGTTGAAGTTGCCCTCCGTCCAGTAGCAGTGCAGGTCGACGATGTCGCATCGCCATCCACGTGCGTCGATGGAGTCGAAGAAGGTCTTCAGGAATCCCGTTCCGTTGGTGTAGTCGCTGCCGTCCCACGACGATGGCGAGCAGAGTCTCATTCCTGTTCGCATGAGGCTTTGCCAGTGGTAGAGGATGTCGTCCAGCGTCTGCTGGTGGTCGTCCGAGGGGTTGCGCGGCTCGTTGTTGGTCTTCATGTGTGGTGAGTAGGTCTTGCTGCCGCACTCTGCTGCCGACGGCCAGTTCTCGTAGATGTGGTGGGGCACGCACTCGGCGTCTATGCCCCGGTCTTCTCCCACTCCGAAGCTGTAGCAGCTGACGACCTTCAGCGCCGAGCAGATGTCAGCGCCAGTGGCGTTGGCGATGCCAGCCTTGCCGGCTGTGTTCCACTTGAACACGCGGTAGCTCGAGATGGTGCCGTCCAGCACGGGTGGCATCTCTGCGAACTCCACGTCGGCGTCCTGGGCGATGAAGCATCGCTGGTATCCGTAGCCGCTGGCCTGTGTGGCGAAGGTCACCATGTATCCCCTCTTCAGCCGGAACGAGCGGATCTTGTTGTTCAACTTGGCGTCGGTCAGCGTGTTCATGAAGCCTCCCGTGTGTTCCAGTCCGAAGTCGCTGCACGACTCGCCCTGGAAGTTAGGCTCCGAATAGACGGTCAGGGGCTTGAAGTCCTTGTCGTAAGGCATGATCATCGAGCCCTGCTGTGCGTACATCTTCACTTGGCAGTTGACGCCGTTCTGTGCCACCGCGCCGTTGATGCGTATGCGGTTGGTCAGCAGCGAGAGTGCCGACGAGGGCTTCACGCTCTCGAAGATGAGCACGGCGTGTTCGGTGTTCACGATGTCCACCAGGCCTTCGTTGGCGAAGGGTGGGGTGCCAGTGACGATGTAGTCTACGTCGTCGGTCAGGGTGACGGCGCTTGTCACTTGTGTCACTTTGGTTTTTGTGTTGGCGGCCTCCATGCAGAGTGCGAGGGAGAGCAGCACCAAAGCGGAGATGATCTTCTTCATGTGTTATAGGTTAGTGGTTTAGTTGCATTTATTAATGTGCACATAGATGCCGCTGCAAAGGTACACATTTTCCCATAAAACACAACAAGTCGCCAAGAAAATTAATGCGTTTTCTGTCCAGAGTTGTTCACAGCGGGAGGTGGGGAGTTGGGGAGTTGGGGAGTTTGGACAATAGTTTTGCTGGCATTGTTCATGTGGACCCTCAAATTATGATCATTTTGTTGGCGGTGTTGTGTTTTTGTGTTCAGTTAGAATGAATAGGATGCACCTTGAAACACGCGCCTTTTTTTTGCAAGAGTTTTCTGCCAATCTGGAGCGAAAAGACTGCTTTTTCCGGCGTCTTGGACCGTGGAATGATGGCAGATTGTGGCTTGTGGATGGCAAGTGTGGCACTTTTGGGGCGCAAAAGTCACACGGAAAGGCGGCAAAAGTCACGCAGTCGGAACGCAAGTGTGGCACTTTTGAGGGGCAAAAGTGCCACACTTGTAATTCAAAATTTATAATTTACAATTGTTCCAACGCCAAAAGCGTTGGAACACAGAGACGTACGCGAATGTCGGCCTGGAGGCGATATTTTCGCCCGCGCGCCGTTTTCTGCGCGCCGACGCGATTCTGGAGGTGGATACTTCTGTTAAAGTTTTCTAATTTAAGGTGGGGAGGTGGGGAGATGGGGAGGTGGGGAGTTTGGGAGTTTAGGAGTTTAGGAGTTTGGACAATAGTTTTGCGGTCTTTAACCTATATTATTCATGGAATTTAGAATTTAGAGTTTAGAATTAAGATGTATTCTCGCTTCGCTGCGATTAACAAGTAAGAGTTTAGAATTAAGCCGCGCATGCCAATTCTTAATTCATAATTCCTACTCGCCGTAGGCGATAACTCTAAACTCTTAATTCTAAACTCTTAATTTTGTTTAGTCCGCGCATGCTAATTCTTAATTCATAATTCCTACTCGCCGTAGGCGATAACTCTAAACTCTTAATTCCAAACTCTTAATTGCATGAAATGCAAGAATGTTTTTGTTAAAAAGTTTTGGTGATATTAAAAATTGTCGTAAATTTGCAGCCGCTAATCTGCCAGAAAATTGAGATATGTCCGCTTAAAGAGCGTAGGAGCGACACCATAACTGAACAGTTTTCTTTCACTAATATTACTAACTTAATTCAACTGTTTATGAGAAGAATTTTTCTCTTTGCAACTGCTGCGCTTATGTTCGCAGCCGTTAGCGTGAATGCCGAAATCGTCGAGCGCACCGAGCCAAAGCCCGCCGCTTGGGGAGGCTTCACCAGCATCGCCATCGGAGACACCAACGCCGGAGGCGAAACCGTGGCACAGCAGGCCTACCTCTACCTGCCCATGTCCAACCGCTTCTTCACCCAGGGCAACGACTGGGGCACCCACGCCACAGCCGCCCGCACGGGCCTGAAGGTGGTCGTGAACAAGTATTTCAACGCTGCTGTCGAAGAGGAGTGGGACGGCGCTTCGTACATCATCGAGGACTCAGTGCTTACGAAGAAGCAGTGGCTGAAATGGTGGTTTATCGACAACGGCATCGGCATGTACGTCGACTACAATAACCAGCCCGACTGGATCTTCTCCGTGGAAGACAACGGTGAGACCTTCCGCCTCTTCGGCAGCGAGAAGAACCCCAACGTCAACATGACCACCTTCCCTGGACAGTATGTCGGATGGGCGTCGGGCAATGCCAACGACACGCACGTCGTAGCCAACCTGATGGCTGATGTCCCCACCAACGACATCAACTGGGCCTTCGTCACCGTCTCCAACTATGCCGCCTACGAGCCCCAGGCCCTCGCCTACGAGGCTTCGCTGCCCCTGCTGGAGGTTATCAACGAGGCCAAGGGCATGGGCATCAACACCGACGAGTGGGACGCCGTCTACAACAACCTTGAGTCGACCGTAGAAGAGCTCAACGCAGCCGTCGAGGCCGTCAGGCAGGCCATCGTCGACTTTGGCGCCAACAACGCCTCTGTGGAAAACCCCGCCGACATGACCACGAGCCTCGCCAACCCCAACTTCGACAACGCCAGTTCGACAGGATGGAGCGGCACGGCGCCCAACATGACCGGCTCGGGCTCGCACGGACCCGCCAACGTGGCCGAACACTTCAACAAGACCTTCGACACCTACCAGAACCTGACCGACATGCCCGACGGTGTCTATGCCTTCGAGGTGACGGCCTTCTATCGCGGACAGCTGGAAGACTACCTGAACCACACCAACTACAACGCCTACATCTATGCCATCAACGGCACCGACACCCTGACGCAGGAGGTGGCCAACCCCTGGGAGGCCATGAACACCACGCCCATGGCCGGCGCAACCTATTTCGGCCCCGAAGCAGCCGAGGCCTCGGCAGAGATTGACGGCGTGACCTACTACATCCCCAACGACCCGTCGGCAGGACGCCTCTACTTTGAAGCCGGATACTACAAGGCACGTCTGATGATGGCCTCCAACAACGGCAAACTGCGTCTCGGCATCAAGAAAGACGTGGCCGTGACCAACGACTGGACCGTGTTCGACAACTTCAAGCTGACCTTCTACGGCAACGCCACCGAGGCATACCGGTTCTGGGCCAACGAAATGAAGCAGCAGGCCTTCGACTACAGCACAATGGAAGACCTGCTCGTCACCACCAGCTATCTCGACGCCTACAACGAGGCGTTGGGCGGCTACGACCAAGCCGAGACCTACGAGGCCATCCTCGCCGTCAAGGCCGACGTGGCCGTGGCCACCGACTCCATCAAGGCCAACATCAAGGCTTGGGCCGACTTCGTGGCAAAGGTCAACGAGGGCGCAGAGGTGGCAGCCGACGACCAGTATGCCGACTCCGACGCCAAGAGCGAACTCGCCGACTTTGTCGAGATGGAAGCCGCAGAGTGGATAGAAGATGCTAAGAGCAACGGTGGCACGTATACCACACAAGAGTTGAAGGACTATGTCACATACATCGAAGCCCTCATCAAGAAGGTGCGCGAAGGACTGAAGGAAGACGGCGACGCCACCGCTCTGCTGGTCAACCCCGCCTTCACAGGCAACGACAACGGATGGACGCGCGAAGCCGCCAGCGGTGGCAACGTGGCATACGGCAGCAACTGCTATGAGGGATGGAACAACGCAAACTTCGACGTCTATCAGGTGGTGGAGAACGCTCCCGCCGGTATCTACGAGATCGAGGTGCAGGGATTCTACCGCTACTGGCGCGGCAACGACGCCTACAACGCCTACCAAGATGCCGTACAGGGCGGAAGCCCCATCGAGGTGCCCGTCTATGTCTACATGAACGACATGAAGACTCCGCTGGTCAACGTCTTCGCAGAACCCGTACCTGTGAATACGCTCTACACCACTCAGACCTACACCGATCCGAGCGGCGAGAACTGGTATCCCGACGGAATGGACAGCGGCAACGAGGCCTTCACCGCCGGCATGTACAAGAGCTCAGCATACGGTCTGGTGGGCGACGGCGACGCCATGCGCATCGGCGTGAAGGGATCCACCAACCAGAAAGGCGACTCTTGGGCCATCTGGGACAACTTCAAACTGACCTTCCGTGGAAAGAACCCCGTCGCCGTGAAGGCAGTCATCGACTTCATCCTCCCGCAGGCTTGGGCCGACTTTGATGGCGACATCTACTGCAATGCCGACCTGATGAGCGCACTGGAGGAGGCCATCGCCACCGCAGAGGAGGAGAGCAAACGCGCCAGCATTGAGACCAAGGACGCGCTCTATGAAGCACTGATGAACCTCGTCAAGGCACGCGCCGCACTGCAGGCCTCGAAGGACGCTTACGCCACCCTCAAGCCCGCCCTCGACGAGATGGAGGCCGCACTGGAGGCTTACGGACAAACAGCCAGCGAAGAGGCATTGCAAGCAGCCACGCAGCTCTATGAGGTTGCTCTTAAAGGATACACGGATGGCACCTACCTCGACTCGGAGATACCCGCCGTCATCGAGCAAATCAACGAGGCCATCGCACAGCTGAAGATCAACGAGAACGAAATGGCCAACGCCTCCGACGACAACCCCGTCGACTGCACCGACCTCATCGTCAACCCCGACTACGAGAACAACAACAACACGGGTTGGAGCGGCGACGAGCCTGGATTCCAGAGCTACACCAACGCCGAGATGTACCAGAAGAACTTCAACTACTATCAAGACTTGGCCGCCCTGCCCGAAGGCACCTACATGGTGACGGTGAACGGCTTCTACCGCCACGGCTTTGCCGCAGAGGACTACAGGCTCTACACGCAGAACCCCAACGAGGGCAACAACCTCTTCCTCTATGCCGAGACCTACGAGGACGAGGACACCATCGCCTACAGCGCACCCATCGAGCGTCTGGCCAAGTATGCCGAGACTTACACCAAGG
>Ga0310697_10006008_pt1 | contig 11611 bp, 9 predicted proteins | sample 172DNAGHGlowgp2_FD_203883 | JGI IMG/M metagenome (GOLD analysis project Ga0310697, IMG submission 203883) | Sheep rumen microbial communities from Palmerston North, Manawatu-Wanganui, New Zealand - 1728 DNA GHGlow gp2 (v2) (version 2) | ecosystem: Host-associated > Mammals > Digestive system >... | reverse complement strand
TGACAGCGGACTCCTGGGCTGGCCTCTGACGGTCAGGATCTCCGGAGCGACTGGTTTCGCATGGAAATTCTACTGGACGGGCAAGACCAACCTCGAGCCGCAGCCGGTTCCGAAAGAACTCGACTATGACATGTGGCTCGGACCTGCTCCTGTAAAGCCATATCACCCGCACAGGGTCCATTCCTCTTTCCGCGGTTACTGGGACTACGAGTCCGGCGGACTCGGCGACATGGGCCAGCACTACATCGACCCGGTGCAGTATATTCTCGGAAAGGATGACACCCTCCCGGTGAAAGTCGAAGTGGATGCTCCGCAGCAGCATCCTGATGCCGTAGGAATATGGCGCAGCATCACCTACACCTATGCCGACGGCTGCAAGATCATCCTTGAAGGCGAGGGTTTCGAGAGCGAAGGCAAGGTGCCTTACATCGAAGGTCCTAAGGGAAAGGTTTACAAAGGCTTCGAGTGCACCATCCCGAATGTGATGGACATCATCAACCAGCTCCCGGATCCTGAGCCTCGCCATACCGATTTCCTGGATTGCGTGCGCACCCGCCGCAAGTTCGCCCTCGCGGAGGACAACGGCCATCACAGCTGCACGATCGTGAATATCGGCTCGTGCGCCCTGCGTCTCGGCAGGACCCTCCACTTCGATCCGGACAAGCAGCTGTTCATCGGCGACGATGCAGCCAATCTGCTTGTCCACCAGCCTATGCGCGCACCTTGGAAGATTTAAAAAAGTAAGGATATGAAAAAGATATATTCGATAGCATTGCTTCTGGTCCTGTCTCTGTCGCTCTATGCCCAGGATGCCAGGAACAGGACAGTTGAAACGGTCGTGGCGGACGTGCTTGCAGCAATGCCTGCACAGACGGCAGATGTCCTTTCAAGCCATATGGCCGACCTTGCGGCCACCGCACCTCAGTCAGTTTTGGAAGTTGCCAAGCTGATGAAACCGGCCGCCGCAGGAGTAAAGAACAGCATTTATGAATATGCTCTCACGGGTCTGGTCAACTACGTCAACGACCCGCAGCACAATGCCAAGGCCGCTGAAGTGATGAAAGGCCTCCAGGCTGCCGCTGAGGCTTGCCAGGATGCGACCAATAAATCCTTCTTCGAGTCTCTTCAGAATATGCTCCGGCCTTATCAGGCACCGCAGGAAGAACCCGGCCTGACCCTCAAGGAAGCGAAGAAGCTTCTGAAAGCCGGCAGCACCGCGGAAAAATGCCTGGCTGCCTGTACCATAATGAAAGAGCAGCCTGCAAAGGTTTGGAAGACAGTTGCTTCCGCCCTTAAAAGCAATGACGGACAGTTCCGTAATTCAGTTATCGACAATGCTACCAAAGCAGTAGGTGCCAATGCCCTCGTGCCGCTGTTCGCCTCCAAGTTCAAGAAACTCGGGAACGAAGCCAAGGCGGATGTCCTGAACTGGTTCGGCGACAACAAGATTTCGGCAGTATCCGATCTTGTGGCATCAGCCGTGAATGAGGGAGGCGAGATTGGCAAGGCAGCCATATCCGCTGCCGGAAAGATCGGAGGGAAGAAAGCCCTTTCAGCACTTCTCGGCCAGCTTGGAGGAGAGAACGCCGAAGAAAGTCTTATCGCCCTGAAATCCTTCAAGGGAGATATCCAGGATGATGTTTGCGCTCTTCTCGCCAACGAGCTTGCCTCAGGCAAGGACTTCTCCGTCGGAGACAATGGCAAGCTTCTCCTGAACCTGCTCAATCTCGTGAACGCGAGGAAGATAGCCAAGGCGGCGAAGCAGGTATATTCGATGCTGGGTTCCGGCAGCAAGTACCTTGAGGCACTTGGAGTCAATGCCCTGCAGAACGTGGTGGGCACCGATGACATCGACAAGGTGGCCGGCTTGCTCGACAGTGCCGCCCCTGTTCAGGAGTCCGCTTTGCAGAAAGCCCTTACTTCGGCACTCCATACCCTGGCTCCAGCCGAGCAGTATTCTAAACTGTCAGGAATAATGAAGAAGGCTGCCAACGTGGCCAAGTTCTATCCTTGCCTTGCGGCTACAGGGGTTGACGAGGCCGTGGACGACCTTGTCGCAGACGTGGAAGGTGGCAGCGGGAAAGCCTTGCTTTCCCTTTTGAAGGTAGACAACTACAAGGCCGCACCGGCGCTCCTGAAGCTCGCCAAGTCTGACCTTTCCAAGTCAGGATCTTTGCTCAGCCGCTTCATCAGCTTGGTGGACGAATATGAAACTTCCGCCGAGAAGAAGCGTTTCAATCTCGGAGAAGTCCTCAGCCTCGCCGGTTCGATAGAGGATGTGGCAGTCAGGACGGTCTTGAAGAAATCAGCCCTCAAGTCCCTGTCCGGAGTGCCGACGATGAAAGCCTTCCTGCTTGCAGGAAAGTACCTTGGAGACAAGGAGGCTGCTCCTTTCAACGGCGCTTTTTACGAGGCTGCCGATGCAGTGAGGAAGATTGCTGCGAAGACCACGGAGGAGATAAATTACACCGACCTGAAGGATAATCTGACCAAGGCTGCGGAAATATATGCATCCACCGGCAAAGCCGATGATGCTTATTTGGTCAAAGAAATAGAAACGATGCTGGCCAAAGCCGAACCGTCACCGATATCCGAACTTACGGAAGAGGAAAAGAAGCAAGGCTTCGAGATGCTGTTCGACGGGACCAACCTCGACAAGTGGCAAGGAGACATGGAAGGGTACATTCCTGTGAATGGAACTATCTATGTTTCTGCCAATTACGGCTCTACTGGCAATCTTTATACGAAGAAGGAATACCGCAATTTCATCTATCGTTTCGAGTTCTGCTTCCTTCGCGAGGGCGTCAACAACGGAGTCGGTATCAGGACTCCGATGGGAGTCGATGCGGCATATTACGGAATGTGCGAATGCCAGATCCTCGACCACGATGCGCCTATGTATGCCAACCTGCGCGACTACCAAGTACACGGTTCAGCATACGGTCTGATCCCCGCCAAGAGGGTCGTCCACAAGCCGCTTGGCGAATGGAATACGGAGGAGATCCGCGTCGAGGGAGACCGTATCAAGGTTACCCTGAACGGAGAGGTGATTCTCGACGGCAATCTCCGCACAGCCTGCAAGGGACGCAATGTATCTCCTGACGGCAGCAAGGAGAATCCTTACACCTACGACCACAAGAACCATCCAGGCATGTTCAACAAGACCGGATATATCTCTTTCTGCGGCCACGGAGAAGGTCTCAAGATCCGCAACGTACGTGTCCTTGACTTAGGTAACAAGAAATAAAATAATCAGAATATGAAGAAGATACTTATAGCGCTGAGCGCGCTCGTCGCTCTTTCCCTGGGTGCTTCAGCCCAGGTGATGACACATCAGATCAAAGTTCCTGACATCGAGGGCTACCTGACCCTCAAGGGCGACATGCACACCCACACCGTTTTCTCCGACGGCAACGTCTGGCCTACCACCAGGGTGGATGAGGCCATCCTGGACGGACTGGATTTCTTCGTGATCACCGACCACCTGGACGGCCGTCACCAGAAACTTGCCAACAAGGGCCTGTTCAACTGCGACCGTGATGAATCTTACCGTCTCGCTGCGGCTTACGCGAAGTCCCGCGACATCCTGGTAATCCACGGCGGAGAGATCACCCGCGGTATGCCTCCGGGACACTTCAACGTCTCTTTCGTGGACAGCGACACCAAGATCGGCGAGGAGGAAGACAAGTTCGAGGATCATTTCGAGGGAATGGTCGCAGGGCTCAAGGAGGCTCGCAAGCAGGGTGCCTTCATGGTCTGGAACCACCCTCATTGGAGCCGCCAGGCTCCGAACGGACCGGTCTGGTACGAAGAGCACAGCCGTATCCTGGATATGGGCCTTATGCACGGCCTGGAGGTTTTCAACCAGTTCGACGGGTTCAGCAAGGAGGTATTCCATTGGGCTATGCAGAAGAACCTGACCATCGTCAGCGGTACCGACGCTCATAAGCTGATGGAACTCTGGATCGATTACGGCAACGGTGAACTCCGTCCTTGCACCCTGGTGTTCGCCAAGGAGAAAAGTGAGGCTGGAATCAGGGAAGCTCTTGACAATCACCGTACTGCAGTCCTGGCACAGCACAAGGTATATGGCCGGGAGGAGTTCCTCAAGCCGTTGCTGGATGCCATCCTCCAGGTCAAGTCGGTCAAGAATACGGACAAGAAACTGACCATCGTAGTGCACAATTGCAGCTGCGTTCCGGTCATCCTCTGCAAGGCTTCCGGCTTCGAGGACCTTGGCTACACGCGTGACATCGTAATCGGAGCAGATTCCGACTATACTATCGAGGTTACCAATGCTGAATATGGCACCAAGTTCACCAAGTCGTCAATCACCTTCGGCTACGAGGTCAAGAACTTCTTCACCGACGCCGACGTCAACTTGAAATACTCCTTCACCGCCGCCCTGAAGTAGAATTAAGCCCTCCGTCATTCCTGGCTCGACCTCTGTGCCGTCATTCCTGGCTCGACCGGGAATCCCTTTGCGTCGGTGGCAATGGTTCCCTTTACGTCAGTGGCTGCAACACCGGGCGCTTGCTGCTTCGCAGCCCTATACGGGTAAATGCGCCCTAACGTTGCAGCCAACTGACGTCTACTGCCCGTCGTCCCCGGCTTGTCCCAGTCCTTGGTGTCATTCCCGGCTCGACAGGGGATCCAGATTGCCGATCGTAGCCGGCAATGACGCTACAATGGCGCTTCGCGCCGGGGATCTCTGGTCGCTGGGTCATTTCGCCAAAGTGCTGCACAACGACCGGCCTCCTACGACACTCCAGTGCGTGTTAGCGTGCACCAGAGGCCGAAATCAAGGGGTGGTGTACAGCGATGGGCTTTCTACGGCACTGCAGAGGGTATCCCCGTGCAGCAGTTATGTAGAAAACGCCAAGACTGCAATGGAATATGTCAGGATGAATAACTGGACTACCCCGGGAAGCGTCAGATTTTCACGGAGCGGAGTTTCTTGCCGTCGGGGTTGAAGATTTCGATTGAGATGGATTTAGGGGAGACTTTGATATCTGCTCGTTCGCAGTTGGAGTTCACCAGGACCGGGAACTTGGCATCGGACACACCAACCTTCTCGAAGGCAAATTCGTGGCGGTGGCCGCAGATCATCAGGTCAACCCCGGCTCCGTTCAGGACCGGAAGGAAAATATTGGACATGTTCCAGTTGCCGTGCCAGGCATCTGTCGTCTGAGGAGGTATGTGGCTGAATACTATCCTTTTCTCAGCGTTCTTCCAGTCTTCGCTTGCCACGATGCCCTTGAGCCACTCCGCTTCTGCCCTGAGGTAAGGGTCCGTGCAGTAAGCGTCCTGATATTCGATATCGTTGTCAGGCTTGTCCTCTCCGCTGTCCATCACCAGGAAGAAGTAATTCCCGTACTTGAAGGTATAGTAAGGTCCGTGGCTCGGGAAGTCGAAATATTCCGGGAAATGGATGGCGTCGCGGCCGCGGAACTCGTGATTGCCCCTGACCATGTAGAACGGAAGTTCCGAGGCGAACAGTTCGCAGGCTGGCGTCAGGTCATATTGCACGATTTTGTCCACCGATGTCACCGAAGACGTCATATCCCCGTTGAACACCACGAAATCCATCTTGCGGGTCTTTTCCTGGTCGGAGAACAGCCTGCGCAAAAGAGAATCCTTCTCGTGGATATCGTTCACGACGGAGAACTTGACCTCCTTGTAGGACGTTTCCAGGGTCTTTACCACAGGAGGCTCGGCGGAATAGACATTGGCGCCGTATTCCCGTCCGTAATTGATATCCAGGAAATGGTAATACTTGTCGATAGCCTTCATCATGATCCTGTAGCGGTAGCGAGTGCCGGGCTCCAGGCCGGAGACGGTCACTTTATGCACCTTGTTCACGGGCTTTATCCCAGATCCGGACAGATCGTAGAATTTCGGCCTGTCGGCATAGTAGAAACTCTGGTTGTCGTCCGGAGCCACTTCCACCCAGGCGACTGCATCCACGTCTGAAATCCACATCACGGTGAATCCGGTCGTGGTCACATTCTGGATATAAGGACCGCATACTACTTTCGATTTCTGCGAAGATTCCTGGGCAAAAGCACAGACACCAAGCAATGTGCACAAAACAAAAAGGAACTTTTTCATATTCAATTGATTTTATCTTTTTCTCCTGTGTACATCCGGCATATTCCCAAGCTGAAGGCCTTATGTCGGATGTCCTTGAATCCGGCCTGGGCCATAATGGCTGAGAAATCCTCCTTCCCGGGGAAGGTCTTCACTGAAGCCGGGAGGTAGGCGTAAGCAGCCTTGTCCCCGGAAACCTTCCCGCCGATGACCGGCATGATTCGAAGGAAATATATGTCATAGAACCACCTGATAATCTTGTTTTCAGGCCTGGATAACTCCAGGATCACGACCTTTCCGCCAGGCTTGAGGACGCGCAGCATCTCGCGGAGTCCCTTGAGCCTGTCTTCATAATTCCGGATTCCGAAAGCTATCGTCACCCTGTTGAAAGTCCCGTCTGCAAAGCGGAGATTCTCTCCGTCTCCCTGTTCGTAAGAAATCTTTCCTTCGAGTCCCTGACTCCCGACCTTTTCTGCCATAACGGCCAGCATTCCCTCCGAAAGGTCCACTCCCGTTACCTTGACCTGGTCGGACGCTTTGGCAACGGCGATGGAGAAATCCCCTGTTCCGCACGCCAGGTCCAATACTTCCATAGGCCCTGAGCCATCGACAATCTCTTTCAAGGCTCTTTTCCGCCAAGTCTTGTCGATACCCAGCGACAGGATGTGGTTGAGCTTGTCATAATCTCCAGCGATGCTGTCGAACATCGATTCTATCTTCGCTTTTGCCGGCATGTACCTTGAATACTATAACAAATATATTCATATTTCGAAAATATTCATAACTTTACAATTTGTTAGAAAATATTAAATCATATCGATATGAAATTCAAGACTATCATCCTGGCTGTCGCAGCCATCGCAGCGTCAGTCGCTTGCACACACAAGACCCCTACTACCACTCTTTCAGGAGCCTATGGGATCGATTCCCCGAAGGAGGTCAACATCTCTATCCCTGAACTCGGACTGGATACCACTGTAGCCGTCATCGACAAGCAGTTCACCATCGACCTTCCGGTCGATCCTACCAAGACCGGTCTTATCAGGGTCGGCAGGGAGAAAGTCAACTTCATTCCTGACGGAACCCCTATGACCCTCGTCTTCAATGCCAACCATACCATCAACCTGCTCACGCAGGATCCTGCCAAGTCCATCCAGGAAAGGCTCAACCAGTACGAGAGTGCCATCAAGGAATTCGAGGCTGCAGCAAAGGCTCAGCTTGATTCCCTTGGAGAGGATGCAACTGCCGAGGCGAAGGAGAAGATCTACGACGAATATCAGGCTGCAGTCAGCGAGCTCAGCCGCAAGGTATTGGCCGAGAACAAGGACAACGCCGTGGCTGTCTATGCCCTTGACAACCTGCAGTTCGATGCTCCGGTCGCCGAGCTGGACACTCTGATCAAGTCGCTTGACACGAATGTTTCCAACAACAAGAGTCTTGCGGCACTGAAGAAGGCTGTGAAAGCCCAGATTGAAACAGGAGAAGGCAAGAAATTCACCGACTTCGAGGTCGGCGCACAGAAGTTTTCCGACTATGTCGGCAACGGCAAGTATGTCCTCGTCGACTTCTGGGCATCCTGGTGCGGCCCTTGCAAGGAAGAGATTCCTAACATCAAGAAGGTTTACAATAAGTACAACGGAGAAGATTTCGATGTCCTGAGCGTCGCTGTCTGGGATAAGGCTACTGCATCAATCTCTGCCGCCAATGCTCTCGGCATCACCTGGAAGCAGATTATCGACGCACAGCGCATCCCTACCGACATCTACGGTATCCAGGGTATCCCTCACATCATGCTCATCGGTCCTGACGGAACCATCCTCAAGAGGGATCTCCGCGGTGCCGACATCGAGGCCGAAGTCGCCAAGTACGTCAAAGCCAAGAGGTAGTTTTGTCCGGCAAGGAGCTTTCTGTCAGGGAGAAAATAGCCCTGTTCCCACATTCCCCGGGGGTCTATCGTTATTACGATGCCTCGGGGAAGGTGATTTATGTGGGTAAGGCAAAGGACCTCCACAAGCGGGTGGCCCAGTATTTCGTCCCTCCGGAAAGGCTCAATGTCAAGACCCGGCTCCTGGTCTCGAAGATCGCCGACGCCCAGTTCTCCGTGGTCGATACGGAGGCTGACGCCCTGCTTCTGGAGAACAATCTCATCAAGCAGTACAAGCCTCATTACAACATCCTGCTGAAGGACTCCAAGACATATCCCTGGATAATCGTTACCAACGAAGAGTTCCCGAGGGTATTCTTGACCCGCAGGGTGGACCGGAAGACGGGAACCTATTTCGGACCGTACAGTTCGGTCACCCATGCCAACTATCTGCTGGAATTCTTCCGCAACAACTATCCTTTGCGCTCTTGCAAGCTTAAGATCACGGGCGAGGCCATACTCCGGAAGAAATTCCGTCCCTGCCTGGATTTCCATATCGGACGCTGCAAAGGGTGCTGCATCGGAGCCATCAGCACTGAGGAATACCAGTCGAATGTCTCGGAGATCGTGCGGCTTCTGAAGGGTGGTGTCAATGACATAATCCGGGAATATGAGGGTGCGATGAAGGCTGCCGCAGCTGAACTCCGCTTCGAAGACGCCCAGATATTCAAGGAGAAAGCGGAAGCCCTCAGGAAGCATTATTCCAAATCCATAATATCCTCTGCTTCAGATGCTTCCTGTGATGTTTTTGCGCTGGTCTTCGATGGGTCTGAGGCTTTTGGCAACTTCCTCCGCGTAAGGGGCGGGGCTGTCATCCAGTCGCTCAATCTCGGATTCAAGATGAACATTGAAGAGGACCAGGCCGCGGTTCTGAGTGAATTCATAGCCGAAATCGAGTCCAAGTTCGGAGAGTTGGCGAAGGAAGTTATTGTCCCTTTCCTGCCGGATGTGGAAATGGATGGAGTTGAGTTCAGGATACCCCAGCGCGGTGACAAGCTTTCGCTCCTCGAACTGAGTGCAAAGAATGCCCGGGAATATCACTTCAACTCCCTCAAGCAAAGGGAGCGTACCGATCCTGAGGAGTATCGGAACCTGGTCCTTGAGGACTTGAAGAAGTCGTTGAATATGAAAGAGTTGCCAACGCACATCGAGTGCTTTGACAATTCCAATATCCAGGGCACCAATCCGGTCGCTTCCTGCGTTGTGTTCCGGGACGGGGTGCCATCGAAGAAGGACTATCGCAAGTTCAAGATCAAGACCGTCATCGGTGCCAACGACTTCGCTTCGATGAAGGAAGTGGTCAACCGCCGGTATTCCAGGATGATGGCGGAAAACCCGGAGGACCTTCCGCAACTGGTGGTTATCGACGGTGGCGAGGGACAGCTTGAATATGCCCGCCAGGCGCTTGCTGAACTCGGCATACTGGACAGGCTGACTTTGGTCGGACTGGCAAAGAGGATGGAACTGGTAATCAGGATCGATGATCCGTATCCGTTGTTCCTGGACCGTAATTCCCATGCTCTCAAGGTCTTGATGCAGATTAGGGATGAGGCGCACCGCTTCGGAATCACGTTCCACCGCGATTTGAGGAGCAAGGCTCAGATCAGGAGCGCCCTGAGGGAGATCAAGGGTGTCGGTGAGCAGACCGAGCAGAGATTACTGATGCATTTTGGTTCGGTCGCCCGTATAGCCGCCGCATCGTTTGATGACCTTTCCAAGCTGGTTTCCCCATCCCTAGCCCGGACGATCCTCGACACATTGAATCCCAAGCTGCCGCTGGAGTAATCCAACCTCCGTCGGTCCCAGCATGGCACGGCGAAGTCCATCCTCGCTGCGCTGCGGCAGAGTATCGCCCTAGCCCTCAGGGACACGACGGTGCCAATCACCAGCTTAGTTACCCCCGTCATGCCCGAGCTGGTTGTCGTCCTGCCCGGCCTGATCGGGCATCGCCTTGCGTCAGTGGCTGCAACAACGGGCGCTTGCTGCTTCGCAGCCCTGTACGGGTAAATGCGCCCTAACGTTGTAGCCGACTGCCGCCGGCCCCAACCCGTCCTGCCCGGCCTGATCGAGCATCGCCTTGCGTCAGCGGCTGCAACAACGGGCGCTTGCTGCTTCGCAGCCCTATACGGGTAAATGCGCCCTAACGTTGCAGCCGACTGCCGCCGGCCATTGCCCATTATCCCCGACCTGACTGGAATCCAGTAGACCCCTGTACCCTCCTCGTCTAGTTGTCTTGGTACTGGTTTTCCGGAGATGGTACATTTGGCTGGTATGGAAAAACCTTATAATCAACGATATAATCAATCAGATGGTAGCGAAATCGCCACCATCTGATACAGAAAGTTATTAATAATCAAATATTTCCGTACCAGGTGTCCTGTATCGTCCTGAAAAAAGTTTACCAAAAAAAGGTAAAAAAGAATGGAAGCAAGAAGCTGCCGGGCGATGCAGCGAGCCCAAGCAAAGATGCTGCGCGAATACTTCTCCGGAGTTCCCGTGGAGAGCCTGTCGAAACGATACGGGTACAGTATTGTGAAGATAAAGACACTCGCGACGGAGTATAAAAAGGGGAAAATTGATATCTTTGACAATCCGCAGAAACGTCGGATAGCCATGTCAATCATGACCCATCAAGAGGAAGTACAGCTTCTCCAGGACAAGATCAGGGCGCTGGAGGATGCGTTAAAGCTCTCCAATATCAAAGCGGAGGGCTTCGAGGTGATGATGAGGATCCTCAAGGACGAGTATGGCATCGACCTGTCAAAAAAAGTCGAGGCCGAGCAGTCGAAGAACTCAAGGAAAGACACCCGGAAGTAAGCCTTGATACACTTTGTGGACTGTTCGGCTTCACCCGCCAGGGATACTGGAAGCAGCGCCACGCCGCCTGTGCCAAAGAAATAGACGATACGGCCATTGTCAACGAGGTGAGGCTTATCCGCGAGGACCTGCCCCGGCTCGGGGGCAGAAAACTGTTGATACTCCTGCAGAAAGACGGTCACGACATCGGCCGAGACAGACTGTTCGATCTTCTTCGCGACAGCGGGATGCTGGTAAAGCGTCACCGCAGCCGCACGGTGACGACCAACTCGAGGCACTGGATGAAGAAGTGGCCCAACCTGATACGTGAAGTGGAGCCCTCGCGGCCGGATGAAGTATGGGTCAGCGATATCACGTATATCGAGGTTATGCGAGAGTCGACGAAGAACTTCCTTTACCTGTCGCTCGTCACGGATGCCTTCACGCACGAGATCGTGGGATATGCCCTGCACGACTCCTTGGATACGACAGGACCGCTCAGGGCGTTGAACATGGCTCTCTCCAAATATCCGTCAGGGACTCTGCGAGGACTGATACACCACTCGGATAGGGGGTGTCAATACTGCAGCCTGGAGTATGTCTCCAAACTGCAGGAACAGGGCATCCTGATCAGTATGACCGAGAATGGAGATCCGTATGAGAATGCCGTCGCGGAGCGAGTGAACGGTATCTTGAAAACGGAATGGTTGTATCAAATGACACTCGAGTCCAGCCACCAGGCACAAATGGCCATCGACAGGATCGTGTATCTGTACAACAACGTCCGACCCCACGAAAGTG
>Ga0310697_10006007_pt1 | contig 11613 bp, 6 predicted proteins | sample 172DNAGHGlowgp2_FD_203883 | JGI IMG/M metagenome (GOLD analysis project Ga0310697, IMG submission 203883) | Sheep rumen microbial communities from Palmerston North, Manawatu-Wanganui, New Zealand - 1728 DNA GHGlow gp2 (v2) (version 2) | ecosystem: Host-associated > Mammals > Digestive system >... | reverse complement strand
GTGACGTAATTTTCGCTAGTAACATAATCATGCGGATAAGAATAAGTATATAACGGTAAATCAACATTCTCTATAACTGAAATGCCATGACCTTGCGAATGAGCACCAACATCAATACTCATCCCGCTAGTGTATTGATATAAACGTTTATAGTTAAATAATGACCAATACAAATGTCTAATATCAATGCCATTAATTTCTGATGAATAAAATTCCTTAATCAACGGAATGTTTGAGTTATCAGTATCAATTGAAGGGTTGAAACCAATGCTAACTCCACTAATAGAATCATCAGAATTTTGGGTTTGATAACTTATGCTATTCCACTTTCCCCATCTTGCATAGTCTTCGTCACTGTTTTTCCAATCATATTTAGTGTCTCCACTCCATTTATGATACCAAGTTATTGCATCATCCAATGTATATTTTTTATTATTTCCTTTTAAAATTTTACCAGTAACTTGAGTATCAGCACTAACAAAATTTATATTATCCTCTAAATGGCTTTTTGGATGATATATAGTGCCATCAATTGTTTCAATAGGAACGTTTTCAACGTTTTCTCCGTGGAAATGGTTCACAGTATCGCCGCAACATTTAGTACATGCTGACCCCATGTTTTTGTCTTGATAGCCACAAGTCATGCAAATGTGCGCGCAATCATACTTGTAAGTATATTCAAGCCTCTTATTGAATGTTGCAGCAGAATAAACAATTTCATCATCTTCAGATATGCCACTTATCGTATTGGCAGATATTATATTGTAATCTTCATCGTATGACATTTCAATGCCATTGAATAACCAACCAAAAATACGGCCACTTTTCCAAATTCTGTTTTTGTCGATTCTACTTTCTAAATTGCTTGAATATAAATCAAAATTATTTCCAACAGCTGGAGCCAAAATTGTTAAATCAAAATCCAACCTCCTATCAACATACATGCCCCTCAAATAAGGCAAAGTATTTCTAGAACTAGTGTCTCCAGTTAAATTTTGTGTGCCTTGTGTATGAGCCAAACGAAAATAACTTTCAATTTCACCAAACACATCTTTGCCTTTAACTTTAGGTATATTATTATTTAATATTGGGCTGATTGATGCAAGCGAAGGACTTCTTTCAATTTTAATGTTCTTTCCATCAATTGTCTTGTTCGTTACATAAGAGCCATCCCTTGTAAATGCTGCAAAATAATTCCCTAAAAAGGTTGGGTTTTCGGTATAAATACCGTTATTAAAATGTGGGTCATTAACGCCGTTTCCGTTTGAATTGTTATATTTGAATAAGTTTCTTCCTTCAGGAGAATAGTTATAGCCAACGATATTAGGCGCATCAACCCTACATTCAACGCCATTAAAATCAGTCAAGACATAATTGCTTTTTATCTTTTCATAATCATCATATGTTGGGGTAACAGACCTATATAATATAGGCTGCTTACCGCCTTGGCTTGAAAACATGAAAGTTCTAGAAGAATTAGTTGTTATATATGCACCTTCAGACAATGCAAACATCTTATCAAATTTGAACTTAAGAATCTCACGTTTTGCTTCTGGTGTTGCAACATCAATATTCAATCCATCTAAGAAATCCTCCCACATATTCTGGTTTGACATATATGTTTTATTCTCTTCCTTTTTACTGAACATATAGCTGTCCTCTTGATGCAAGCCATACCAACCCTTGATATTCATATTAGCCTCACTAGTCACAGCATTACTGTTATAGAAAAAACTAGAATTAGCTATACTTGCCCCAGTAGTGTCAGTACCAGTACCAATCATGAATTTAGTAGGCATGCCATTCAACTCAGTCATAAATGGCTCTCCATTCAACACATTTATGATTTCACTACTTGAATTATTACTGATTAAATTATCACAACTACCACATCCTTGAGTAATCTTTATTACATATTGATTTGGCTGATATACATATAAAATTAAATAATATGCGCTAGTTATATTGCCATTTTCATCTTTAATTGGCCTTTGCTCCAAATAAAAATTTTTCTTTATAGTGCCACCTTCTTTTGGCGCGATATTCATGTGAACTGGTGTTTCCGCACTCTGAGCTGCCATTACTAAATTAACATTGCCGTCATTGTCACACAAACAATTTCTTACAGAATTTTCTTCACCATTGTTAAGTACCGTAAGCTCTAATCGTGCTTGGACATTATCAGAAATACTGTCAGAATTACCAGTTATACAAAAATGATATTCATTGGAATCATTATCATAGTATCCAGTGATATTAGTTATGTCACAAGAATATCCATCAACATAGAACTTGGACATTTCTATTTCTCCATAAAAGGCATTATCATCATTACAAATATAATCAATCCTAGTGGTTGCTGAATTATAGAATTTTGTTCCTAACGCTGTTGCCGTATATTCACCATTTATTTTAGACATGTCTAGCTTAACCCTTTCAGAAATTCTCCTTCCATCAGAGTCTACAACATCCAAGGTATACACGCCATTATCAAGATGCACACCATTTCCAATAGGATGGTACTTTCCATCACTTCCCTTTATCTGGTAATAAATTTCGCCATTGACATTACAAGTGACCGTATCATCACCATTAACAACTCCACCGATAGCAAAATCAGTATTTGTCATTCCCTCTTCTGATACGATAAGATTGTTGAATGAATCATATAAGCTGTAAGAAAATGGCTGTCTTACATCATCACATGTTACTCTTATATATGCATAGGCATTGTTTTTATTTACCCCATCGATATATCTCAATGGGTTTGAGTTTTTCTTTACATCACCAGCATATGCACTTGGACAATATGACATTCCTTGCGTTGTAATGTCTAATGTAAACGGCATCTTTTTTTGCTTAACGCAAGGTGAATAGAATAATTTATTAAATTTATCGATAGCGGTATTACCCCTATTAATACCAAAATAAAAATAATAAGAGTTGTTGTAAAGAGGCATATCACGCATTTTACCATCAACGTGGTAAAAATGCCTTTTTCTGCCCTTTTTCCCGTCCTTCTCAGCACCAAGTCTAAACGTTAAATATGCTTCATCTTTTTCGTCAAACATGGCTTGTTTAAATCCTTTCTTATACAAACTCATTGGAACTTGTGCCCTTCCATCAAAATCCAATGGATATAAATACTTAAACTTAGGAACAAGGTAGTTTGTATTTGCATCATAGACTTGTGTTTCATATCTGTCATGGGTATTCTGGTATTCTTGAGGTATGAAACCAATATGGTTCAATGTTGCAAACATCGCACGATTTTCAATGTCATCAAGTTCATATTTTGTAATAAATCCATCAGAATCAATCTCACCATATGACACATCATTACCTCCACCATGATACGCAACTTTATGTTTCATGTCTAAAGATACACCAAGCTCACTCAAACGCTCGACATTGATACAAGATTTTGGTCGCGTATTTGCATAGGTGCAAGCTAAATCCATGAAAAGGCCAGTCTTATAGCTAGGTGCTTTTTTACCGCCATCGCTATTCCAGTCCATACCAGTGGTAATCGTTGTTCCGCTATCTTCTGAATCCCCTTCAGTGCCATTATCAACGGTTTTATTAGCTTTCTCTTCAGATTCCTCAATTGTTGCAATTGGAGGAACATTTGAAGTTGTGGAAGGCAAGCAAGTATAGAATTGTGGTATTCCATACAAGTTCTTTGGGTCTAAATTACCTAATAATATAATATCAGTCGCAAAAAGTCTAACTGCCTTGAAAGATTTCGTTCTTTTTGACATTTCAAGATAATTATCCTTATTATCAGATGTTGCTTGTAAAGCAGCATAATAATATGCGGTCAATCCATCTTTATTCTCTACTGGCTTTATAAGCCCCCTATTATAACTGATAATACCACTTTTAGTCTTATGCCATTTCTTTTCGCCGTCTGGCATACTATTTTTATTGTTGGTTGCAGTCAAACTGTTATCAGTATACTTAATATTACAAGTGACATGTGTTTTGAGCTTCTTATAAAAGCCACTGTCAGAACAATAATCATTTTTTGCTCTGCTCAATGTAAAAAACAAAAAGGTCTTCTTTTTTCTTTTTCTCCAATACCAAAGAGGCATATAAAGACAGCCATTAACCCAGTCTTGATAGAAATCCAAACGGATGATTTTGAACTCAGTAGCAAGATTCCTCTGAATCTTATCCATAAGCTCTTTATCTTTTGTACTCTTCTTACACCCACTCTTCATTTCTTCTGGGCAACTAGCAGCTTTCATACCATTTTTGCACACACATCCTGGGTAATATGCAATGTTTCCTTCCAATTCACCAGCTGATAATGATATACAACCAATGTAACTTATTGGCGGTATAACGTATTTATAAACTCTTCCAATTAGTGGAAGCTTAAAATTTCGGATAGCAATAATAACACCCAATATCCTATCAACAGTACATATTATAACTGAATTGATTAGCTTAACAACCCACACAACAATTGTATAAATCAAACATAACGCAATATACACGAACGGCAAGCTTATGCTTAATTTATTAAATGGTATTTGGTTTTGGTCTTCAGCAAGGTTAGCACCTTTCAATCCGCAGAAATTCTTTGAATATGGCTTTGTGGCTACTTGCGTCTTTGGTAAGTAGTTCTTCACGCTATATACATTATTCCAATACAAGTCCCTAAAGCAGCTAGCTGGTGTTGCAGAACCAAATACATACATCTTTTCAATCTCACTGCCCTTGTCGCTAATCGTTGGTATTTCATTTCCTTCGTCAAATATTGGATTCATTGGGACAAGATATTTGGCAGTATGTTTTGAGAAGCCTTCATCACTAGTTTCATTCTTGCTAAATCTAAACCTTACTTGAGTTCTAGTTGGAATGCCTTTGTTAGGATTGTCAGTTGGTACAACATTACCGTATTCATCCGTACCAACATAGTCTAGGTTCATTGGAATTTGATAGCACCAAACACCATATTCATCAATAAGCTGATTACCTTGTATTTGATATTCCTCAACTAGTCCATCGGTTGTTTTACGAATCATTTCAATTGTTCCGTTACCACCAACAAGTTGTGTATTAAGGCCATTATCCACATCTGGAGCACATTTATGGCCTATTGCGTGCCCCTCATTATCAGATACAATTGAACCCATGAATACACAAGTAGGTTCAAACTTATATTGTATCTGAACATCACTACGAGTGATGCAAGCAACACCATTATCAGCGTCACCCCAGAATGGATAGACAAATATACTCTTATTCTGAGAGAATATCTGTGCTAAGTCATCCAAATTAGTACTTTCCTTAAACTGACTTGGACTATCAAACAAAGTTAAATTATATCCTTTATATTCAAAATCACGAGGTTTCTGGGAAAGTACGCCAATATCTGACAAATCCATTTCAATATGAACAGTAACGCTACCAGTTGGTACTGCAAATAGCATGAAGTCACCCGCATTATTTGTTACTGTGCTATATTTCCAATATTTGTCGTATACGTCAAGCTGTACATCATCATCAAGAACAAGTCTCTTGCTTGGGAATGTTCCCACAACCCTATAGCATTCGTCATCGCTATAGTCTGGTAATATATTATACCTTCTACCATCTTTGTCCTTTGTTGTAACTTCCTTGTATGGGTATATGGTTTCCATATCAACAGAGTCACCATCTGTTTTCTCGATGAACACAGAAACCTTTGCATTTGGAATTCCAAATGCATCATTAGCAAGAACCCTTCCAACTATAACACCATAATTGGAAGAGTGTAACCTATATGCATCCTTCTGCTTTAACTTCAAAGACAATACCTCAAGAAAATCGAAATCTTGTTGCATATTGACGTTAAGGCAAGTGTCGCAAGTGTCGCTAGATATATTAGTGTGTATTCTGTAACTTTTATCCATTTTATTTCATATATTTTCCTAAAAATTTAGGTAGAACAATTTTTGGTTCTTTTGCAAAAACAATCTGATAAATCGCAACAAATATCATCGTTGGTATTACAATAATAGACAATGCTATAAACACAAGGAATATCATGAATTTCCAAAAATATCTGTTTATTTTGGATAGCACATTTTCTTCTTCCTTAGTTCCGTAGTTGTCCTCCAAAACTATTTTTTTCTTACAATTGCAAGCCATAACTTTAAATTAATTTACACTTCACTTGAATGTCATTGTTATTTTTAACCTCGTACATACTGTTGTAATCCCCATACAAAACCTTATCAACTGCTAACAAGTCAATCTGTTCGACATCAGCACCATCTGGGTTATTAAATGGTTCTGACTGTGATACATCACACCCACCATTCTCATTATAAGGTGGTAATGGACACTTATCTGGTGAATATGTACCATTCCATATCTTATAAACCCTCAAGCTAATCAAACTAACAACGCCATCAAGTAGCATGATTTCCTTCTCCAAATCACCAAGGAATATATCATCACCCATTTCGTGATTATTTACGTTGAAATATTCTTTTACTGTATTAATGATATTTGTAATAACATTGGCTGGGTTATAATTTTTATCAATAAACACATCTATACCCAATCCTATATTATATACCCTACCGCTTTTAATTTCTATATAATCGTTTATCTGCTTGTAATGTGACATATACTCCATTACATTCTCTACAAGCGTCTGTGGAAGGGAAGAATCAAGCTGACCAAGGGCATTTATGCCCAAGAAATCCATTTCAATCTTGTTGTTAGTTTCAATGACAGTATTTCGAAACGGAGCACCATACTTAGGTGGCATCTGCATTAACTTAACCCTATAGTCTTTAACAGTAACCGCACGATTCTGAGCACCGCTATTGTATTTCATGAGGAATTTAATTTCCTCTGCTGAAGGCGCATCTTTACCAGCAACAGCGGTTGAAATATTTGTTACAGCCAACGATGTTAATACCTTACCTCGTTTAGAGCCATCAGTACTTCCAGTATTACCGCCCCAATCAACATTGGCAAGCGAAATCTTATTTATGGCTCCAGGACCTAAATTTGTTGAAACACCGCCACCAATTCTGTACAAGATATACATTGTCCAACCTTCTTTTGGCAATATACCAAGCATATCATTGTTTATGAGCTTAGATGCTGCATAATCACCATATGTTGTCATACCACTAGGAACGTCGTCATAAGAGCCATAACCATTTCCTGCTCCGAATATAATTTTCATATATCCGTTATCTGTAAACTCTGTAATGAATTTTTGCGTTAGAGGCTTCCACTTTCCACGATAATATCGAGACGTTCTAGCATTAATGACTTCACCACTTTCATTCTGTATTACTTCATAATAATCATCATAAAGATGTGGATTATATATATCATTAATAACATAATCATCTATATTTGAGTCTGTACCAAATCTCCACTGGTCTGCCAATGAATCGCATTCAAAGAAACGATATGTCATTACGGATTGGTCTGATATTCTATATTGTTCAGCATCAATATAATACTCGTAAATACTTGGGTTAGTGCCAAAATCACTAGTCTCCTTGAATATTATTGATTCTATATTTAATACATTAGTTTCTGGTAGTACAACCTCCATAAATGGCTTTAAATCATTAGGATATATTACTTTTTTGTATATTTTCGTTACACCATTTACAACAATTGTTGACTTAGATACATTATAGCCAGTAATATTTCCATTACCATCCCTAGCTGGGGTAATTTTTCTATTAGAAAAACCATCTTTATTGAATTGTTCAGCAAAATTTACATCCTCAGTAAGTTGATAGTTATAATCTCCAGCAGAAACTATACTAGTGCTCTGAAGAATTGGTGCGTAGCTCCAATCTGGTAGATGTATGTTAGTACTATCTGTTGGTAACACACAGCTTACTTCCACTTCACATATGGAAGATTTACGTCCAGGCACTTTTAAGCCATTAGCCCTAGCTTGGTTCAATACGCTGCTCTTTAGTGTTGCACTGTCGATATTTGTCTCTTGGTACATTCTATCGGTGTGATAAGAAAGGTCATCACCAACAGCAGATACAAGGTCTATAAACCATGCGCCAACACTAGAGTCATTAAAATCATCAGCCAATTCTGGATAATATTGATTGGAGAATTTAATCAATTCACCCTTAATATCATCGAATGTCCTACTTAAATAATTAATATGTTTCTGACTCACAATACTATTTTTTTATTAAAATTGGAGTAGTATAGAAGTTTTACTCCATTATTTTCACATTTTTGTTTTTTAATATTATCTTTTTTAATGGTATATTTAAACTGTTCAGTTGCCCATTTTATCCCTTTTCCTCCGAAATCAACTGGTTTGTAATGTTGTTCCCCTTGGCATTCTATACCAATATTATATTTTGGTAAATAAAAATCTAAACTCTGCCTACCTAGCCAATTAAATCTTTTTTGTTTTTCAAAAATTATATGTCTTTTATTTAAAAACATTTCTACTTCTTTTTCTAACTTACTTTCATTACAAAATGGACAGCCGTTTTGTTGATTTATATGGTTATTTGGTGTTTGTTTAAAATGTTTACCACATTTTTTACAAATAATTTCAACTTTTACATTCGCCCCTTTATATTCAGCAAGAGAATAATTATATTTATCTCCATGAACTTTTCTTGCTCGGTTTATAAATTCTTCAGTGGTTATTCTACCTCTAGTATTCCAAACACGTTTACCGTGATTAATATGACATCCGCATCCTTTTAAATGATTCTGGGGTAATTGCCAAAACTCCCCACATTCCTTGTCAATAATACAAACCTTGGTATGGTTATTTACATATTCAACTTTAGAATAATCATATTTATCACCATGAATTTGTTTAGCTTTTCTAATGAAAGATTCTGTAGTATTCTGTGCATTTCTAGCACATTTCGGACATCCATCACCATTCATATGCTTTCCAGCTTGTTGCCAAAATTCGCCATGAATAGGGCATATTATGCATATTTTTTCTTTAGATTTTATATAAAATGATTTACTGTAGTCGTATTTAAAATTATGTTTTATGTTTGAACGTTCTATAAACTTTTCTGTTGTAAGTTGTTTTTTTCCACCCATATTATACTTGAACTACTATACTGTCATTTGTTACTTTATTCCCCTCAGAAACACTATAGTCTAATCTAACGTATATTTCTGATTCATCGTTTTCGTTTTTAACTATTTGTATGTTGTTAATGTTAATATTGCTAGCCCACCTCTTAACTGACTCAGTTACTTCATTTTTCACAGCTTCCCAAGTTGTTTGGTCGCTAGGCTCGAAAATGTACTTAATGAGGTCTGTGCCAAACTCTGGGTTTCTAATTCTCTGTCCTTTAGGAGTGAACACAATATGCATCAATTGGCTTCTTACCTTATCCTTCGTGGATTCGTTTGCATCCAAATAGAAATTTTGAAAGCCCTCAGATGTAAAAGGGTACTTTATCCCAAAATATTGCCTTTTCGCCATATAACAAAATTATTTCTCTATAAGTATTATAAAACATAATTTTTTTTTAGATAAAATAAACAAAAAAAGCGAGAGTCGTTAAACTCTCGCTTAATATTAGATAACTACATTATTATCGTGTTAGTCGTAATACTTGTCTAAAAATTCATGCAACGTATCTTCCAAATTATCAACGTAGCTGTCATAGAGCTTGAACAAATTGTCAAAAATACCATGCAGCACGTTATTAACCTCGTCAACCTCACACTTACAGCTTTCATCAATTCTATCACTGCAAGCACACTTCTCACAAGCAAATTCGTCACCATCGCCATAATATCCAGTAGCGGCATGATTGTTTACAAGGTGGGTGAAATAAAGGAAATCCTTATTAGAGAAATCAACCCATCCAGTGAACTCAGCAGTAAGAGGCTGCTTATGATAATCAACCCCTAGATTGATGTCCTTGCGGATAAAGAATGTCTTTACACGTCCATCCTTATACAATACTCTGTACCACATCGAAAATGCCTCAAACGAATAACAAAGACAGTGGCACATATGGAACTTAGACTCATCCCTTTCCAATTCATCATTAAGCTCACGTAGAATGTGCGGAATAAAAGGACAAATGACAATATATTGGTCTGTTTCTAGGTCAATATACTGTTTTCCGTACTCATACTTTTTCTTGGTTTTTTCCCAAGCATCTTTAAATGTTTTGTACATATTGATTGATTTTTACTTTCTGCTGCAAAGGTACGAAAAAAAATAAAATCTACCAAATTATTTAGCGGAAAATTAACATTTTTTATATGTTATTTAATCGCTATACATTATATTTATAATATAAATAAGAATTATTATGAAAGTAAACATAACAAACGAGCAATACAAAAATCTTATAATACTTGAGGCTGAGAACGTTGCATATAATAGGAAAACAGCCACTGAAGACAATATTAAAGCTATTTGGGCTGCAATTGATAGAAAACAGAAAATGTTGCAAGATGAAGTATTTGGTGAACTCAGCGAAAAAATCTATGACATTACAATAGAAAAAGCCAAATCAATGGGTGAAGAATTCATGAGTGTTCCTAGGAACATCTGTAATGCTGGCAATGATAAACTACCATCTAGCGTTCTTATTATTAACATGTCATCTTCATTAATGTGCCCTTCATATTATTTAGGATTATGCACAATTACAAACGGTGCTTGCTATGCGCAAAGAGCTGAAAATCAATATTCTTCAAAAGACAAATCTAGCGTTCTTACTAATAGGTGGAAAACTGACTTGATGCATACTCAAATGCTGCAACAATACCAACACGGCAATAAAAAGCCAATGAGAGACTATTTCAGCTTAATTGAAACCTATATACAATTGGGTAACGCATATTCTGAAAACTTATATAAAAAAGAATATGCAAAAATGAAAATTAGACTAGGTAGAGATTTAACAGAAGAAGAAAAAAATTTTCTTAGAATACAACAATCTGAAAATAAAATAACAGATGTAAGAATAAACGAAACTGGTGATTTCCAATGCCAACTTGCTGTAAACCTTTGGGCTAAATTTGCTGATAAAATAAAAAAGAAATATGGTATTAATACACACGCCTATACTGCTAGAAACTTAGATTTTTCAAATGTCTCTAAAAGTATTGCAATCAATCCATCACATGAGGGAATAAACTTAGGTGATGCAAAACCTAGAATGTTTAAAGCTGTTGGCGATAAATTCTACGATAGTCTAGAAGGTGGAGACAAAGTTGAAAACAGACAACCAGTATTAGGTATGGTTAATGGTAAATATTTCTATAAATGCCCTTGTAGTAGAGGCGAAACACATTGTGACCAATGCGGTGTATGCTTTGCTAAAAATGAAACTGGAAAACCTTATACAATATATGTAAAATATCATGGATTGGTTGCTGCAAATGGATTTAAAAACTTATTCAAAAAAGATGAGGTCGAAAAAGTTATAGAAAAATTATATGAAAATGGATGGATTACAGAAAAGGAATACCAATCATATATATCCCCTAAAAACCAAAATTTCTTGGATAGCATATCTAAAAAAATTGATAAGCAAAGAAAAACAAAAAACAAGAAAGGCTGAGAAGAATATCTCAGCCTTAATTTTTTTTCTTTACCTAACGTAAAAC
>Ga0310697_10006006_pt1 | contig 11616 bp, 13 predicted proteins | sample 172DNAGHGlowgp2_FD_203883 | JGI IMG/M metagenome (GOLD analysis project Ga0310697, IMG submission 203883) | Sheep rumen microbial communities from Palmerston North, Manawatu-Wanganui, New Zealand - 1728 DNA GHGlow gp2 (v2) (version 2) | ecosystem: Host-associated > Mammals > Digestive system >... | reverse complement strand
AGAGCTGTTGAGAATGGAGAGGAAACAGCAAAAGCAGAATTATCTAAAATAGACGCATCAGCTATTGATTTCAGCGAGGACAAGACATACAATGAGATGTATGTTTCTCCATCTGTTCGAAAAAGAAATGAAAATGAAGTTAATATACGTGGTGTTGAAGTTTGTGATGAATTTACCGCCATTCATTGTCTCATAAGAAATTCAAAGAGCGAGATGAGTGGTTGTTCCGTGAATCCCGATGCATATATTCGAGTCAAGTCTTCAGGAAAAAAGTTTATTTTAATTGGTTCTGAAAATATCGGCATCTACCCTCAGATGACAACTATAAATAGTGGAGAGGAAAAGCTGTTTACTCTATATTTTGAAGCTATACCGATTGACTCCAAAGAAATTGATTTTATCGAATCTGACAAAAGCGGTTGGTCTGTATGGAAGTTCTATGGTATCAAATTAAAGAAAGAATAAAGGTGGTTATTGTGGCGGTGTCACACCTCTTCCCATTCCGAACAGAGAAGTTAAGCCCGCTTACGCCGATGGTACTGCTATGAAATGCGGGAGAGTAGGAAGCCGCTTGCAATGGGCATAAGTTTAACACGGTTGGGGCATTTGCCCGAATGCTTAACTCGACCTTAAAACAATGTAAGAATATGAACAGTAAATTAGTTCGTGCTTAGATTGAGTGTAGAAGGATGGCTCAATCTATAAAGCACACGGTAAGGAAGATGATACTTCCACTATCCTTCGCTTTAAGTTTCGTAAATCTATAGTCTGCCTATCACGACTATTTGTAGCAACCATCGCTTAACGACGAACTCAAATATGAGTTTAAACTGTTGGGAGCTTCGGAGAAAGTGAGGAAATAGAAAGACTTCTATATTAGATCCGAAACATTGAACTCCTAAAATCGGTGCTGGTAATTGACGGAATACCTATTCGTTGTATAGGGGGCGGTTCGATTCTGCCTACCAGTCCAAAATAATCTTCTGGAGGCTGCCGCAGAATCGCCAACGTCAGCCTCCACATAGTTAAATTGTATCCTCAAGCAAACGGCTTTGCTTCTTGTAATTTCCACCGCCGTAGGATTTATGGAGGAGTTGCTTCAATTTGTTTTCTTTTGATGCTGATATTCTTGGGATGCTGACTTTTGATAAGACGATACGCGCATTCAACTTCTTAACCTTCTTGTTTGGCCGCTTCAGGAGAATGTCTATTGTGCTATTGATTTGGTCTAATGCATGATTCAAGTCCGCGCCTTTTAGTTCAATAAGGAACAACCAATCATTTTCAGTGTAAATGCCATTGTCGCATTTCAACACATTTTCGTCGTTGATAAGACCACCATCTATTCTATAAACGACAATCTCTTTCCCAGATTTGTTGTGCAGTTTATATGTTCGGTTCTCGCCTGGTTCACGCAATGAAACCTCCTTACTACAATCATGACGTAGGATGTAACCGTTATCATGGTATGCCTGAAAGAACGGCCTTTCCTTCTGTTCTTTAATCTTCTGTGCCATCGCTGTCGTCAAGTTGCAAAAGTTGGTCGTACTGTTGATTTATCACATTGGAAATGCTATCAATAAGTTCCGCTTTGATTTCTCCCAAATCCGCATCTATAATGTCAGAGGCTTCACCGTCTTGCAGTATATATGCAGATACTTTCTCCAATGGGAGCCAAAGTTCTTTTTGAATGATTGAACTGGCTAGTTCGGGATGCTGTGCACCAACTTTGGCTGCGTAAATCAGATTATTTATGACAGTTAATGTATAGGGACTGTGAGTTGTCAATATTAGATGACCAGAAGGAGCACAGTTAAGCATTAGTACAAGTAACTGAATCGTGGACATCTGGGCTTCGGGGAACAGGTGTGCTTCAGGCTCCTCAACGATACGAAGTAACTTGTTTCCTTGGTAAATTGACAAGAAAGCGTCTTGCAGAATACGTATCGATTCCTGTTGCCCTGATGATGCATTTTTCAAATACACGTAGCCTTGTCCGGGATGAACGATACGTTCTCCAAACTCTGAATTAGAATATTGGCCACGGAGAACCTCACGGATAAGTTTGTATGCCAATTTCAATCGGGGTTTCAATCGTCCATTTGCATGGGTTATCATTCCTTCAAAATTACCAAGATTGATAAAAGCCTGACGCATTTTTACAACGCGCTGCATAAAACTAAGCATCAATGTCTCGTCAATAGTCTGTTCCTTTGTCTCAAATGCTCGATGCCCTTGTTCCTCAATGCTCTTCTGTATGCTTTGCTGGAGCATGTTCTCAAAAGTCTCGCTATAGCCGATTGTCGCATTTCGACCAGCAAGAATGAACAAAGAATCATTGTGCTCATTGCAGAAAAGTGCATTTATCTTATCCGCTAACTGATGGAGGTAATTAAGATGGCGCTCGTCCAATGCCACTTTTTTTGCGACATTATCTGTGTTTTCCAAATCTGACTTGATTTGAATTAGCATCTTCTTATAACCACGTAATTCATCTAAATCCCTTTCAGTGAAAAAAGAATCTGAGAAAGTAGCATTGATTTTCTTCTCACTACTCAAAGATAAAGTCAAAGAGCGATTTTCTGCATAATGATATACTATTCGAAACTCTGGCAAATGGAATGTGGAGCCAAAGAAATCATAGAATTTCTCTCTTATTGGTAATTTCAGGTCATGCGTCAAATCAACTTTTTTGTTGCTTGATTGATAGTAACGCGAGAAAAACTCTGATGAAAGTGACTGAAAAAAATATATCAATTTGGCGATTGTACTTTTACCACTTGCTTGCTGACCTATTAGGACTAGCAACGGGCGTATCTCTATTGATACGTTTCGGACAGGGCCAAAGTTTGCTATTTCTAATCTTTGTGACATGCTTATTTCTATTTTTGCTGCAAAATTAATTCTTTTTTCTCAATTATTAATGCATTTCCTCAAAAAACACTCTAAAATTTGCACAATTCGGATATTCTGTGTACCTTTGTCCCCGACAACGAGCCATTAAACAGGCTGGTGGCTCAGCGTCGGGAGTTCTTTGATATGCAAATCACGGCAGAATGAGGAAATGAGAACCGTTGCCAGTTCGTAACCCAGATTTTTCTCAATCCTCCGAACTGCCTTTATTTACAAAAGGTTTGTGATTTTATCCAAAGTTACAAAATAATACTGAAAAACACAACCATTCATTCGACTATTTCACAAAAAAAAAGTAATTTTGCAGTCTGAAAGAACAAATCATCGAGAAGACTATGAAAACAACATTCAACACTATCATTGCGGCTGCAGCTGCCATCGTATGCTACTCATGCCAGAACAATGGGGAGCCGTCCATTGCCGCTTCCTTGCAGACCGACTCTATCGGCTGCGAACTGAAAGACTCCATCAATACCATCCACGTCGCCGGCGACTTCGCCCCCGTCTTTACGATTGCCGAGTGGATGAACGAAATGCTCGGCGGCGACTATGCCGGCGACTGCCTCGACGGACAGAAGATGTTCCAATTCTATGTAAACAAGACGAAGGAACTGTTTGATGCAGAAAGAGCCTCGTGGGGTGAGGATGCTCCCCAAGATCTCATCAACACTGAATACATTCAGGAAAGAGACTTCGCTAAGGATTGCGAAACAGACAAATACATCACCTACACGCTGACCACCGACTACTATCTGGGCGGTGCCCACGGCAGTTACGAGGTTTCCGGTCAGACTTTCCGCAAGCAGGATGGCCGCCGCATTGGATGGGAGATACTGAATAACGACAAGGCAGAAGACATCCAACAGTTGCTTAAGGACGGGCTGAAGGAATACTTTGAAGTCTCCGACGAAGAAGCGTTCCAAAGCTGCTTCCTCAACGAGGCGGACTACTATTATGTACCCCTGCCGAAATGCCCGCCATTGTTCACTCAAGAAGGCATTCTCGTGCAATACCAGCAATATGAGATTGCCGCCTATGCCTTGGGACTGCCAGGCTTCACCATCCCCTACGACCGCATCCGCCCGTGTCTCAACATCACCGGCCAGCGACTCATAGAATAAATGAGGCTTTTCATCATCGGATTTGTCGGATTCACTCTATATCAACTACAATCCGATGACAAAAATGAAAAAAGCGGTGGCACTCAGATGAATGAAATGCCACCGCATTGTTTTGTCAGAAGCCGCGTACTACAGGGCGAACTTGTAACCGACAGTAATCTGGAAGACATTGTGCTTAGCGTCGCCGCCGTCAAAAGCCTTGGTCATACCAATGTTATAACGGCCATCGATGACAATGCTCTCATATTCATAAGACAAACCAACGGGAATGGCGAAGTCAAACGAATTGGTATTGTCAATGTCACGAGAGAGGCTCGTATTTCCATTGTCAATCTTAATCTTTGAAGACACATTGAAACCAGGCTGCACACCAACCTTCAATGCCAAGCCCTTTACAACATAGAAGTTGGCAAGGACAGGAATATTGATATAATCAGCCTTAATGGTATTCGTGGTGTTTGCCAAGTCGTACTTCAAGCCCTGCTGCGAATACAGCATACCGGCAGAAAGACTAATGATTGGAGTTGCCTGATATTCGAACTCACCACCGACTGAAAATCCAAGACGAGGATCTGAATTGTCATATTCAGACATATTGGCAATGTTAAGTCCGACCTTAGGCTGAAGGGTCAAAGTACCAACTTCGTGCTGAGCAAAAACTCCTAACGAAAGCATCATCATTGATGCCAAAACACATAATTTCTTCATGTTCTTTTTACTTAAATTGTTTTTATAATACCTAATTTCCACGGGATATTTCCCAAATGGACGTGCAAAAGTAAACAAAATAAAGACATTGAAGCCATTTTTTTATTAAAAAAAGTATAAAAGCCAACTTTTAGAACTACTCTGTTTACATATAGAATAGTTTGCTATTACTTTTTTCACACTTTCATGTCCTTTATGTCCAATCATCATTTCGTCTTTCCATCCAGCCAGTCGCGCACTTGCTGGGGATGGTCGGTGTTGATGAAGTCAATGCCGAGGTCAAGGCAGAGTTGCCAGGCCTGCTCAGTATCGGGCATCGCCCAGAAACGGATCTTCACGCCTTTGGCATGTGCCTTGTCGACAAGTCCCTGCAGAAGGGCACGGTCTTCCTTGCTGATTTCCGACTTTCCGTCCCACTGCGAGAAGTTCTGAAACTCCTGGCTGACAAGCGGCACAAATTTCAGCTGTTCCTCAGTATACTTTTGCAACGGGTCTTTATCACCCACGTCGATGCGCCCGTCTTGAAGAACATAGGGGGCATAGTCGGCAAAATGGTCGGGGGCGATCTCATCGCCCGTGATGACAAGACTGACGGCCGTCGGATTCTTCGTCGTGTCGAAAAGCTGCTTGTAGCCTTTCTTCTCTATCATCTCCTGCAGGGCAGCGAGGGTTTCGGCACCGTTCTTCAAGTCGACAAGTAACTGCAGGGGTTCGCCGAAAGGATAAGCCCGCTGGCCGTTTTTCTGGAAGTGAGCCATCAGCGGATCAAGATACATGGCTTCGAGGGTGAGTTCCGGTCGAAGGTCCTCTTCGTCGTGCCCAACATAGAACTGTCCGTCAATCATGAAGATGTCGGCCTCGATAGAAGCCGAACGGGCTTCGTAAGCCCCGACAAAGGGCCGCTCCTGGGCATAGTCGTTGTGCGAGTGGATACCCACTGCTGTGGTCTGTGCCTTCTGTGCCTGCATACATGAACTCATGCCAACAAGTAGCACGGCAGCCAGGACGGTATTGAGGAATCGCTTGCTCTTTTTCATCTCTTTCTACTTTTTTATATAGTCGTTATATACCTTAATAAAGAATACGATGATACTACACACCGTCGTAATGAAGTTGGTAATGAAGAGTGCCCAGAGTATTTCCGGCTTATGCAGGATGCCTTGCAGCATAAAGCAGATGCCGCCGATAGCCATCATCAGGAAGGTCGGCAGGGCGATGTCGTCGGTCTTACGGGTCTTAATGGTTTGAATTGCTTGGGGAAGATAGCCTAAAATCAGACAGATACTGGCTACCCATCCGCAGATTCCATAAAATGTTGATTGTTCTATCATAGTTGTTTATTATTGATTAGTAGTTGCAAAGGTACAAATAAAAAACGAAAGAAGAAAAAAAGAGCGAAAGAAATTCCTTTTTCAAGTTTCTTCGAAGCCATTCGGCTCCCACAGATGGTGCTGCATGTCGACACGGCCATTGGCCTTGAAGGCGACGCCCTCTGCCAACAGCATCTCCCGTTGGGCAGCCCAGCCGGGAGCGGTGCGGCCTACTGCATTGACGACCCGATGGCATGGCAACCGTTCGGCACCAGATGTATAGTGCAGTGTACGGCCGACCATACGAGCATGGCTCGGCCAACCGGCAAGGGCGGCGATATGACCATAGGTGGTGACACGACCGCAGGGTATCTGGCTGACGATATTCAGGACATCATCGCGAAACTGTCGCATCTGCAACTCGTTCATCTTGTCAGGATACTCATCCATTGGTCAGCTCTGTCAGTTCACGACATTCTCCGAGCAAGTTCCAAAGACCATCTTCCGACAGCACCCCTCGCTTCAGGTCTGCCGGTAACAGTCCGGCCTCATCGGCCTCGTAGTCTTCAATCCACTTGCCGTCGTAATAGGCGGTAAGCAGCTTAAAGTCCTTCTTTGCACGCTTAAACGCATCGAGTGCGGTTGAGAGACGGGCTGCCGCTGCCGTCAAACGGTCGAACGACTGCTCCATCCGCTGGATACGTTCTATCTGTTCATTCTTTATCATACTATTCTGTACTTACTCCGACAAAAGTACTGCTTTTTCACCGAACGGCAAAGAAAATAAAAAAAAGTTTTTTGTATATTGACGCTTTTTCAGTATCTTTGCAGACAAATAGACATTTAATTTCATTTCATTCTTCTATTTCTCGCCATGACATAGCTCAAACAAGTTTGGCTCTGCTTATCTGGCTTAACGAAATCGTTCCTGAAAGACCCAAGCGCATGAAACAACTATATGTCATCATTGTCTGCCTGCTGATGGCGATGAGCCAGATAAAAGCCCAGAAGGTCAGTGATGTCGTCAAGACAGACGGCAGCATTACCTTTGCCGTCGACGGCAAACTCCCAAAGGTGGAGCGTTACTTTGTCGGTATCAGCAAAGACCATTTGATCAACAACATCCTGCTGACTGAAGAAATAAAGCAAGGTGCAGAAAGCGTCATTGCTTGTAGCTTCGATGACGGAGAGATTGGTTATCTGGGCAAAGATGCCTTCTTCAGATGCTTTGTGAAAGCCTATGCCGAACACCGTCCGTTGGTGCTCTCTCCCGACATGGTATGGCTCATCATCAGCCAAGGGTTTGCCAACTATGTCAATGAACATGCTGAGATGCTGCGCGACAAGCTGGTAAGCCACGAGGGAAAGATGGACCTCACCGTACAAACCAAGCAGGACCTGAGGGGGAGCGAGCCCATAGACTGGAGCAACATCTTCGACAGCTTCACCGAACAGATTGAACGATACACGAAAAAAGACATTGCCGACGTCATCACGGCTGACTTCTCAACGACAACTTCCACCGAGCGCATCGCATCACAGATAACGCTCATGGAGTCGGTAAAGGCATACTTCAACTACATCGTTTACTATGTAGCCTGCGGTATTCCCACAATCACACTCGAAGGAACGCCCGATGACTGGCGCAGTGTCCGGCAGAAGGCTGCCAGGCTGGGCGAATATGGTCTTGCGGATTGGGCCCGTCAGTTGGACCCCATCCTCGAGGAGTTCGTCCATGCCGCTAAAGGAAGGCCCAACAGAGAATTCTGGCAGAGCATCGTCAGACAGGTGAGGACCGACCGACTGCGTGGAGGCGCATGCAGCATGGATAAAAGGACTAAACTCGACGGATGGTTTCTTACCTTCTTCCTTCAAAAGGACGGCCAGACACTCAACGAGATTGAACACAATGACAAGATGCCGACGGAAATGGTACGCACGCCGTTCCGCTATCAGGTGTTGAACCCCATCGATGGCACCGTCATCAGCGACACTAACATGGAACTTTTGGCCGGATTTATCGGAGCCGAGGAAATATCAAAGACACATGCGCTGAGGCCGAAGATTGGATGGATGGTGCGGTCTTCGGAGAAAGACGAGGAGAATACGCTGAGAGAATTGAACCAACGGAACGAGAAGGAAGAGGGCATCAACATCCGCGTGAAAGAGGTGCCGGATATTCTTGCCAAATTACAACATATCAAGGTTCTCGAGATTAGCTTCACCGACCGCATTGTGCTGCCCGAATGGATGGACAGCATGAAGATTGATCACCTAAAAGTCTCTGGGCGCATCAGCAAAAAGGAAGAGAAAGCACTTCAACAACGATTCCCGGATATCATCATCAATAAAAAAGGTTTAACATCCGACTTTTAGCACTGTTTTTTAACCTGCCGGACAGAGACGCTGATAGGCTAACCGTTCATCGCCGTTGGTCAACAGGATGATGCCGCAACAGGTAAAGCCATGACGCTCAAGAAGATGCCGCATGATACGGTTGTCCCGATGGGTGTCGATGCGGATGTTGCCCGACTTCTCGAGGCAATAGTCAAGCACCGCTGTGAAGACCCCGTGAGCCTCTGGCAAGCTGGCAATGCGATGGACGACGATATAGGGTTGTTCGTCATCAAGCCATTGACCGTCGTAAATCCGCGCATAGGTAGGCTCGGGACTGGGCAGGCAGGCAAAGGTGGCCACGGGCCGTTCACCATCGAACATCAGGTAGCTGCCACCTCGGACGATATCCCTTTGGAAAGCCTCTGCAGAAGGATAGCTGTCGGGCCACTGATGAAGGTTCCCACTCTTGCGCATGATGTCCCGGGCGGCGGCAGCGAGCTGCAACATGACAGGGACATCGGTCGCCACGGCAGGGCGAATGCTATACGTTGTCTTGCTCATCATCAATGGCTTCCAGAAGAAAACTAACCGGACGAAAGCCGTCATTGCAACTTATCATCGCACTCATCGGGTTGCGCATCCAGCCATCGTAGAAGTTGCCTTCGCCACGCGACAGAGACTCCACGAACGGACGCATCGACTCCCAGGCCGACGGGCACATGCCTTCAGGACGCTGGCCGCCTACCGACACCCAACGCTGACCGACAAAGACATCGCAGGTATGCTCTATCGGGTTCTCATATTCGGTCATCAGGTCTTCATAGACCGTCTGGCGCATAGCGGTAATCTTGACTTTATTCATAGAAAATGGTACAAAAAACAATGACAGCAGAAAACCGCACTCAGCGTGTGTGTTTTCCACTGTCATTGTTTGGGATTTCTTATGCTTCTTCGGCTGCCTCAGGCTCGGCAGCGCGGAAGTTGGCAAGGTCTTCTGTGCAGAAGTTCTTGATGTAGGCAGCCTTACCGAGCACGTCTTCCTCAGCCATGCGCACATAGACATTGGCCGACTTGGCAAAGAGCTCGGGAGCGGCGGCGGCATCACGGATGATGAGCAACGACATCACCAGTTCGGCGGTCATATCATACAGGCGGCGAGCCAGGAAATCGAAGGCTTCTTGGTTGTCAAGGCCTTTGGCATGGAGCAACGCACCCTCATAGACGGGGATGAGTTTCTCGATGCGGGTCTTCAGAGCTGCCGTCTTGTCGCTGCAAGGCTCTATCTCTGCCAGCATGTCCTTGATGTTCTGCAACATCGTGCCGTTGGAGATATAGCGGATGGCTGCGACCACCTGCAACTGCGTCGTACCTTCATAGATAGAGAAGATGCGGGCATCACGATAGAGACGCTGACTCTTATATTCCATGATGAAACCACTGCCACCATGCACGCTGATGGCATCGTAGGCATTCTGGTTGGCATACTCTGAGTTCATACCCTTGGCCAGCGGTGTGAAGGCATCGGCCAGACGCTGATACTTCTTCAGTTCCTGCTTCTCCTCGGGTGTGAGCTTACGGTCGCGCTCGATGTCTTCCAGACACTTGTAGACATCGACATAGCAAGCCGTCTGATACAGCAGTGAACGGCCGGCATCGAGTTTCGCCTTCATACGACTCAGCATATCGAAGACACCAGGGAAGTTGATAATCTTCGTATTGAACTGCTGACGCTCCTTGGCATAGGCCAGGGCTTCGTTGTAGGCTTCCTGCGAGAGGCCTACACTCTGAGCGGCAATGCCCAGACGGGCACCGTTCATCAAGGCCATGACATACTTGATAAGTCCCAGACGGGTCGAGCCGCAAAGCTCTGCCTTGGCATTCTTGTAGGTCAGCTCACAGGTGGGACTTCCGTGGATACCGAGCTTGTGCTCGATGTGGCGCACGTCGACGCCACCGTTACGCTTGTCGTAGATGAACATCGACAGGCCACGGCCGTCCTTCGTGCCTTCCTCTGAACGGGCCAGCACGAGGTGGATGTCGCTGTCGCCATTGGTGATGAAGCGCTTCACACCGTTCAGGCGCCAACAGTTCTCCTTCTCATCGAAAGTAGCCTTCAGCATGACGCGCTGCAGGTCGCTTCCGGCATCAGGCTCGGTGAGGTCCATCGACATGCCTTCACCTTGGCAGACACGGGGGATGTACTTCTGGCGCTGCTCCTCGGAACCGAACTCATAGAGGGTGTCGATGCACGACTGCAACGACCAGATGTTCTGGAAACCGGCATCGGCAGCCGAGATGACTTCTGAGAGCATCGAAAACACTGCATTCGGCAGGTTCAGACCGCCGTACCGACGGGGCATTGAAACACCCCACAGGCCGGCTTTACGGGTGGCATCGAGGTTCTCGAACGTCTTAGAGGCATAGATCATGCGGCCATTCTCGAGGTGCGGACCTTCCAGGTCCACGTCCTCAGAGTTGGGAGCGATGATGTTGGCAGCCACGTCGCCCGTGATATCGAGAATCTGCTTGTAGTTCTCGATGGCATCGCCCAGGTCGACGGGGGCGTAGTCGTATTCTTTCGCATCGGCGAAACCCTTTTCTTTCAGCTCAACGATACGAGCCATCAGGGGGTGGTTCAAGTAGAACCCGATCTCAGGATGATCGCTATAATAATTAGCCATAATATTATTCTTTGTTTTCTTGATATTTCTTACATAATCTTCTACCGATGCGTCCTACTATTCCTCCTGCACAGAAACCACTAATAAAGTTTAATAAGTTTCTCTGCTCTGGTAAATCTATAAGGAAATAGGATATTGCAAGAGATGCAAAAAATCCGATGATGAGAAGATAATCTAAGACTTTCATTTTATTTTTAACATATAATTAACATGTAATTGTCCATATAATTTTACGCATATACGGGTTCCATATTTTTGCTTAGCAGGATACATTCGTTTGTTTCCACATTGTATCCATAGCGTTCGCCCTGTAGTGACGGTTGCCCAAAAATGATGAGCAAGCCAATGGGCTTTCGTGTCAGTCGCAAGTAGTTGAAGAGCTGTGCCCTATGAGCAGAGTTCAACTCGTCTACAGACTTGAGTTCGACTACGACATCGCCCACCACTAGGTCCATCTGGTAATATTTTTCTAACTGATGGTGCTTGTAATAGCAAGGCAGATGCTTTTCCCGTTCGTTAGCGATATTGTTGTCAAGTAGTTCAAGG
>Ga0310697_10006005_pt1 | contig 11618 bp, 12 predicted proteins | sample 172DNAGHGlowgp2_FD_203883 | JGI IMG/M metagenome (GOLD analysis project Ga0310697, IMG submission 203883) | Sheep rumen microbial communities from Palmerston North, Manawatu-Wanganui, New Zealand - 1728 DNA GHGlow gp2 (v2) (version 2) | ecosystem: Host-associated > Mammals > Digestive system >... | reverse complement strand
CCTCGCTTTTTTGTGGGGGTTCTTTTGATAGTTGAAGTCTTCTTCTGTTTCTTCAGGCTCTATGTCGCTTTCGTATGTTATCGATTCGACCTCTTTTATTGAAATAGTGGTAACAGGGGCATTGGGCTTTCCGTACACCTTATATCTTACTACGCTTGGAGATACTTCGATAATTTCTGCCTGAATGTGACGGGAATCCTTTGTAACAATCACATCCTGAGCCTGTGCGGCCACACATAAACATATAAAGAATAATATCAAAACAATCCGTTGGATTCTCATCTAATTTATTGTTTTTAAATTATTGTATATCACCTATTTGTTTTGTTATTGAGGCTTTTTGGCCTCAAAGATTTTTATTTATACGACATATATGTATTTTTGTTGCAAAAAAAGTATTTACATGCGTGAGGATTAATGTGATAGTATGGGGAGAGAGGACGTTTTTTACAGTTTCCCCGCTTTGTATTTATCGTATATCTCTTTAGGTGAAAGTCCTTCTATTTCGGGACACAGCCAAGTGTAGTTGCGTATCACCTTGTCCTGCATATACATAGGTTCCACCTCCTGGCCGCAGCAGATGTTGTGGATAATTACATCGTCCTCAACAAGAATTCCGATGTGCAGCTTTCCGTTGCCGAGATTCCAGATGACGATGTTGCCTTTGCGGTATTTGCCCCCTTTGTCGTTGCGCAATTGTTTCACCTCGTCGAAATAGGCCATAAGGTTTTTCACTCTGCGGTGGTCGATATTGGTATTGGTGGGCTGTTTCTTGGCTTTGCGGAACTCGTAGATGCTTTTCTGCAAATCCCAATTGAAAGCCTTGCGGAAAGCCCTGACAACCACGTCGGTACACACTCCGATTTTTGGCGGCACATCGCCGTTTGGGTAGGGGATTTGTCGGTACGACGGGTCGTAAACCACCGTGTTGTCGGCCAACGTTTTTGCGCTGTCGGCCAAGATGTTGGGGGCTTGCCAGCATTTTATATTCGAGGGCAGTTGGGCAAAGGTGTTGCAAAAAAACACAACCATTCCAAACAAAACGATTGCAACGATTTTTCTCATAGGATACTGGTTGTTAAAGGTTTGTAAAAGTATCTCCGGCTTCTTTCAGGTATTGCCTACTTTCGGGACCAAGGTTGAAAAGCAGGTCGAGGATGCTGATGTTCGGGGAAAAACCGTTCTTTTCGTCGAAAACCTGAGGGTAGGGGGGAAGGTCGCTGAAGAGGCTTTGCTCGGCTTTTGGAGAAAACACGTTGCGGTAGTCGTTGTCGGCTTGGTCTGGGGACACAAAGTCCGATGTAAGAGTTATGCCTGTTGTAAGTTTCAGTTTTCCAACGAGGTAAGTCAGGATATCCATATTCAGGTCGAGAAGGTATTTATGGCTGCCGAGAATAAGTTTCCGTACATCGTCGGAGTAGTATAGGAAATAGGGTGATGCGTTGTACGCCGACTCTATGGCGCGCCAGTGCTGCACGGGCCAGTTCTCTTTCCTGCAGATGGTTATGTCCTTGGTTAGGGTGTGGTTGCCGTTGGGTTTTGTGACGTTTACCGTGAGTGGTAGCAGGCCGTTGGCGGTGGCTATTACGGTGCGGTTGCGGTAGGTTTGTTTTGGGTAGGTCTCGAAAGCCTCCACCCTTGCCGACGGACAGGCTGCAAGTGCCGTCATATAGGCGGTGCAGGGGAAATAAGCAGTGCTGAAGATGGGCATTTTACCTTCCAATGGAGACAGAGCTAAGTTCGTTGTCCACAAAAAACAGGTCGATATTGCCGTCGGCGAAGGAGACGCGCCGTTCGCCCCACGCTTCGTTTTCGATGTCCTGCTCGTAGTATTTGTTGGCCACAAGAAGGCTCACAATCTCGCGTTCGTTCTTGTCGAAGATCTTTTCTCCGAACAGAGTGGTGTCTTCGTTGGATATGTCGATGCAGTTGAGCAGTTTGTCGGCACCTTCGAAAAACAGCGACAGCTCTTGGTCGTCGTAGTGGATTACGGTTATTGGATCGCCCATTGCGTCGTCGATGTTTTCGGTCTCGGTTGGTTGACCCAATATTTTCTCAGCTTCGGCCATGGTCATGCCAAAACGGACATCGCCAATGCCTTGTTTTATAAGTATTTCTAAATTCATGAGGTGTGATTTGCGGATAATACTGCAACTTTAACGTCAAAAATGCCGTCAAATTGTGTGGAGTGAGTTTTTTTAACAAATAGGATGTTAAAGTTTTGTGTCGCCGTACTCTACTTCGGTGAGAAACAAGGCTTTGGCGGGCAGCGAGGTGCCGGCGTTGCAGCGGTTGCGACTCTCGATTATGTTGCGGAAGTCGTCGAGGGTGATTTTTCCGCGTCCTACATCGATGAGCGTTCCGGTGATGGCGCGCACCATATTACGCAGAAAGCGGTTGGCTTTTATGGTGAAAATCAGTTCGTTGTCTATCTCGTCCCAATGCGCGTACATCACATTGCAGTTGTTGGTAGCTGTTTGGGTGTGAAGTTTGGAGAAAGAGGTGAAATCCTCGTACTGGTAAAGGATTTCGGCGGCGGCATTCATCTTTTCCACATCAAGGTCGAAAAAAATGCGGTATACAAACTCCTGACGAAACGGCAGTTTTTGCGTTGCCACATGGTATTGGTAGGTGCGGGCCGTGGCGCTGAAACGGGCGTGGAAATCGTCGGCCACATGGAAAATGCGGTACACGGCTATGTTTTCGCCTGCAAAAGCGTTTACCTTATATAATATATGTGTAAGTTGGTTTTCGTCGAACTGCTGTTGGGTGTCGAAATGGGCATAGAAATTGGTGGCATGAACTCCGGTGTCGGTGCGGCCGCAGCCCACAATATTGATTTTTTCGTTGCAGAAAATGGAAAGGGCTTCCTCCAAAGTCTGTTGCACGGTAGGGGCGTTGGGCTGTATCTGCCAGCCGTGGTATGGAGTGCCGTTGTAGGCCAAGTGCATGAAATAACGCATAAACGCTGCGTTTAGTTGAACTTGCGGAAATCGTAGGTGATGGTGCCGGTCTGCAGTTCAGATGCGTTGGGGTCGGGACTGAATTTGGACCTCATGGCGGCGTTTTCGGCCTGTTTCTTCAGTCCGGCATCGGTTATAGTGGAGTTGGCCTGAGCTTCAGCGCGGGTTACGTTGCCATTGCGGTCCACCCATATCTTAACTATCACTTTGCCCTGTTGGTTGGAGTTGTAGTTGGGTTCGGGAAGGGCTTTTGCGGTACGTCCTTTCAGCGACCATCCTGTGCCGCCTTTGCCCGGAGTGCCGTCGTAGCGGTTGCTGTTGGGGTCGCCGCCGGCCTTGCCTTGGTTGCCGGGACCGTAGGTCTTGCCCTCGCTGCCGCCGGACTGGTTGGTCTTTTTGGTGCCGGGGAACAGAGCTTTCTGGTTTATCTCGGGCTCTTTGGGCTGTTCGGGAGTGGGCTCCACCTTAGTTTGTTTATCTTCTTTTTTGTTTTCCTTTTTGTTGATGGCCACGCTCTGCTGAGTGCTTTGAGTGCTTATGTTCTCTGCCACAGCGGTAGGACGCGGAGGAGTGGTGGGATGTGGCGCTGGATTTTCGGTGGGTTCGGGTTCGGGGTTGTCGCCAAAGCCGAAGTCGCTGTCGCCGAGGTTCACCTCAACGCCCTGCTCTTCGGGAGGCGGGTTCTGGTACGAAAGTCCCAGCAAAAAAAGTGCCATAAACAGTACACCTATCGTTATGAGGGTGCCTGCGGCTGCTTTTATCCTGTCGTTTCTTTGTTCTTCGGGGGCTTTCATGTGTGCAAGTTTATTTGGGGCTTGTGGCCAATATCACTTTATGTTGTGCGCCGGTATGTTCGTTTATGGCATTCACGGCGTCTATCACATTGACAACGTATTGCACGGGCACCGTTTTGTCGGAGCGTAGCACCACGCAGGCGTCGTGAGTCTCGCCGTCGGTAACACTTTTCACGATGCCTTCCTGTATCATCGGCTCGAGGGTTTCGATGGAGGCCGGCTCGCCGTCGACGTAAAAGGCAAACTGGTCGTCGATGTAAACAGTTACGTTCTGCTTGGCCATGGTTTTGCTGTTGCTCTCGGGCAGAAGCAGTTTCACGGCGTTGGGACTTATCAGCGTGGAGGTTATCATAAAGAAAATCAGCAGCAGAAACACCAAGTCCGACATGGTGGAGCTGTTCGATTCTATCTTTATCTGGTTTTGACTGCGTATCATAACCTATCGTTTAAAATAGTGTTTGAAAATGACTTACGATTCGGGTTCGTTGAGCAGGTCCATAAATTCTATGGTACGGGCCTCGAGTTGGAACACCACGTTGTTGATACGGCTTACGAGCAGTGTGTAAAGAAAATAGGCAATGATGCCGACGATAAGACCGCCCACGGTGGTTACCATGGCTTCGTAGATGCCGCTCGAGAGCACGCTTATTTCTATGTTGTTTCCGGCGTGAGCCATGTCGAAGAAGGCTTTAATCATACCGGTAACGGTGCCGAGGAAGCCTATCATGGGTCCTAGGCTGGCTACGGTGGCTATCAGCGACACGCGTTTTTCGAGGTCAGACACTTCCAGACGTCCCACATTTTCGATGGAAGTCTGTATGTCGCTCAGTGGACGTCCGAGGCGCGAAAGTCCCGAATCCACCATGCGTGCGATGGGCGAGTTAGTGGATTTTGCCAACGAACGGGCACCATCGATATCGCCTTGGTGTATGTAGCTGCGTATGTTGGTCATGAACTGCGTGGAGTCAGATTTCAGCGTGCGGTTGAGGGTGAGAAAACGCTCGATAAAAATGTACAGGCACAAAATTAAGAGTGCCAGCAGCACCCACATTATCCATCCGCCGTTCATCGCCATCTCCCAAAGTGACAGCTTTTCTGTGGTTACGGCAGTTTCGGAAGCCTCTGCGGCGACTTGTGTTGCAGAGTCTATTTCATTGATTGCTAATAAAATACCTTTAAACATGTTTTTAATGATTTTTTGCAAAAATAACGTTTCTTTCGTCTTTGTAACGTGCGAGTGTCCGAATTATTTCAACAGCAATATGTTAGTTTTGTGGATGATTCGTAGCCTTCATATTAATAGTTGTAACAAATATTGTTTTATCCGTAAAAAGTTCGTAACTTTGCAAAACATTTGTGGCGGTTATAAAGTTTACACATAGTAATAAAAATGATGAAAAGAATAATAATATCACTGGTGCTGTTTTTTGTATTTACGATTCCGTTTGTTGGTTGTGCGCAATATAACGATGGCGTAAAGAATGACCCTTCCAGAGAGCAGTTTGTCAGACAGTTGGGTTCAATGTATGAAACTAATATCATAGATTTCTTCCCTGACGATTGTTTTAACTTGTCTTCAGAAAACGAATGGGGTTCATATTACTCATCATCGTGGGACGATTCAAATGAAAGCGAATTCCGATGCTGTGCATATTATTCAAAAAAAGTGTCGACAAAAACGATGGATAGTTTGGAGGCGCTTAATTATATAGACAAATTAAAATACGATGAAACAACATTCACAATAGATGTGCCATATATGAGACATGTAGAATCTTATCGTAATACAATGAAAGATTCGCTTCAAATTCCTATTGCCAATATGCGCTATGCATATTTTAAACTTGGCAAATACAAAGACACGCTGATTATTGATAATGGACAATATATAGATAATAGAGAGATACTGCCAGAAGACCTTATTGTTTACGTGTTCGAAGCTCGTAATGGTAATTTTTGGAAGAATAAAAAGAAGGCATTAGAAGAACTAAGACCTGTATTGTCGAATTATTGGAAAAATGGTTATGTCAAAGGCATTGCTGTTTCGCGAAGATTATCACGTGTTTGTTGGTGGGCTATGGCTTGGTGACACATTTTTTTACAAAATAATAGTAATCTTTTTTTTGTTTTGTGAACAACTTTTGAATAGCCGTAAAAAAAATTTGTTTTTTCCGTAAAAAGTTCGTAACTTTGCAAATTCCATTAAAAAGTATATAGTATTAGTAATCACCATTATACAAAAAAATAAGATGAATATAACAAGAGAAAATGTAAGTGATCTTGAACTTTTGATTAAAGTTGACATCAACGAAGCCGACTACAGCGAAAACGTTACCAAAACCCTCAAAGAGTACCGCCAAAAGGCCAATATCCCCGGATTTAGAAAAGGTATGGTACCTATGGGACTGATAAACAGACAGTACAAAGGCGCTGTTGTGGCCGACACCGTTCAGAACACCCTCAACGACGCTCTCTACAAATACATCACCGACGAGAAACTCGACCTCATCGGACTGCCCATCTCTAACCACGAAAAGACCGGCACGCTGGATTTCGACCACCAGACCGACTTCACATTCTATTTCGACGCCGCCTTCTTCCCCACAATGAACATCGAATGGAACAAAATCGACGCCAAACTGTATCAGGTGAAAGTGGCCGCCAAGGATGTTGACGAACAGATAGAAATGTCATGCCGCAACTATGGCAAATTTGAAATTCCTGCTGAAATCGCAAACGACAGCGACGCCATCTACGGCCGCTACGTGGAACTGGTGAAAGGCGAGAAAAAAGAGGGCGAGAACGAGAAATACCTCACCTTCGAAGTGGGTAAAATCAAAGACGAAGAGATAAAACAATCCCTTATGGGCAAGAAAGCCAACGACGTGATTAAACTGAACGTCGGTAAGGCCTTCGCCGCCGCCGACATCGAGCAGATTTTCCATCTGGCTCCTGCCGACGCTAAGAAATACAAAGCTGAGATAGAGCTTACGATCAGTAGCCTGGCTCACATCACACCGCACGAGGTTAATCAGGAACTTTACGACAAGATGTATCCAGGTGCAGGCATCACCACAGCGGAGCAGTTCAAGAAAGCCATAAAGAAAGATATCGAAGAAAGCTATGCCCGCCAGTGCGAGATAATGTACGTGAACGATGTTGAGAAATGGCTTCTCGACAACTTCAATACCGAGCTGCCCACCAATTTCCTGCAACGCTACATTGCCGACAGAGGCGAGAAAGACCAGACTCTTGAAGAGGTTGTCAACAATTGGGAAACCAAGTATCTGCCCTCCATCAAAGTTGAGATACTGGAAGAGAATCTCGGCAAGGAAGGCAACATCACTCCTTCGCACGCCGATGTGGTGAAAGAGGTTTCGAACATACTGAAACAGCGCGATGCCAAGAAAGACGAGGAGAGCGACGAGGACTACGAGAAACGTATTGGCGAGATGGCCGAGACCATCGCCAAGGACCGTCAGAACGTGGAACAGATCTACGGCCGTCTGCGCGGTGAGATGATGTTCAAGCTCTTCAGCGAGAAGGCAAAACCCGCAGCCGAAAAAATCTCCATCAAGGAGTTTGTGGAGAAAGCCCGCGGCTAAGCTTTTAGAACTACAAAAAAACAACATAATGGCGGATTGGTAATCAGTCCGCTATTTTTTTGAGCTAAAAAAACAGCCCGATGCTCGGAAAATCCAAATAAAAAATGTATATTTGCAGTTCCTTTCGTAGTTGTAACGAAGGCTGAAAAGAAATATAAAACATTAAAAAATAAACATTTACAGAAAATGAAAAGAGTAGCACTCACCATCGCATTGCTGTTTGGAGCGTTGTGCGCAAGCGCCCAGCAGAACATTGTAGTAACCAAGCCCGCGGGTCCGCAGGAGATGCCAGGCATCTACAGTCCTAACTCCGTTCCGGCAACGAGCGTTTTGGCATTGCCCGACGACAACACTCCGGCATATCAGAGCATAAACATCGGTAGGCCTTTCACCAAATCGGTCACCATGGACAACAAACGTATGCTTGCCCCAGGCGAATCGGTGATTATTGCCGTGGAAAACGACACCATTACCGACGACAGCACCCACATTCAGCTTTCGTCGACGATAGAAAGCGCCATTGCAAGAGTTCCCGTATGGATGCAATACGACCTGCGTTTCAAGTTCCGTCGCATGACATCGACTTACCAGACACGCATGGTGCAGATGATAAACGAAACCCCGAAGCAATTTCTCGACGAAGTGGCCTTCCAGCTCACCTATCTGCCTGCCGAAGTGCTTACTCATTCCGCTTTCAACCAAGCTTCCGACTGGCAGTATCTGGTGCGCAATGTCGAGATGATATATGCACATGCCGACTCTCTGAAATATGTTCGTTTGAAAGAATACGGCGACACTAACACCGACGATTGGTACACCACCACCGAATATAAGATAAAACAAGGCTCCAACTACATTTGGCGCGAAGTGGACCGCTACTATTATTATATGTTTATAGTAATGCCCAAGCTGTACGACGAAGCTCTTGTGGTGCGCGACATCACCTCGTACACCGACCAGCGCACATGGGGCTATTTCTGGCGCGATTTCCTTTGGAACAACCCCAGTGCTTCGCACGAATACCAAAACGTGCACATGTGCGGCTATCCCATGTTGCCTTCGGGTAATCGCGACAGCGTTTGTATCGACACTATACACCGTTTAGGACAACTGATGCAGATGCCCGAATACTTGTGGGATGAGAGACCTACAGCTTGGTATTTCAACCGAAACTACAGCGAAAGCCAAAGTGCTTTGGATGTGCTCGGCAACTGGTGCTCGCGTTGCATTCCTTGGGATGTTACCTCTACCAGTCAGATGCGTTCTTCGCAACCCAACCAGATAGCCACAAACCATTTCGGCAACTGTCACGAGGACGCCATACTGGTAACCTCGGCCGCACGTACCTGTCTGATACCCTGTATGCATATCTCCGACAACTGCGACGACCACGTGTGGGCAGCCATTCACGACGGTGGCGACAGTGTATGGCATCACTACGAATTCTTCCGCGGTGGACTCTCTTCGGGCCGTGGAGCTTTCTGGGGAATGACCAACTTGCAATTCGACGGCAACTACGGCTGGGCTAGCTCTTTCGTACACGGCGAAGTGCCCGACGGTAACTATATCAACGTGTCCAAAACCTATTCCGACGATACAACAGGCTGTCGCCTGAAATTGACTATCAAAGGTCGCGATGGCAAACCTGTAGATGGTGCTAGAATCAATCTGTATTCTACCAACTACCAGTACAGCGCAACCAGCCCCTCCATATTGAGTGCCGGCTATGTTTGGACCGACGCCCATGGTGAAGTGGATATAGCTGTGGGTACAGGCAACAAGTACTACATGAAAGTCTATCACCCGAAATTCGGCTCTTTCCCCAGCACAGCAAATCAGGTGTATCAGGTTTATACCACTATGAAAACCGTGGCCGGACGTACATACTCTAAGACATATACTTTCGATACCACTCTCACACCTCAACGTAACCGAGTAAGCTACACCCAGACAGAATATCCTGCCACCAAGAGCCTCAGCCTCTCGGTTAAAGCCGACAACGTTACAACCGGCCAACGTACAGTGGATGCCCAGGGCGGACGTTTCTTCCAACGTACCAAAACACTGGGTAACGTGAGCATTTATGTTGTTGATGAATCCAATATCAGCAGATTCAAAAATGGCGATATGTCGGCCAATGCTGAATATTATTTCGGAAAACTGGCCGAAGGTCAGTTCGACGTGCCTCTGCACAGCACAGGAAAGACATACGTGGTGCTTACCAACAACAACAACTTCACCAACTACGTGGAACTCAACTACGGCTACGAGCTGAAAGAAGGCGCTCAGTTCGATTTCCTCGGTGTGCAAACCGCCGAAGCAGCCGAGTTCACCGTCTATCCCAACCCTGCCGAGGATAAAGTTACTGTAACCGTTAGCGGTAATGTTCGCGACAATGCCCAGGTGGAAATCATCGACATGGCTGGCAGAACAGTGGCCAGACAGAATATCGCCGAAGGCACTGCAACAATCAACGTGAGCAACCTGCAACAGGGCGTTTACATTGTGAAATACGCCGGCAACGTGAAAAAAATCATCAAGAAATAACATCTATTTTTATCATAGCATTTGGGCGGAGCCCGCAAACAAGCGGCTCCGTCTTTTTTTTAATCGCTCTTTTGTATAATATTTTTTGCAAAATCACGTATTATTCAGAATAATTCCTTATTTTTGCAAAATCGAAAAATGTTTTTTGCGTTGTTAAAAGGAAAAGCGATTGTTATAGAATAAAACATCTGAAAATGGTAAAAGTTTCTGTGATACTGCCTGTTTATGGTGTGGCAGAATATATCGAAAAATGCACCAAGTCGCTGCTGGCACAGACTTTGGGCGAGATGGAGTTCATCTTTGTCGACGACCACGGTCCCGACGACAGCATCGACATTGCCAAACGCACCATAGCAGGACATCCGCGCGAAGGCCAGTTCCGGTTCCTGAAACCCGAGCACAACCTCGGCGCGGGCATGGCACGCAATTTCGCTATTCCGCAGGCCAACGGCGAATACGTGGCTTTTGTCGACAGCGACGACTGGGTGCTACCCGAAATGTTCGAAGAACTATATAACGCCGCCAAGCAAAACGGCCACTGCGACTTGTGCTGCTGCCAGATGCAAAAAGAATATCCCGACGGAAGCATAGGTGAGATTCTGGAAAACCCACACGTGGACAACGGAGTCATAAACCACGAAAGACGCTCGTTCCTGCTTACGCATTATGTGTCGTTGTTCGCTTCGTTCATCTACAAAAGGGAGTTCCTTTTGAACAACAACATTCTTTTTGCCGAGGACCGCTCCGCCGACGACAGCTATTTCGTAACCTGCGCTTGGATGAAAGCGGCGTCCATAGCTTATGTGGACAAGCCTTTCTACAGGTATCTGATAAGACCCGGCTCGGTGACCACGACAAAGGACAGCACGAAGTACCAGAAACGTCTTTCCACTTTCCGCAAACTGATGCAATACATCAAAGAAAACCGTCTTTACGAAGAATTCAAGGACGAAGTGGATTTCATCTATCTGAAAAAAGGGTATATGGCATCGGTTTTCAACTATGTGTCCAACTCGTTGGAACCGAAAACGGCCACACTCCGCGAGATTTACGACGAGTTGCTGAATCAGGTTCCGGATTATGACAAAAATCCCTTCTACAAGAAAAAAACATCCTTGCGGGTTTTGATTTGGATGCTGCGACACACGCCGTGTACTGCAAAAAAAGTTATTGCGGCGTATGCGCGCAAAAAAAACGTAGTGGTTTGATTTGTAATGTAAATATATAAGACTATGGATTTGATTATTGGAGCGGGAATTTCCGGTTTGAGCTATGCGGCCAAAACCCCCAACGATTATCTTATTGTTGAAAAGGACAATGAGATAGGTGGTTACTGCAAAACCATCTATTCCGGCGACTATGTATGGGATTATTCGGGGCATTTTTTTCATTTCCAACGACCTGAAATCAAGGATTATGTGATGAGCAGGTTGGACGAAAAGGATATTTTGAAAGTTCGAAAGTACACACAGATATACTACAAAGGCATTTATGTGGATTATCCTTTCCAGATGAACATCCACCAGCTGAACAAGGACGAGTTCATCGACTGCCTGTACGACCTTTTCACCATCGACGACAGCACGGAGGTTACATCTTTCAAGAAGATGCTCTTTGCGAAATTCGGCAAATCCATTGCCGAGAAATTCCTTATCCCCTACAACGAGAAACTCTATGCCACCGATTTGGACAAACTGGATGTCGATGCC
>Ga0310697_10006003_pt1 | contig 11619 bp, 17 predicted proteins | sample 172DNAGHGlowgp2_FD_203883 | JGI IMG/M metagenome (GOLD analysis project Ga0310697, IMG submission 203883) | Sheep rumen microbial communities from Palmerston North, Manawatu-Wanganui, New Zealand - 1728 DNA GHGlow gp2 (v2) (version 2) | ecosystem: Host-associated > Mammals > Digestive system >... | reverse complement strand
GCCGAAAATACCTGGAATTTTATCTAACTAATATTATTTTTTTTATATTATGCCTAGAAAGAAGTACGAAACGGAACTCGAATACGCAGAATCAGTGCGCCGTGTAGCGCATGAGCGCGGATTGCGTGTTGCAAAAGCGCTGCGTGAAATCGGACCGTTACCGGCTGTTGAAAACCCGGAGCGAAGAGAACAATGCCGGTTGGATTTAAGATTATTTTTGACAACTTATTTTCCGCATCTGTTTACGCATGAATTTTCACCGGCGCATGACAAATTAATTTTAGACCTACAGAATGGCATCTTACACGGGCAGTCTAGTGTAGCGGTACTGCCGCGAGGTTTTGGTAAAACAACAGTGGCGTTATGCTCAGTGTTGTGGGCTGTACTGTACGGACATCGTAGTTACGTCTTATTGGTCTCTGCAAGCGCGACAACAGCCAAAAAGCTGTTGCAGAACATACATCATGAACTGCTCTATAACCCGCATCTAGCGGCTCCTATAGAGCAAGATACGCCTGCCGAAGAATACCCAGTACAGGGTGATTTCCCGGAGGTCTGTATTCCCATCAGACGATTAGGCCGTTCGTCTAACAGACAAAAGGGCCAGACCGTCGATGGGCACCCGACCCAGATGAATATAAGCGTTGATAGGTTTATTTTCCCGACCGTTGAAGGCTCTCCGTCTACTGGCTGCGTAATTGAATCCTGTGGTATTACTGCTGGCATTAGAGGTAAAAACGTAACAACCAGCAGAGGCTCTCTGCGCCCCGATATGGTCATTTTAGACGATATACAGACCGATAAGTCGGCTAAGAATCCAGCGCGTGTAGACGAGCAGCTAAGCCTCTTAAATGGCACATTAAAAGGCCTAGCTGGTGTAGACCAGCCATTGACAATGGTTGCTGCACTGACGGTCATAGAAGCGGACGATCTAGCAGACCGACTAATTAAAAGCCCGTCTTGGAGGGCTGCTAAATTTGGCGTCGTAGACCGTCTACCATCGGACGCTGCTATTGAGAAATGGGCGCGGTTAAACCAGATAAGGGCTGATGCAATAGCGGAGGGGTTAAATGATGATGAAGTGACAGCGCGGGTTAATGAGGCGTTTGAAGCCGACAAGGCTGCACTAATAGATGGCTGCACACCGACATGGAATGCATTTAAAGACCCGGGTGATGTAAATGCTATGCAAAAGATTATGCGGCTGTACTTCGATGATTTTAACACCTTTTCAAGAGAGTACATGAATGACCCAGCTCTAGCTGTGACAGCGGATAACCAGCAGTTAACAATAGAGCAGTTAAATGAGAAGATAACATCATACAAGCGTAATGCCCTCCCATTAGAGGCGGAGTATTTAACAGTTGGCTGCGACAGCCAAACACTAGGTATTTTTTACACCGTTATAGCACACGGTGCTGATGGTAGCGCGTGGATAATTGATTATGGGAAATACCCAAAAACAATGAAGCGGACTATTACGCAGCAATATGACGGGCTGCCATTAGAACAGGCTATTTACGCCGGTTATAAAGACCTGTTAACAGAACTTATGAACCGCACGTATATACGCCCAGACGGTCTTGAATTGAGAATAAGCCGCTGCGTTATGGACTGCTCGCACGGCCCTACTAGCGCGAAGATACAGCAGTTTATTCGCGACTTCAATAACCCGGCTTTAAGCCCGTTATTTGGACGCGCACGCGACCCTAATGAGTTGATCTTTGGCAAAAAGAAACCCGGTGAACTGCGTGGTAAAGGCTGGTCTATGCCGCCCGTTAAACGGGTTAAAGGCCCGGACGGAAAATACATAACAATGCCGCGAGCCGTTATGGTTGATGTTAATGCCTGGAAATCTGCACTACGCGCTGGTTTACAAGCACGACTTGGAACACCCGGTTCTATATCGTTATTCTATGATGCTGCTGCTAACCACCGCGAGTACTTCTTGCATTTGACGTCTGAACGCAGCAGCACATTGAGTGGTAAATACGGCTCCATTGATATGTTTAAGCTACTACCAAACCGGGCTAACCACTGGCTTGATACAACAGTCTACGCATTGGCTGCTGGGTCTATGGTACAGAAATTAGGCGGCGGACCTACAATGGCTCCTAAAGTTGAAGCGCAGTTTACTCGTAAACGAGTTAAGTTAAGTGACATACAAAAACAGCGGGGATATTAATAGTTAACAATTAAAATTATGAGCAATAAAAACTTACATAAAGCAAAAGCAGCTAAGAATGACGAGTTCTACACTCGCTACGAAGATATAGAAAAAGAAGTAGAAGAATACTATAAATACAATAATGATGTATTCCGTGATAAAGTAATTTTATGCCCCTGCGACTATCCCGATAAGTCGGAGTTTGAACACTACTTTTTAGATAACTTCGAGCGATTTGGGCTGCGAAAACTAATTATTAGTGGTATTGACCCTGTGACAAAAGAAGGAAAGGTTAGGACTTATACTAGAGATGAAGTACAGAGTTAAAATATCTAATTTTGTGTTTGGTGTACCCGTAAGCTTTTTAGATAAGTATAATCCAGATCAATTTGAAATAGTGGGTACTTCTGATAGAGGTGGTGATGGATGCATAGACTGGCTATATATTGAACATGACATTCGTGATTCGCCAATATTATTAAGTAAAAAAGTTTATAAGCGAATCTTTATCAAAAACAAATAGTTAACAATTATGATTATAGAAGAACAAACAATAGATGCAGACTTTAGAAATGATGCTGCAACAGCGCTCTTAAATGAGTGCGATATAGTAATTACAAACCCGCCGTTTTCATTATTCCGGGTTTTCTTTGATTGGATCATGGCTGCTAATAAACAGTTCCTGATTATGGGTACCTTGAGCGCCTGTACCTACAAAAATGTATTCCCGTATATAAAAGACGATTTATGTTGGCTTGGCGTCACAAATCGATCTATGTCTTTTAGACTGCCTGATACAGCAGATAAATACCAGGATATAATAGACGGCGTTAAATATTCTAAACTGTCAAATGCAGCTTGGTATACTAATTTACCGCGACCCCCATTCCCGCCTATGGAATTAAAGACGCAGGCAGAACTAGAAGCAGAGGGCGTTGTATTCCGTCATTATGATAACTACGATGCTATAGAAATTCCTAAATGCAAATGGATTCCTCGCGACTATTCAGAAGAGCGTATTGTAGACGAAGCAGAACTAGAGCGTTTAAGGGCTGCTGGTTATACCGTTGAAATTCTAGAAGTTATAGCAGATGATGAAGAAGTACAGGGTTAAATTAACTGGTTTTAAGTTTGGTGTTCCTACTACTTTTATTGTTGATAACTATAATGCAGAACAATTTAGGCTTGTTAATGTTTTGAATCATTATCCTGTTATATATGAGCAAGATTATCCGGTTGGTACTTATGTAACGGCTGTTAACGGAAAAATAAATTGGGCACGCGCAGTTCTTAAATTCAGATGAAATATAAAGTTAAAATTAGTAATTTTGTATTTGGTGTACCTGCTACTTTTATTGTTGCTAAGTACAATCCTGAGCAATTTGAAATTATAACATGTGCTTGTGGTAATTCTTGGGCTAATTATAAAGATGCACTAATTAGCTTAAATTATGATGCTAGCATACCGTCTAGAGGCGGCACGCCTGTTTTAGATGGAAAATTAATGTATACCCGCATACTTATTAGAGAAAAACAAATAGTTAACAATTATTTTCTAAAATTTTAATAATTTTTTCTAAAAATTTTGAAATATATCTAAAAATATCCACATTTTAGACTGTCTAAATCGTATAAATAATAGATACAAGGAGTCTATATACAATGAGCGAAAATACATCTTCTGAAACTACCGAGCAGCAAATTGAAAGAGCCGTCACAAAGAAAATTATTAGCGGCGTACAGTCTGTTTCTGTTGATGGTATGACTACTTCATTCCAGTCGTTGGACTCGCAAATGAAGGCTTTATCTGCGTTAAAAAAGATGCAAGCAAGTCAAAACCCGCTCGGGACTATGAAAATCTTTAAGGTTAAAAGCGCGGGGCAGTAATGGCATTTTGGAATAAATGGTTTAAATCTAAAGATAAACAACAGCGAACTGTTCAAGCGGCGGTGTTACGTTCTGTTAATGACCAGGAAAACGCGCCGTATTTTGCAACAGCTAAAGACAGTTCTGCTGATGATATATGCTCCGATGGAGAACGTTCTAGATTACGCGCTGAGTGCCGTAAAATTCTTTTAGACTGCCCCTCTGCGCAGCACGCTGCTCGCTCTCTCGCGCTGTCTACTTATGGCTCCGGGCCGTCTCTGCAATTAAAGACGCCCGACGAAGTTATTAATACTAAAGTCGAGCGTCTATTCTCTTTATGGCGTAAACAAACTGGTTACGACATAACATTCTTTTCTGCAGTACAATCGCTGCCCTCTGACGGCGAGGCATTTTTCCTATTGTGTGACAATCCTAAAGCCATTGGTGGTTTAGGTGTTGAATTAATAGAACCGTTTAGAATAGTATCAAAACCGGGCACGGCGTTTAAACCAGATGAATTTTGTGGTATTAAATACGATGAGTATAACCAGCCGGTGTCGTATACTGTTAAACGCATAAGCCCAAACCCTGAAGTACCGCACCCCTTTGTATATGATGAAATCCCGGCAAATAGAGTCGAGCATCTATTTATCCCGGTACTAGCAGCACAGCGACGCGGTTTACCATTATTACAGGCTGCTATTCAAACATTGGCATCTTTACGTAAAATCGAAGATGCGACTTTATCTGCTGTTGAAACCGCTGCTAACATATCATTTTTAGTAGAATCTGACTACGACCCAAACATTGATCCCGACCAGCAATTATGTGGTGTTGAAGGCGCTGGTGGTTATCAAGCGTTTGATACAATAAAGCTCCCCGGCCGCAACTCTGGCGTCTATTTACCGTCTGGCATGAAGGCGTCACAAATGAAGGCTGAAAATCCTAATGTTAATTTTGCAGCGTTTAGACAAGACTGCCTATTAGGCGTTGGTGCTGCAATGGGAGCGCCTAAAAACATCATCTTAAATGACAGCTCTTCTTATAACTATTCTAGCGCCCGTTTAGACGCACAAACATTTGAACGTTGGGCTGGCATCTTACAGGGTTTATGCTCTCGCATTTTAGACAGCCATTTTAAGACCTGGTTATCGTCTATGGCTGATGATCCTGAAGTATCACTGCTGTTGTCTATGTACGATTCATTGGACGCTATTCCATTTAAGTGGTATTTTGCACAGCCAATGCATATTGATCGAGCTAAAGAAGCTAATGCAGATGTCACGCTCTTACATAATAATTGTTTAAGTTTACGCGATTATTATGCCAAACAGGGCAAAGACTGGCGAGCCGAGCTGCAGCAAATAGCTCTTGAAAAGCGCATGATGAACCATCTTGGCATCACGACAGATGATGTAACAGAAACCATTGAAGTTAAAGAGGATAATGATGAAGGCAGTAATAGCAAACGGTCTGAGTAAACCCGCTGAAGTTGTATTTACTGTTGCATATTCCGGTGGAAAATTGATGCTGGCGGAGTGGGAATATCCGGTTGTATTTAATCTGGAAACTACTACTGTGCACGACAATTTACCTATTTTACTATATCATGACCCGGTAAAACGCGTTGGTAGTGTGACAGGAGCGGTCGTAAAAGAAGACCATATATCTTTGTCTGGCATCATAATTAGATCGCTGCCGGACTCTAAAACCGTTTTAGATGTAAATGAAGCTGGGGGTACTTGGGAGTGTTCCGTTGGTACTGGCCCTGTTGAAAACAAGAACATACAACTAATTACTAATGGCAGCTTAAATGTAAATAACCAAAACATTGAAGCTCCATTTTATCTGTTAAACAATGTGGAAATCCGCGAAATATCGTTTGTGAGCGCGGGAGCGGATTCCGAAACACAAGTCGAAATCCGCGCAAGTCTTTTAAACAATTCTAATGAGGTAAAAGTTATGGAATTTGATGTTAATGATGAAGGATTCCGCGCATTTGTAAATGATCTTGGGTTGGATTGGGAAACCCTCGATGAAAAGAATCGCGAAAATCTAATTGCTGCTTACCAGCTGAAAAAAGAAGAAGCTGCTAAAGAAGACATGGAAGAAGCTATAGAAGCCGAATGTGAGGCTCCTAAAGAAGAAGTTAAGGCTGAAGCCCCTGAAGAAGAGGAAAAGCCCGTACAGGCTTCTGGTCTTAAAGCTGCTAAGAATCGTATGAGCGCTCTGCACTCTGTTAATAGACCGGCCGCGTCTTATGCTCGCCCGTCTGAAAACAAGATTATTGAAGCCTCGCTGCTTATCTCTGGTGGCGCGAATGAACGCGCTGTTGAAAAAGCCGGTTATACGCAGGCTGAAATTAATGAAGCCGTCTCTCGCAACTATCGTGACATTGGTCTTCATGGCATTATGCGCCGAGCGGTTAAGGCCTCTGGTCTTTGGCTGCCGCAGGATTGCAGCGCCCGTGAATTAGTTCGTGGTTATCACGAGGCTATTCAAGCGTCTGGACTCTCCACACGCGACTTCTCGCCGTCTGGCATTATGTCAAATGTAGCTGACAAATTGCTGCGTATTCAAGCTGACCAGATTAACAGCGTTGCTAATGACGTCTTCTACAAGAGAAGCGTTAAAAACTTCAACAAGGTTACTAGTGGTAAATTAACCTCCATTGGTGCTATTCCTGAAGTTCTGCCGGGCGAAGATTTTACCAATGTTGGCATCTCCGATGACAGCCAGGATTACAAGATTACGAAGCGCGGTGTTAACCTGACGATTACAATCGAAGACCAGATTAATGACGATCTTGGTGCTTTTGAACGCGCCCTGGAACAGTTCGGTCGCCTGTTTGCTAATACAGTTGACCAGGCTGCTATTGGTTCTCTTATGGCTCAGGCCAATACAATCTTTACTGGAAATCAGAAGAAGGCTTTGGCATTTGACGCTGCTAACCTGAAGAAGGTTGTTGGAGCGTTCCAGCGCATTAAAGATGCTGGCGGCCAGTACCGCAACTTGGTTCCTGGTGCTATTCTTACCAGCCCGGAAACTGCTGTTGCTGCTCGCGCCCTGTTCGTCTTCAATGACAAGGCCTCCATTGCACCGCAGGATTCTAATGAAGTCTTCGCGACCCCGTACAACGTCTATGGCACCCCGTACATCGAAGAAACCGATGGCTGGTTCTTACTGCCGCGTGACGAAAAGATCGGTGAAGTTGCTTACTTAAATGGCAACGCCTCCCCGGCTGTTGAACAGGCTGCGTTGAATACGAAGAACTTGAACATCGAGTTCCTTATCTGGGGTACTTGTGGTGTTCTTATCTATGACGATGCTCCGGCTGTCTGGTCGAAACCGTAATTTTAATGGGAATAGCTCGGCGGGTTAAACCGCCGAGCATAAATTAATAGTTAACAATTAAATTTTAACAATTATAAGGAACTTAAATATGTATCTTGGAACTTTTGATTCTTTTAGATTTACCGCTGCTGCTGCTACCCCGTGTGACAGCATTGTTAATGCCGGTGAATTTTATGGCGTAACTAAAGCCAATGTTGAAGCCGGTGAAGAAGGACTCGCATTTATTGGAGTTCCGGCTGTTGTTTTTGAACTGCCTGTTACTGCTCTGGCTGCTGCGAAGACTATGGGCACGGCGGTTTATATTGATTCTAATGGAGCACTTACATTTACTAGCACCGATAATACGAAGTTTGGTGTCTTATGGGCTGATGCTGCTTCTGGAGCTACTGCAATTAAAGTTGCTCTTCGTTAATCCATCTTTCTTCCTGCTGTACGTGGCCCCTATAATTCCATAAAAATTATGGGGGTCATACGTATATAATATAGAAGGGCATCTTATTTTTAGGAGTATTTTAATGGAAGAAGTTTGGAAAGATATTGAGTCTATTGTTGAGCCGGACGGAACTTATGCGTATCAAGTATCCAATTTAGGTAATGTTAGACGAGCTAAAGAAGTCGTATCTAAAGTTTATGTAAATGGATTAGGCTCCGCTGGTTACACAGGGGAATATACAAGACGGTTAAAGCCGACAGTATTAAAGATTAATTACACATATAAAAAGGGGAAGCAAAAATACGCCTATGCGTCGATTAAAGATGTAACTTATTCAGTACACAAATTGGCCGCAATGGCTTTTCTAAAAGATGATTATAAACCCGGTTTAGTAATTAATCATAAAGATGGGAATAAGCATAATAACTGCGTAGAGAATCTAGAGTGGGTAACACAGGCTGAAAACGAGCAACACTCGTATGATGTACTTGGAAAACGCCCCTGGAATAAAGGTACAAAAGGTTTAATGCCTGGCGCCTGGACTGCAGAACGAAAACTAAAATTTGAGGTTAGAGATAAAGAAATTCGTGACAAATATGAAGCCGGTGCTACCATTAAAGAATTGAGTATTGAGTATAATCGCTGCGAACAAACAATTAAAGATATTATAGCTAAGGAGAATAAGAATGTGTGCTGTTAAAGAAGATACAGAGAATAAAGATAAAGATGAACATATTTGTGGCTGCAAGTGCGAAATATATAGTCGGTGTTGCGGATATTATAGACCGGTGCAGAACTGGAATATAGGCAAACAAGAAGAATTTAAAGAGAGGGTTCTTTTTAAAGTTTATGACCCTAAAGAAAAACAAAACGGAGAAAACTAAAATGGATAACTTGTGCGTATGCGCTTCTTTTCTTGTCGGAATAATATTATGCCAAATACCGGAAATACCATACAGTGATATAACTGCTTTTGGTCTCGTCGGTCTAACGGTTTATTATTTTTTGTATAAATTTAATGGACAAATGCAAGAACTATCTGAACAGAATAAATTGATTATGCAGCGGCAGGAGATTGATAACAATGCGCACAATAAAGCATTGGAGCAAATAGCAATTGGCTTCAAGGATTTATTATCTTCTATTAGCTCCTTAATTCAACAGCAGCAGCAAAAATTAGATGAACATGAAAAAAGAGAGTGACGGTTGGGTGATAACCAAAATTAATAAATACTACGACCCAGAATATGATATTGAATATTGTGACATTGAAGTAAATGGCGAGAAGCCAGACCCAGAAGAGGATACGGTAAAAATTGATGCAGAAGAAAACCCAGCTACAATATATGAATTTTCTCGCTGGTATCAAGTTAGATAAGCAAAAATAATAGTAATGCAAAAACCAATAACAAACCTGCCGATTAAATCTTTTTGCTCCACTACTGATGGCGCAAATGCTGTCACGCCAGTAGTTATAGTATCAAATTTTTACTCGGATACATTAGATAACGGCAACACTAAACGCTGGTATCGCAAATATTCAGACGGGCATATTGAACAAGGCGGATATGGCACTAATCTAGTTATCGACTCCGTAGTTCGATGCAATTACGTAGTACCGTATACAGATTCATCAACAATATCTGTTTTTATTACGCCGCACAGTACTGGGGCCGGTTCTTCTCCGAGCGGTGCTATTCAAGTCGCAGATACTACTACGACCGACTTTGGTGTACATTATGATGCACAAAGTATTGCTAATATAGATGGCTACTATTGGGAGGCTACGGGAATATGATTACTATAGTTGAAAACTATGAAGGTACTAACAGCTGGTATCGAAAATGGTCTAATGGTCTAATGGAGCAAGGCGGCGTACTTATGCGAACACCGGGTACTGATGAAGTTTATGCATTTACATTCCCATTCCCATTCCAGCATACAGCACTAACATTTAAAGCGACCTGGTTGGCTCCTCGTACATCAAACAGCGACGGCGGGGAACCAGCAGTTAAATCTGGTACTTTATCTAATACTGGCGTCTCGTTTATTAACGACCATTATAATGCCAACAAAATAGGATTTTATTGGGAGGCGAAAGGTTACTAATGCCACAGCATAATACATTTAATCCGATTCAAGGAATTACAACGCAGATGGGTGCAGCGACTCCGACTAAGCCAGTCGTTATGACGGACTGCACCTATGATGGTACTAGTTATAAGATTACTTATAGCGACGGCTGGGTTGAAATAGGTGGTTATCAAGCCACTAGTATAACGGCCTATGGAGCCGTCTCTGTTAATTTTGGCAGCTCTTCTCCGTTTGCTAATGGGGTTGTTGCTAATGTTAAATGCACCCCCGTATATACTGGTACGACTACTACGACTACTGGTATGTTTCCCGATTATGCTGTTGAAAATGTGACATCTAGTGGGTTTACTTATCGCAAATGTACTGCTACTAATGTACTAACTGGTTTTTATTGGACTGCTAAAGGTTATTAATATGATAGCAAAAGATACTACTTCTACTGTTAATTTTTACGCGATGAACACCGATGGCACTCCGGCTACCGGTAAAACTATTACTGCGACTATTTCCATTAATGGAGCCACAGCGACAGCCATTGCAGATACGATTACCGAAATTGGCGACGGGTGGTATAAGTTTAACCATGTATTTAATACTGCTGGAAATATACTTATATTCTTTAGCTGCACCGGCTGTGTTATCCCGCCTTGGGAAGACGATGTAGTTGTTGTTGCTGGTGGTGGTTCCAGCCCGTCTGCCGCTGATATTGCAGACGCGGTTTGGGACGAGATTGTTTTCGGTCGATCTCCATTGGTTACCGATTCTGCCGCTGACATATTACTTACAGCAGCAGCTAATGGAACCCCATCTTCTATATGGAATTATGCTAATAGAAGTTTAACATCTGAGGTTTTAACCAGAGACGAAAATTACCAACCGATAAAAACTCTGGCAATAAGTGCAGAAATTACTACTGCAAAAGATGCTATTTTAACAAGGGGTAATTCCGCTTGGCTTACAGCAACCGGTTTTAGTACATTTAATCCATCTACAGATACTGTTACGATTAATTCTACGCAAGCTGCAACAATGGTTACTGCTACTGGCTTTGCTACTCCTTCTGATTTAGCGGGGTTATCTACTTTTGACCCGTCTAATGATACAGTTACCATTAACGCGACGCAGGCCGCGACTATGACAACAGCAACTGGCTTTGCAACACCAGCAGATTTAGCAGGGTTATCAACATTTAATGCATCTACGGACGCAGTTACTATTAACTCAACACAGGCTGCTACAATGGTTACAGCGACCGGGTTTGCAACTCCGTCTGATATACCTACTGCTGATATTACAGCTATCAAGACTAAAGTAGACACATTAAACAATACCGATTTAACTGGCATCGCTACTAGTGCCAATGTTACAGCGGCTCAAACAGCCATTATTGCTGCTATGCCGACTATACCGACTGATTATGCTAAGGCGTCTGATCTAACCGGTTTGTCTACATTTAATGCAGCGACGGATGCGGTTACGATTAATTCTACTCAAGCAGCGACAATGACTACTGCGACTGGCTTCGCAACACCGGCTAATATTACAACAGCCCAGGCTGCCATAATTGCTCATGGAGACGAAAACTGGGTTGGAGGCGGTGAAGGCGGCGGAGCGACGCCTAAACAGATATGGGAATATGCCGACAGAACATTAACGGCTGCGCCCTCTACATTGGCTACGAAGACTGATTTAACTACGGCCGTCT
>Ga0310697_10006002_pt1 | contig 11620 bp, 13 predicted proteins | sample 172DNAGHGlowgp2_FD_203883 | JGI IMG/M metagenome (GOLD analysis project Ga0310697, IMG submission 203883) | Sheep rumen microbial communities from Palmerston North, Manawatu-Wanganui, New Zealand - 1728 DNA GHGlow gp2 (v2) (version 2) | ecosystem: Host-associated > Mammals > Digestive system >... | reverse complement strand
AAAGCTTGCAGTAATCATCAACACAGCTCAGGACTATCTCGACAAGGACGATCTTGAGAACGCTGACAAGATGCAGAAGCAGGCGCAGGAGCTTGCTGACAAGATCGAGAAGCAGAAGGCTCTTGATAAGCTCTCAGCGGGTATCGAGGTGCCTCAGGCATCTCAGGCAACCGAAGGCACTAAGGACGCTACTAAGACAAAGGAAAACGCTTCCTTTATCCGTGCAGCCCTCAAGAAGTTCTCGGGAACAAAGCTTACAGAAGCAGAAGATGCTCTGCTCCTTCCATCGGTAACATATCCTAACGGCGAGCACGGTGAGGGCTATATTCTCCCGCCGGATATTCGTACAAAAATACGCGAGAAGATGCGCCAGTTCAAGAGCCTCAGAGACGTGTGTGGTTACATTAAGACCAAAGCTCTCACAGGTAGCTATCCTTCAGACAATGATGAAACAGAAGGCCTTATCGACTTTACAGACGGTACTGACGGCACATATGCGACTGATCCTGTATTCAGTCCTGTGAGCTGGTCGCTCAAAGAAAAAGGTGCTTTCATTAAGATTTCCAACACACTTCTCTCACTTACTGATAACGACCTTATCGCATACATCGTGAGAAGATTCGCAAAAAAAGCAGTTATCACAGAAAATGCTATGGCAAAGGCAAAGCTTGAAGCAAACAAGACTGCAAAGAATCTCAGTGGCTGGGCAGCACTTAAGGCTTCTATCAATGTTGACCTCGATCCTGGTTCGCTTTATAACACAAAGATCGTAACCAATCAGGACGGCTTTAATGTGCTTGATCAGGCACTTGACCTTAACGGTAGACCTGTACTTCAGCCAGATCCGACACAGCCTACACGTAAGCTCTTTATGGGCTATCCTATCGAAGTATATTCAAACGCTATGATTCCGAGCGATACGACAAACAATGTCGCTCCTATATACTATGGTGATATCGAGGACGGCGTTCAGTTCGTCGATCTGGATATCATTTCATTCGCATCTTCTAAGGAAGCTGGCTTCATGAGCAATACAACAATCTGCCGCCTTATTGAGTGGGTAGATGTAGTACAGGCTGATTCCTCCGATAAGTGCTACTGCTTCGGCAAGCTGAGCCTGGGGGAATAACGAGCGAGAGTTCCGACAGTGAGCAGGAGCCTGAAGAGGAAACCGAGACAGCATTATCCGCCGCTGATACCAACAGTGACGGAGAGCTCTCTCAGGAAGAACTCGAGGCGCTCACCGTAGACCAGCTTAGAACTCTCGCAGAGGAGCTGGAAATCACACTGACAGCAACGAAGAAGGCTGATATCATCGCCGAGATTCTTGCCGCACAGGCAGCGCCTTCCAATGAGGAACAGCCGAGTGGCACATAATAAATCGTCAGAGAGGAGGCCCTTATGGATATAGAATTAGTAAAGCTTTTCTTGAAGGTCGACTTTGACGATGATAATGGCATCATTACACTGATGATGTCGGCGGCAGAGGAGTACATCAAAGCCGCAGTAGGTAGCTGCAACTACAAAGACACCCGCGTACAGCTTCTTGCCCTTGCAATAATCACCGAGCTGTACGAAAAGCGTAGCTTTACGGTCGAAAAGGCAGGAGTAAAGGCGCAGTACACTATGAGGTCAATTATAGCGCAGTTGCAGGCGGAGCAGGAGGCGAGCGACGATGAAGCTTGATACGGATGTCGGACGCCTTGACAAGCGGATAACCATTCAGAAACGGAGCGAGCCTGACGACTTCGATGCCGTCGGCAACCAGGTTGAGGAGTGGAGCGATTTTCACTCCTGCTGGGCTGCTGTAGCGAATGTATCAGACGATGAAGTCTCTGTTGCACGCGAACCGCGCGACAAAAGCATTAAGAGCTTCAAGATACGGTACTGCTCAAAGCTCGCGGAGCTATCAACAGATGGTTTCCGAATCTGTTACAGAGGCTCAGTCTACGACATAAAGCACATTGACAATATCGCTGAGGCTGATTCTCTGCTCTTGATAAAGGCGAGAAGGGAGGAAGCTCATGAGTGATATTATTACTCCCGACGAATTTGCGGAAGCGCTTGCAGAAGCGACACGTACAATGACCGAGGAAGTCGTCGAAGAGCTTGAAACAGGGCTTGAGACAATCGGGAAGGAAACTGTCGAGGAGCTCAAGCGTACCTCCCCGGTCTATAAAGGCAAGAGCAAGAAGCTCAAGAAAGGTAATTACCGTAAAAAGTGGAAATGCCTTGTCGAAAAAGAGCGTGGTGTGAAGCGCGTTACCGTCTACAATCAGAAAGGCGGCTTGACGCATCTGCTTGAGCACGGGCATCTTGTGAGGAACGGGACCGGCAGAGTGCTCGGCAACGCCCCGCCTATACCTCACATAGCGGCTGCCGAGAAGCACGCCGAGGAAAAGATTGACAAGCTTTTGGAGGAATTATAATGGAACTACCTGAGATTCAAGAAAAGCTTCTTACCCTCGGAATACCTGTTGCATATTTGCAGTTCAAAACGCCGCAGACTCCACCGTATGCGGTATACTACGAGTCGGATACCGATATCCTCGGAGCCGACGGCTATAATCTCTACCGTGATGTCGAAATTACGGTAGAACTGTATTCACCGAAAAAGAACCCGCAATTGGAACGCCGCCTTGAAAATCTCTTCCGTGACGTTGAGATAGACAAGGCGGGAGATACAGCGTTAGATGGCGAGAACCTGATAATGACTGTATTCGCGTTTCGCACGATACAATCCATAGAGGAGGATGAAAACAATGCCTGATAATGCAACAACAATGAAACCTGAGATAAACAGGATCCCGCTCGGCTCCGTTGATTTGTATATCATGGAGTGGACGGGCTCATCTGTATCAGATATACCCGCAGACAACGAAATCGAAATCGACGCCAACTTCGTCGGAAGAACTAAGGACGGTGGTGAGGTTGAGTATCAAGCGACTTGGTACACCGCGAAGTCCGACGACGGCAAGGCGTCGCGCTCCGAAATGACCGAGGACAATGCATATATGAGCTGGGGCTACATCACCTGGAACGGGAATACCATAACCAAGCTCATCTCTACGGCGTCGGCGACTATTTCGGGCACTGGCTCAAGCGCAAAGCGCCGCACTCTTATCGGCGGTGCAGCAAACGATAATGGCAAGACATATCTTTTCCGTGCCGTTCACAAGGACAAAGTCAAGGGTGATGTACGCTACACAATGATCGGAAAGAATATCAACGGCTTTGCAGCAGCTTACAAGCCAGGTCAGCCTACGACTATCACTCCGAGAGTACAGGCGGAACCGTTTAGTGAAGGTAATCTTATTGTCCTCGATGAGGATATGGTCGATACAGGGGCTTGAGTATGAAGTACGAAGTAATCGAGTTCTTTACCGACTTGCAGGACGGAGGACATATGTACAACGTCGGAGACACTTATCCGCGGAGAGGCTTAAAGCCTGCTGCGAAGCGCATTGACGAGCTTTCCACAAGCAGGAACCGTCGCGGAGAACCGCTTATCCGTGCGGTCGATGAAGCAAAAGAAACAGTCCCGAGCGAGGCTGAATGATAAGACAGAGGGGGCGGGCTTCGGCTCGCCTTTTGTCGTAAGGAGGGAATATGCAGTTTTTTAGGTACAAGCTCGCCGGAGCCAACGCCGAGGAGCTTATTATGGGAGAGCCGACCGTCAGAGAATGCGACGGTATCCTCAGCTCAGCAACAAACTCGGAACTTATCGAAGCGGTCGCAGCTTATCTCTCACGCAATCAGCAGGGGGTCAACGTAAAAGAAAAGCTTATCGCTGCCGATATAATACTCGTGCAGATCAAGCTAAATGAGTGGCTTGCAAGCATCAAGACCTCTCCCACGTACCAAGCTCCGCGCATCGAGCCTGACAGTGACGCCGAGGAGCTCCCTTACAACTGCACAACGACCCACATCAAGGCTGTTGCCGAGTATGCGAGAATGAGCTTCCTCGAAGTGTACGAGCTCCGCATCACGGAGTTCTGGAAGCTCTTCCGCGATGCGATCATATGGAATTACAGCAGAACGGAAGCGGGCATAGAAAAGCTTCGTCACGCTAAGTGTATGTTGCAGACAGAACCGGACCGCGACAGCTTGAAAGAATCGAGTGTTATAAGGAGAGTGAACCATGGCGAACAAGAAGATTAAGGGCATTACGATACAGTATGAGGGCGACACCACCAAGCTCGAAACCGCACTGAGTAATGTCGAAAAAGGCGGCAGAAAAGCCCGGCAGGAAATGTCCGAGGTCAACCGTGCACTGAAAGAAGCTCCTGACTCTGCTGTACTATGGCAGCAGAAACAGGAACTGCTGAACAAGGCTCTCGAGAGTTCAAGGGCAAAGCTCGAACTGCTTGAAAAAGCGCAGGAGCAGGTCACAAAGCAGTTCCAGAATGGGGAGATCGGTGAGGAGCAGTACCGCGCCTATCAGCGAGAACTTGAAAGCGCTCGCGCAGAAACTGAGAAGCTTGGGGAACAGGTTGCTGAGACCGACAAGCACATCAAAGAGCTCGGTGAGGCTTCGGAAGAAACCTCTGATGACGTAAGCAAGATGGGAGACTCCGCAGAATCATCGTCGGAAGGCTTTACGGTACTCAAAGGAGCAGTTGCACAGCTTGCAGTTGACGGCTTTGAAAAGCTTATGTCTGCGGCAAAAGAGGCTTGGGAGGAAATCGACGAGGGATATGACACTATAATAACCAAGACGGGAGCTACGGGCGAGAAGCTTGAATCCCTGCAAAAGGTTGCAGACAATGTTTATAAAGCCCTCCCTGTCGAGATGAATGTCGTAGGCGAAGCCACGGGAGAGATAACCACAAGGTTTGGTGCTCAAGACGACGAGCTGCAAGCACTCACAGAGCACTTCGTCCAGTATGCCACGATCAACAGCACCTCTGTCGCGCCCAGCGTGAAAAACGTCGCGGGAATTATGAAAGCGTTCGGGGAAGATACCAAGAATACGGGCGACGTCCTCGGCGTGATCACATCGGTGGCGCAGCGCACAGGCAAAGAAGCAAGTGCCCTCGAAGCTGAGCTGTACAGTAACGCGGTGACCTTCAAGGAAATGAACCTCGATATCAGGCAGTCTGCCGAACTCCTCGGACAGTTTGAAGCGAACGGAATAGAGACAAGCACAGCACTTGCCGGTCTGAAAAAGGCACAGCAGAGCGCAACAGCCGAGGGCAAGACGATGACCGAAGCCCTCAGCGGCACAATAAAGCGAATCAAGGAAGCCGAAACGGAGACTGAAGCTCTCCAGATTGCCACAGAGCTCTTCGGAAAGAAGGGCGCAGCGGAGATGACTCATGCGATACGAGAGGAGCGCTTCTCGGTCGATGATCTTATCCAAGGCTATGAGGGCATGGGGGATGTGGTAAAGAACACATTCGAGTCAACGCTCGATGCTCCTGATAAAGTTAAAGTAATGCTCAACAATATAAAGCTTGAGCTGGCAACTCTTGCAGAGAACTATCTTCCCAAGGTCGAAAAATACCTTGACAAGGGAATCGAAGCTCTTCCAAAAATCGAAAAGTCCGCGAAGGTGATACTGCCGATTGCCGAGGAGATAGGGATCGCAGTAGCCTCGTGGAAAATAGCGACTATGGCAAGGGAAGGAGTTAGGGCGTTTGAAGCACTTACATCTGCCGGAAGAATGACAGAGGTACAGATGAAGGCTTTACAGTCAGCAACACAGCTCTACTGGGTCACTGGCGCTGGCGTGGCAAGCCTTATTCTGCTTGAGACATACTCCGTAATCAAAAAGGCAAAGGACGAATATGTTCCGGTCATTGATAGGATCAACCAGGAAATATCGGATAGCTTCAGCGCGACGAATGACAAGATAAAAGAAATCGGAAGCAGCATAGATGGAGTACAGGAAGCCTTTGAGAATTCCGCAAACAGCGCCGACTATGAAGCGGAGAAAGTCGAAAGCCTTTGGGAAGAACTTGACAAGCTTGCTGATGCAAGCGGAAACGTCAAAGACAAAGACAAGATAAGAGCTGACTACATCCTCGGCGAGCTCAACGAGGCGCTCGGGACAGAATACAGGCTTACAGGGGACCAGATCGAAGGATATCAGACACTTGCGAGAGAAATTGACAACGTTATCGAGAAGAAAAAAGCAGAAGCTTACTTTGACTCATATCAAGGCAACCTCTCAACTATGGTGCAAAATGAGAACGATATAAAATCCACCTACCTGGATGCCTACGCCAAGGAGCAGGAATCCCTCAGAAGTTACCGCGAAAACTATAAAAAACTAACAGGGAGAGACCTGAACGTATCCGATGATGAGATAAAGAATCAGCTCCAGCAGACTGTTAGTGATTATGAAGCATTACCCAAGAACACAGTCAAGAATGTTGTCCAGAACGATATGTATAGAGCAGCCGTACAGCTGCTTGGTACAGATGAGCAAGAAGGACTTATATCACAGAGGACCGCCCTTGAAGCGCAGTACAAGGAAGTAAAGGAATACTTTGACAAATATGAGGACGCCGAGAATGCTCTTGCAAATGGCGAATACGACCGTGTTACAAAGATCCTTGCTGCTCAGAGAGATGCTGACAAAGAAAAGCTTGCAAGCGCTAAGGAATGGAACAAGGAAGCTCAGAAGGCATACGAGGACAGCATTACCAAGGTCAGCGCCGCCTTCGAGCTCGCCAGCAATTCAAATGCGAAGCTCCTTCAGAAGGATGCGGACGAGCTCATAGAAAAGCTCACAGAATCAGCTACACTCGGAATGAGAGCAGGAGCGCAGCAGTCGGAGGTTCTTTCGGATAATTTCCACAGTCAGATCCAGAAGATCCTTGATAACGGGTTTAATATAACCAAACTTGCAGCTTGGGCCAACGAAGCAGGAATTGACGTCGGAGATATTTTCGGGGAAGACTATACGAAAGTTGTACAGTCGCAGCTCGATGCAGGATATGATATCAACGAGCTCCTTATATGGGGAGCAAACAGCGGCATAAATGTCGGTGAGCTCTTTACGGGCGAGTTTACAGCAAAGTATCAGGCACAACTCAATTCGGGATTTGATATATCACTCCTCCTCGAATGGGCGGCGGAGCAGGGATACAACGTCGGCGAGGTATTCGGTGACAGTTACAAATCAGTTGTTACACAATATCTTTACGCTACGAACGACCTAATCAACGAGAACAGTATCAACAGCGAGAGTGATGCACGCTACAGGCGCGGCGAGAAGTTGAGATCATTTAACGCCACCGGCGGCTTTATCGGCATCGGACACGAAGGCATCATCGCCGAAGCCGGACCGGAGCTCGTGCAGGTGATGAACGGCGGCGTGAAAATAACACCGCTTACGAAAAACGCGCGGAACACCGCTGTCTCAGAAGCAGCCGGTCAGACTGTATTTTACGAAAACGTGACGGTTTACGCGAACGTCAGCAATGACTACGACGTGCGACTGCTCGGCGAACGTCTCGCTGCGGAGCGCAAGTCGATTGAAATATCGAAAGGACTGACTTGATGAGCTATTTTCTTTTCAATGGGATAGACAGCCGGTCGCTTGGGCTGCTGGTATCCCGTCCGGTCTTCCGTCCTTCCTGGGCGCGTGAGGTCAGCGAGATATCAGCACCGGGCAGGACCCGGAAGATAATGCAGGAGTCAAAAACGTATGCAAACGCGAATATGACTATCAATACCGTTATCACCGACACCGAGAAGCTCAATGAGATCTATGCAGCTCTATCCGGATACGGACCGCTCCAGCTCAGCAGCCGCCCGGAAGAGTACCTCAAAGTATACGTAAATCCGCTTATCCCCGAGGCGGTCGCACTTCGGACAGCCGAGCTCCCGATAAGCTTCCTTTGCGAGCCGTTCGCACACGCTGTCGAGCCGACGGTCGTCACTCTTGCTTCCGGTCTCAATCTCATCAATAACGCCGGCAGTATCTTCAGCGCCCCTGAAATACGCTTTACGGCGACAGGGGAGCAGGTGACGGTCCGCGTGAACGGGCTTGATTTTATCGTAAGCCTTAACGAAGCGGAGCAGGGGAAGGAGATCATCATCAACTGCGAGGACGAGGTCGCATACTACGTCAATGACAGCGATCAGATGATATCTATCAATGCCCGGACATTTAATGACTATCCGCTGCTGCATACCGGAGAAAACGGCGTGGAGCTGGTCGGCACTGTCTCGGCAGCGGAGATAAATGTGAAAGAGAGGTGGGTGTGATATGGCAGAAGTAAACGTATCAACGTGGGACGAGATCGTAGCTGTCCTTACAACAGGCACAGAAGATACCACGATCAACCTGACAAAGGACATAGACCTCAACGATGAATATCCCGAAGGAATAACAAGAGTTGAGGCGAATCAGCATAACTACACAATCAACGGCAACGGTTATGCCATACGCAATGCGCTTCTCCACGACAATTCGAGTAGTGGTATGATATGCGGCGGCTACGTGCGTTGGATTACCTTTATCAATATTAGTCTCGAAAACTGGACAGCTGAGAATAAATGGGGCGGTTACGGCGCTAACGCTTATGTATTTTCACGAGTGGCATTTTTTAAGTCGGATATTACCATCAAGTTGATAGGAAATGAAAACTTTACGGTTAATACATCTACTCCTGAGTTTTTCAGAATGTCCGAGTGTTCTGTAAGAGTAGAAGGGCATATTGGTATTGGAAATATGGGTGGACGAGTCGCTTTTGAAATACCTGTTGATGCTTGTCATTTCACACTGACAGGTTCTTTCTATGAGATAAAGTTACGAGCCAATCGTTGTTATATAGATGGGGAGTTTGAGGTGTATGTTTCAAATTATTCCGATTATATTAATTTCAATTATTCATATTTGACCGTAATAACAGCAACAATTAATACAGACCAAAATATCACAAACTCAAACGGTGCTCAGTGTGCTATAGATACTTCTGTAATAACCACCACGGGAACGATAAGCAGTAACTTCATTCAGTGTAATACTGAGCAAATAAAGTCGCCCGAATACCTTGCTTCACAAGGGCTTGTGATAGTGCCGGAAGTGGTAGGTGGTAGTTGATGAATCTTTTGTATAGTAACTACTTAAAAGGGCGCTATATTGCATATGTTGACGGCGCGCTTGCCTATTACAGCACCATTGATGATAATACATACGCCTCGTATTTTGCGGACTTAAAGCCGAATACAACATACACTCTAACAAGAATTACCAACACATCTCGATTTAGAGTCGCAACTTTTTTCACAGACGTAAAAAACTCATCAGGGAAGATATACACGATAGGTCAGTGGTGGCTTGCAGACAGCTATAACACGATCACATTTACAACCGGGTCAGCTGACACACATCTCGTGGTATATTACACTTGGTCGTCGGAGTATGATGCTCAAATAATGTTAAACGAAGGCTCAGAGGCAGAGCCGTATGAAGCACCGACACAGTCGTTTACTTACGCTCCGTGGACAGGCGTTGAGGGTGAGTACCCCTCCAACGGCATAGAGCCTGCGCCGGCTTTCAGTGCTCCATACCCTGCGGCAATGTGGCGAATAGACGGAGCGCATAACAACGGCTATCCGTGGCACGAGCTGCTCAGGGGTATCCCGTACATCAACCTCTACCCCGAACTCCGGGAAAATGTAATAAGAGTATACGACAAAAACGAGCCTCAGAGCGGCTTTACATCTAACGGACTGGCTATCCTGCACCCGACAAGCTGCGTCTCAATACACAATGACGACCGCTGGGACATAACGCTGCTGCACCCGATAGATCAGTGGGGCAAGTGGCGGAATCTGCTCGTTGTCAACGTTCTGAAAGTCGACGGTCAGCTCTTCCGCATCAAGCGGCAGAAGCCGTACATCGACAGCAGCGGCAGATACATCGAGGTCGAGGCTAAGCACATCACGACTGACCTCGCGGACGAGTCCTGCTTTGATTTCGAGTTCACGGGCGGAACACCGGCGCAGTTTATTTCCGAGGCACGGGCGCACCTCTATCCTTCGACGGGATATGATCCTCCGTACAATTTCAGCATCTCGGCTCACGGCGATACTACTCTTCCGCCGGACAAGTTTGCCCCTGCATCACTGCTCGCCCTGCTTATCGGGCTCGATAACAGTCTCCTCAACCGTCTCGGCGGAGAACTCTACCGTGACAACTTCGAGCTCATTATCAGTCCGCGTATGGCTTACGCGAAGGACGATGCGTTTAATCTGCGTTACAGTCTGGATATGGTCGAGATCTCACAGGAGGTCGACTACTCCGATTTCTGTACGCTGATATATTGCTACGACAACTGGGGCGGTTTCTGGTCTGCGTCATATGCAGGCACGATATGGTGGGCTGTACATCATCAGATAGTAAAAGTCGCAAAGTTTAACTATGCGGAGTACGACGGCTCATACGAGCGCCTTGTGTCTGACGGTCAGGCTCTTGCAGATAAATGCTTTGTGCCGAAGGTGACGTATAAAGTCAAAATGGCAGCACTCAAAAGCGACCCGAAGTACAAAGATTTCCTCGAATTGCAGAACTATCGCTACGGCGACAGCGGCACGATATACTGTCCGGAGCTGGACATATCGACGAAGCAGAAGATAGTCGAGATCGAACGCAATGAGCTGACCGGTGAGATAATCAGTATGACGCTCGGTAATATGCAGAGCAGCGTTACACGTCCGACGTATCTCGGCAGTACGCTTACTTCCGGACACTCTGCCGAGGACAAGGCGAACGCGGCAATGCAAGAGGAATTACAGAAACTGCGGCTCGCTCAGGCAAGAACGTGGTTCGGTATCCGTCCGTTCACCTGGGCGGAAACTAAGACTTATAAATGGGAGGAATACAGATGACAGAAACAACGAATTATCACCTGAAAAAGCCAGACGATACAGACCCGACAGACCAGCGCCCTTTCAACGAAAATGCTGACATCCTCGACGAAGAGCTTGCTAAGCGCTACACGAAGACGGAAATTGACGAGCAGGAAGCCGTTCTGCTCGGAGAAGTGACGAAGAATACAGATGCCCTCATCGAGCTTGTGGACGGCGGAGCGAAGAACAAGCTCAACCACACGGCATATACCCGAACCGTAAACGGCGTAACCTATACGGTCAACGCAGACAGGTCTATCACGATAACGAGCGACGGCACAAATACTCAGTCGCTTCTATACCTCGTGCAGAACTATACCGGCGTCCCTGCCGGTACATACGTCCTCTCAGGCTGTCCCGGTGGCAGCTCCGCGACGTTTGACCTGCGCGTAAAGGTCGGGGATACGACATATACCAACTACGAGGGCGGAACTGAGTTTACCTATAACGGGACAGACAGCTTTGAGTCGACAATCGTAGTCAGGGCTTCGCAGACGCTCGACATCACGATGCAGCCTATGGTGTGTACAAAAGCTGGCTGGGATATTTCGCAGGCGTATCAGCCGTACAGACCGTCATACCAGGAGCTTTACGAAATGGTGCTCGCTTTGCAGGGAGGTAATTGATATGCAGTACTTAATAATGCTGGCAATCGTCCTCGGACTGGCATTGTCGGACTTTGTGACAGGACTAATAAAAGGCTACATCACGCACCAGCTCAACAGCGCGAAAATGCGAAGCGGCGGGCTCA
>Ga0310697_10006001_pt1 | contig 11620 bp, 17 predicted proteins | sample 172DNAGHGlowgp2_FD_203883 | JGI IMG/M metagenome (GOLD analysis project Ga0310697, IMG submission 203883) | Sheep rumen microbial communities from Palmerston North, Manawatu-Wanganui, New Zealand - 1728 DNA GHGlow gp2 (v2) (version 2) | ecosystem: Host-associated > Mammals > Digestive system >... | reverse complement strand
ACGTGCTCACGAAGCTGTTCAGGCGTGTGATAAACCCGACATACGTCGCCCCGTCTTTCAACCTGGAAGTGACGACAAGCGGCGTCCTCGCGGTAGGCTCTCCGGTGTCGTTCTCCGTGCACCCTGTGTTTGTCAGGAACGACGCGGGCAGCGCGACGAACCTCACAATCACCGTCAACGACAGGCCGGCCTATTCGGGATACGTGGAGGACACGACATTCACATTCACTCCCACGTCCCCGAACCTTGTAATCAAGGGGGAGGTGCGGTACAACGAGGGCGCGGTGAAAACCGATTCGGAGGGCATCCCGTATCCCACAGGCCACATCGCGGCAGGCACAATATCCGACGAGACGTTGATAACGGTCCCCACCGAGCTGTACTACGGTTCTTTCGCCGTAGTGCAGGACATATCGTCCGTGGCGGACATCAAGTCGAAGCTCGCCTTGACGCAGTTCGTGGACAACCGAGCAAGCGTCCCCATAAACGAAGGCACCATGTTCGTCGCCCTTGCGTACAGCAAGTTGCTTGGCGGCATCAGCGCCATCAAGCAGTTCAGCACGGGGGACGAGATACTCGCCAATTTCGAGAGGGTCGAAGTCGGAGACTACTACATGTACACACTCTCGCCAGTCACGGCGGTGCAGGCGGACACTTATGTAGTGAGAATCTAAAATACGGACGGACATGGCTGCAACGCAAAAGATATACAATACGGTCCTTACGGGCTACAAGCGTGTCGACGACAAGCCGTTGGAGGCCAACACCTTGTTCTCCTCCGTGGAGGACGCGTCGGCATACGCGAAGAACGACCCGACGGCGTATCCCGGCCAGATTATATCCGTGTCCAATTCAAGGGGCTCGCAAATATACATCATCACGCCGTCATACGACCTCCAGGAGAACACGAAGGAGATTGTGCCCGTCGACAGGCTCAAGGAACAGGTGGTGGTGAGGTTCACAAACGCCAACATGGTCCACATCGACCACGACCTCGGGTACAGGCCGTCGGTAGTGATGACCGACGACTATGGCGACTCCCTCGCCCCCGCAGTCCGCTATCCTTCCATCAACTCGGTGGAGGTGTCGTGGAACGGGTATATGACAGGGTACATTTATTTAGTGTAGGATGAACACAATATTGACTCAAGGGCTGAAGATAGGCACGAGGTGCAAGTATGTCCGCATCGTATATGGAGACAGGGTGTCGGTGTCCGAGGACATAGGCAGGTCGCTGATGACAATCACGGTCCCGGAGGGGTTCAGCGGCAGGCACATAGTCAACAGCAGGGTCGAGCTTGTGGAGGACTGCGTCTTGGCCCCGTCCAAGGGGTATCTTGCCGTACCAACCGCCACCATAGACCTCAACGGGCTGGTGCTCAGGAAAATATCTGACCTTGCTATAAACTACAATCAGTTTATAGTCAAGGATATAAAGGATTATACTGTATGGTACGACAACTACAGGGTCGTCATCCTGATTCCGGAAAGCAGGTTGTCCGACGTCAAGACTTATGTGAAGGCGGTGGGCGCCGTGCCGATGTTTGAGGTGGAGGGGTACGCCGAACTGCAGAGCCCGACAAACATATACGGGCTGAACATCGGGGACGGCAGCATCAGGCATGACTCCAACAACGGCTTCTCTTTCGGTACCAAGGCATTCTACGAACGCTATTCCCTGCGCATGATAGACGTTCTGCATTCGTTCATTACAAAGTTAGGGAAGAGGCTCGAGGACTTTGGAGTCCAACTTGTAGGGTTCCAACAAGACGAGCACACGTTGTCACCCGATTCCGTAAAGTACAGGATTACGGAGTTGGGCAGGCAGGTGTCCATCCCTTCATTCTCCGTGACGGAGAGATATGCCGTGAAACACAGGACGCTCATAGACTTTGAATTGTCGGCGTCAAGTTTCATATTGTGCAACGACTTCAAGACAAGGTACCAGAACTACGACCTGATAAGCAACTTCACAGAATTCTACACGACCGACTCGCACGGCAAGCCGTGGATTTCCAATGTGTCGTGGGGCGAGATAAGCACCACCTACACTCAGGATTTCGAGACCGACCAGACAGGGGCGGTGGCGTCCACGGCGCAGTTCTCCTGCGAACTAAACTACTACGTCGTCTTTGACGACACATATCCAAGGATTAAGAAGATTATAACGGACATCGTCGCAGGAGATTCCGTCATAGGACGAACAGTTACAATGTAGTAAAAATGGCAAATTTTTCAGAACTAATATACAAGTCTGCGGACCCCACAGTCGGCATCGCAAGCGGGGAGGCCAGTTGGGTCCTCGGCATCAAGCCAAACGGGAGCGCAGTCGTTGTCGACATCGCCGGGGACAGCAAGGTGTTCAGGCAGGCCGACCTGCGCCCTGTGGCGGAGACCCCGGACGCGGACGACCTTGTCGCTTATTCAAAAAAAGGGGTGGACACCATGTTCTTCAAGAAAGGGAATGTCGAGACCAACCCCACTCCTCAAACGTTGTCTGACGACAAAGTTTTCAGTTGTCGTGCGGTATCACAACTGATAACGCAAACTTCTGACGGCTCGAAGTGGGAAGAGGTGTCGGGCGCGTCCCCTGCGTCCATCCGCCCCAAGAGCGGCAAGGGTGTCGTTATCGGGGGGACAGGAGGCGCGACTGCTCCTCTTACAGTCAACGGCAATGCGACAATCAGCGGCAATGCGTCTGTCGGCGGCACTGCCGCCCTGAAGGGCAACACCACTATAGGCACATCAGGGGGGGCGTCGGCGACCCTGACTGTTACTGGCAATACCACAATCGGAGCTTCGGGAGGGGCCTCGGCGTCGTTGACGGTGAACGGCAGCTCCACGACTTCTTCCCTGATTGTCAACGGCACGTCGGCGCTGGCTGGAGCCACCTCTGTGGGCACATCCGGCACGCCGGCTGCGCTTACAGTAAACGGGACGTGTACCGCAACGGAGTTTTATGAGCCTTCGGACAGGGCGCTGAAGGAAAACATAACAAGTGTCAGTGACATTAAGATGGGCAAGGTCGCCAGCATCCCGTTTGTTGAATTCGACTGGAAAGACGGCAGAGGCCATTCCTATGGCGTGATTGCGCAGGATGTGGCCGACAAGTTCCCTGAACTTGTGCAAAAGACGGCAGACGGCATGTTGCGGGTGAACTACATCGCGTTTCTGTGTGCCAAGGTCGCAACGCTTGAGGGCGAATTATTCAAACTAAAACAACAGATAAATGGCAGCAACTAAGACATTGGTAGACCTGAACCTTAACGGCAACGAGATTCAGAACGCGGTGGCGCACGTATTGCCGTCCGCACCGGGAAGCCCTACCGCAGGGCAATTTTACTATGACTCGACTTTAAGCGCGTTCGGATATTACAATGGCAATGTGTGGATTTACCAACCAGCGCAAATTGCATATTCCGCAGCGTCGCTCGCGGTTGACGACGGGCCGGTGTTCGCAATATACGACTCTACTGACAGCACTAACGGTAAGGTTTTCAAGTTCCGTGCCATAGCGGCTGGCGATGACAACATTTCGATTTCCAAGGGCAGCGACCCTTCGCACACCCTCACATTCTCGTTGAACAACATCGCCATATCGAAGGTGACTAACCTTCAATCCGCGCTTGACAGCAAACTTGACGACTCCCAACTCTCCACCCGTGCTTCGCTTATAGAAGAAGGGTCTTCCACCGCAAGCGACGACATGGTGCCGTCCCAAAAGGCGGTAAAGACTTATGTGGACGAGAAGATTATGGATGTCACCGAATCCCTCGTAGGGGCGGTCAGGTACATAGGCTTGTGGGACGGCACCAAGACCGTAGCCCAGAACCTCGCCGCCTCCCAGGCGTCAGACGCGACGTACACGACCGTCAGGAAAGGCGACATGTGGAAAGTGTCCGTAGCGGGTTCCGACTCCGGGATACAAACTCCAAGCTCCACTTCGCTTAGCGTCGGCGACAACGTGCTTGCGAACACCGACGTGTCGTTTGCAAGCGCGACGGCCGCATCGTTTGACGGGATAGACAACACCGAGGCGGCGGACATCGTCCGTACAAGCGACATAAACACCACTTCGACCCTGTCGCCTTCGTCGACGACATCCATACCGTCAGAATATACCGTGTCCCAGGCGCTGTCCGCGCTCGGAGGAGCGTCGGTGCACCAATATACGACTACCGTAACCGAAGGCACTTCGGCGACGGTGGCTTCGGTTACGCACAACTGCGGCTCTTCCCCGGAGGTGAGCGTATACCAACTTAATGGCTCCGATTACGTCAAGGTTGTGGCGGACGTAAAGGTGACTTCGACGGGCGCGGTGACAGTGGCGTGGAACGGCGCCGCGACATCATCCGCAGCAATAAAGGTCGTGATTGTCGGCAAACCTGATGCAGTGTAATTATATGGGGCACCCCCCGTTTTGAGCAATGACAAGGACTGACACAAGGCGCGAAGAGTTGAAGGAGGCGGGCTACCAGCAGGACATCGCGTCATCATTCAAAAAACTAAGGGACATATCGGCCATACCTGTATTGTACAGGGTGGTCATAGACAAGGGTCGCGCCACGGAGGACTTGTTCACATGCTGCGACGATGGGATGGCCTACTGTTTCCCCAAAGACGGCAGGATGAGGGAGTATACGTGCAACAAGGCCCTGCTCACAACCGAAATAACTGATATTTGCACCCGCCACAAGTCGTTCTCATTCTCGTTGTTCATGGTCAACCCCATCAATAACGAGATTTGCGGCGATGAAATAAAACTGGCTCTAAACAACATGGAAGCACCAAAGATGTTCAGCATCAAGTTTGACGCGAGGACAAGGCGGTTTTACGCCTCCGCACGATTTTCCGACACTACGGGACCTGAGAACGGGGAGCCTATGGAGGAGGACGGTGACGTACGCCAGACCAAGATGCTCACGGACGAGTTCAGGAACGACTACCAGCCATTCCGCCGCAGGTCGTTCAACTATGCCAAGGGGCTGAAACAACTCGAAACGAGGATAGCCCCGACAGATGTTCAACAGGGTGCTGCTTTGTAGCGGTGGAGAACAAAAAAAAGTACAAAGATGACAAAATTAGAACAAATTTACCTTGCTTCGCAGAGGTTGTATTCCGATGTGAAAACAGGACAAGCTGACCGGGGGATGCAAAGGCTATTCTCCGACGAAGACGACGGGAAGTCATTCTGGAAAAAGCATAAGAAAAAGGTCCTTGCAGGAGCCGCCCTGGCTGCAGCTGCGGGGCTCGGATATGCCTACAGGGAGCCGATAAAGAAGACGTATGAAGAGTACAAGGACCCCATCTACTACAAGTACATCATGAGGAAGCCGGGCAGCGTCAAGGAGGAGCTCGACAAGATGAAATGGAAGTCTGTCGACGACCTGCGGGCCAACGCCGAAAGAATGTGGGAGATTGCCAAGTGGTGTGCGTACAATTCCGACGAAGACCCGAATGCAAAGGCCATAAGGAAGGAGGTCGAACGTGCTCTGAACGTGGCACAAAACTTTTTGAGCTGGACAAGCAAATTCAGCGACAATGACGTCGTCAAAGGACTGAAGGCAAAATATGACGAAATAAGCAAGATGCTGAAATGACGATGCCAACATCACGGGCGGGAGCTGCCAGGCCGGGCACGGGCATCGTCAACACGGCGTCCGTCCTGATGTCGTTCCTCGACAAGTGCGCTTATGGATTCGTGGACTGCAAGACAAAAAACCTAATTCCCGAATCCATGGCGGACTTCCGGTACAAGACATTGCCCCCTGCGCAGTTTTCAAGGCTTAAAGTGGGCGTGTGTTGGGATTTTGTCCTGTTCGAATATGCGGTTTTGAAATGCAGATACCCGAGTGAGACTATAAAATGCGTATTCGCAGATTTCGGACGAGACGGGACTCCCACGCACACCTTTCTGTATTTTAGTTGTGGCAACGGATGGATGTGGTTCGAGAACGCATGGGGCGCACAGCACGGAATGCATCTGTACAATACAGAGAAAAAACTGATAGACGACTTCACTTCACGGTTCGCCCGCCATTACAAGCAAGGCGAATCAAATGTGCGCCTCAGATGGTTCGTGCCCGACTCATCGTTCTACGGACTCACGCCATCGGAGTTCAAGGCAAAATGCCTCGACGGAGATGCCGTAAGGATGTTCTCCGCATCTGACGGCGTCGTGTCCGAAGTTCGCCATTTCGTCAAAAGGGTCAAGCGCAAGGTGGAGTCTGACGCAAAGCCGCCCACAGGCAACCAGAACTGCATGCTGTGCACATGGTGCGTGGAAATGTGGTTCCGGGGGTCGGACGAGATGCCGAGGCCCGTGTACAGCCCCACAGACCCGATATTCCAGTACGAGGGGCATGAGTTTGTCAGGGGCACGTCCAAGACGACCCCCAAGGATAAGAGGGACTTGCTGCGCATCGTCTCCGAAGCAGAAGACGGGGCGCGGTTCTACGTCCACGTCAACTGGCTTGGCAAGGAGTCGGGGCATGAGTTCCTGATGGCCAAACTCGACGGACAGGCGTATGTCATCGACGGACAGGCGGGCTTCTGCGAAAAGGCGGTGTCGGCAGCCGCAGGGTTCTATTTTAACGCGAACTGGCGAAACTCTTTCGTGATGAAGATTGACGGCAAACCGTTGGATGCCAATGTCGTAAAACTGAACGGGATGCGGTACCTGAAAGAACTGGACGCCGCAGATATGAAATTGTTGCAAGGTTAAAAGGCTGCGGGCGTCGTGCCGCAGCCTTTTTTTAAAAAAAAATTGCATAGATTGCGCGGAATGGTTATTTTTGCGCCAAAAATCAAAGCTCCATACAAAAATGAAAAACAAAAAGAGACCCGATATGGACATGACCCCCAGAGGCGGAGACATGTACATACCGAAGCATTATATCAAACCATACTCCCACGGAGAGTGCCACGGAGTATTTTTGTCCTTGCGTCCGATGCAAGGCGGCAAAGAGGTGCCCGCGACATTGTACAGACGCTCCACCCAAGAAATGTTGTCTAAAAAAAGATAGCATTTTAGTCGGCGCACAATCCTTATGAATGAAAGAGATGGCGGGATTCCATATCCCGTTCACCCATGGGGGTGCCCAATATAGTGCCTGATTACGAGATTGCCAGGAACACTTGCAGGGAAGCCCCCAAACGCGGCGTTAACACTCCCGCGTTTATTCCAACGCCCACCCAAGCAGTGGTAGGTCGCCCTTGACAGGCGGCACTCTGATTCCACAATTTGGTACGGGCATATCAGGAACGGAGTCATGCACCTGACTTCGTGGTTAGGCTAAATAAAAAAAAGAGGTTGAAAGTCCGAAGCCGATACAAAAATATGAAAAATAGGGCAAAGGGTAGAGCACCCCTGTCGTAAGATGCTTATCCGACGGTTCGCCGTCGGTTCTTTTTCCTTTCCTTTGCAGATGGCAGTGCGCCATCATTATTTTTTTTGTATGAAAAAGATAGACAAATCAAAAGCGGTCGTTGCTTGCAATTATGAAACGATGACGAGTCTGGAGGTCGCGGAACTCACAGGAGTTAGGCATGCAAATCTCCTAAGAGACATCCGGAAAATGGAGAAAGGATGGATTGATGCGCAAGGCACTGATAATCAATACGAACTCAAATTTGAGTTGGTTTATTATACAGATGAGAAGGGCGAAAAACGACCTATGTATGTGCTGAATAGAATCCAATGGTTGTATGTCGCGACGAAATTCAACGACGAAGCCCGCGCCAAGTTGGTCCTACGTTGGGAGAAACTTGAGAAGGAGCGGCAGCAATACACATTCGAGCGCGAAATCAGCAAGATGGTCCGTCGCACCCTCACCGACGCCCTGAAAGACAGCGGAGAAAACGAACGGATGCACGGACATGCATACTCGACCTACACGAACAAAATCTACAAAGCGTTGTTTGGCATGGACGCCAAGCGTCTGCGTAAGCAGCTCGACCTCGACAAGAACGCCAACATCCGTGAGCATCTGCCTGAGAATGCCATCAAAAGGGTGTCCGCCCTGGAAGCGATTGCCCAGAGGATGGTGGAGTTGGGAGGGGAGTACGCTGTGGTGTGCGAGAGCATAGACACCATCGTAACGAAACAAAAACTTGGCATGAAGTTGCCGGAACTAATACAATAGTGATTGGAAAAGAAAAAAAATAGACGTTATCATGGCAAAAAAAATAAATTTGTGTCTCAGAGATACCAGAAGAATCAGCCGAGAGGAGGCGCACGGTATCCTTCTTGACATCCACTTTGGTTCTATCTCAGACGAACTGGAGTATTACAAAGGAGCGTTGGAAGCTGTAGAAAGAAAGCTATCCAACCCTAAGTTTAGGGAACTGGCATCCGACAAGGTTGTCGCTTTGAACGAAAAAAGAAGGCAACGTATCAAGGGAAAGATTGCGGAATTGGAGGGACAATAGAGAGCATAGACACCATCGTGACAAAACAAAAACTCGGCATAAAGTTGTCGGAACTAAAATAATAATAAATGGAAATAAAAAAAATAGTCGCCGACTTTAACGGCAAAAAAATAGTCATCACAAAACAATGTGGCGACTGCGAAGCGCACCCCGTTAAGAGAGGTAAATATTTGCCTCCTTGTGACACACCTGCCATTGGCAATTACACACCTCCGAAGCCATTGGAGGAATGCATATCTTATGAAGAAGCGAATGCGCCAATCATGGGAAATCCCTTTAATTTCATAAATTGGGATGTTGTGAACGCAGAGAGGGCAAAACAGGGCACGAAAGATTAATTTTTCAAAAATGAAATCAAGGTATATAGAAAAGGCGACCGGCAGATGGTGGTCGATGGGCATCTATGACTTCGGAGACATAGATGGCAAAGGCGCGAAGGTGAAGTTATGCGACTACGACAATGAAAAGGTAAAGACTGACTGGCTCTCGATGGAGGAATTCGAGCGACGGTTCGACTATGTTCCGTGGCCAAAGCCAAAGGTGGTCATCACTCCCGTAGGGTTGTCAGCAAAATCACCTGCCAAGCAAAGGATATATATACAACTGTACTGTCCTGAATGCGGCTCTCCGCTGTCGTTTTATGGACGCTGTTGTCCGTCGTCACCGTTGCAGTACCCTCATAAATGTTCTAATCCAAATTGCAAGTACGATACAACAGTATTTTCAGTGCATCACGGCATGTTCGCCGATGCAACAGAGGCTCAGGTGTCGAAACTGGAGGCCGGGACTTATACTGAATTTGCAGATGGTAGCTTGGAAAACTGCAGCAGCATTTCCTAGAAAGACAGCATCATACTCGCTGTCCCATTCGCTTCCGCCGCTCAAATGCTACCTTTGCGGTGCATTTTGAAGGGGAGAGAACCCTTATATGTGAGTAAGTAGGATGTCCTACTTGCTTTTTTGTTTTTCTAAAATCAACAAACAATGCTGACAATAAAAGAATTTTTAGCCCAGTTGGACAAAATAAAAACATGGGCGGAGCAGAATTGTGAGCCTAACGATGCCGTACAGGTAAGGGTTACAGATGATGCGCATCGGCATCATTGGCTTTTTGGGGTGTTAACAGAGTTATACGGCGAAGGGTTTGCCAACGGAAGACTTATATTCGACCTGTCGATAGACAGCTCCAAGTAAGAGAAATTTCATTTTTATTGAAAAAATATTCATTTTTGCAAAAGTGGAATTTATCAGCATAGTCGACGATGAGGCTGCTTTTATTTTTTTGCAAAAAAGAGGGCGCACCATTGCGGAGCGCCCTCTTTTTGTCTATACTTCGATAAGCATGTATGCCGTACCTGTGGATTGGGCCTAATTTTATGCAGCATCCTTAGATTTGAACTTAATTCTAACGAAAAATGGATGGTATCAAAAAAAAAATAGAGAGCGTCCGCAAAGCGTATATCTTACGCAAGATGTATTCGGAGCTCTGTGGTTTCGACGCGGGCGTCAAGTTGTTCGCCGACAAAGAGCAGCGGGCTACCCCGTCGAAGATTAACACGAGGAACCCACGAGTGATTGCCGCAAGGAAGAACATGATTTACAAGCCTTCCAAATATATGGTCTATGAAAAGATAAAGGAAGGCGACAAGGAGTGGCTGAAGACATGCTTCCTCGCGTACCCTGACGTATACAACCAGGGGTACGAATTCTTCGCCATGCAAAACGCACAAAAAATTATCTAAAATGGTTAAACAAAGTACAGTACAGGAAGTCCGTGATTGTTTTTACCAGAACCACATGTTCTCTGAACTTGATGGTTTCAACATCGGCGTAAGGTTGTTTGCCGACAACGAGCAGAAGAAAAAAACATTCTGGCAGAAGCACAAAGGCAAAATACTTGCGGGCGCAGCACTCGCAGGACTTGGCGGCCTGGCGTATGCCAACAAGGACAAAATAGGGAATGCGGTCAAAGCGTTCCAGTTGCGCAAGGCAGTGCCATCCGGCGCAATAACGCCGGTTGTCCCTGTAATCAGTGAAGTGCACGCCCCTAAGAAAGACAAGGACAAGATAGAAAGGGGGGCGCTCCCGTCTGGCATCCCTGTCAAGACAGAGAAACTATCTCCACGCAATTCGGTGAAGCCCGACCCTGTAAAGCCCGAACCTAAGGCGGCGGATGATGAAGGGACGAAAGCCGAGGCTCCTGTTGAGACGCGCAACAAACCGCTGACCGCCGAGGACTTGGCATCCAAAAAGCGCATAGACAACTGCATCCAATCCGTGGCCAACCTGATGGGCGGCGCCCCGGAAGACGAAAGGAAGAGGGTGAAGGCTCTTGAAGAAGAGGCGTTTGTTTGCTGCAGGGACTCAACTTCCGCAACGGCAAGCGACCTCGCACGTCTTGACGTCGCGATGGTGAACGCCATCAACAAAATAGGGAATGCCGACAGGACGACGAAGGACAAAAGCCTCCGAAAGCATTACCAATACTTAACCGGCTGCCTGGAGTGGGACTGTGAGGTAATACGCAGGGCGATTAAAGACCTAAGCCACCCCGAAGGCACTCATTTTTAACATCCAATGCGAGAACTGCCCGTCGGCCAAAGGACATGGACAGTTCTCCATTATACAATTTGCAGCAACGGACATCCGGGCGCATGGGCAACATCCATGCGCCCGGATGTTTTTTTGGGGGCTTATTCTTAAAATATAAAATATGTTAAAATCCGCCGTTTAGCGGATTTTTTTGTTAAAAAAATTGGGAAATATACTTTAAGGTTGTATCTTTGCGGCGTCAAATTTTAAAAATTAAAGAACAGTAAACTACCCACAGGCTAAAGACCTGTGGGCTTTGCAAGAAGGGCGAACCTTCCTGACGGGCGTGTTTACGAACGCTCTTACACAGTCTGACAACAAGTCATTCTGCTTACTTGCAAAAATATACTTGCGCAAAATATTTATACTTCCATTGATGTCCGCATTTATGGTGCGTCCGTCTTTCATTTTATACAAACCACGTTTGATGCGTCGCCCTGAGAACTCAGGAATGTCGGCATCTCCATATTTAGGGATGTAATCCAAATCCACGGCACTTGCCTTGGAAGTGTAGCTCTCCTCTATGGATACGAAGTTTATGCCGTGCAATTCGCACTTGCTCCGTAATTTCGCATGTAGTTTGTAATACGGAATGGAT
>Ga0310697_10005999_pt1 | contig 11624 bp, 9 predicted proteins | sample 172DNAGHGlowgp2_FD_203883 | JGI IMG/M metagenome (GOLD analysis project Ga0310697, IMG submission 203883) | Sheep rumen microbial communities from Palmerston North, Manawatu-Wanganui, New Zealand - 1728 DNA GHGlow gp2 (v2) (version 2) | ecosystem: Host-associated > Mammals > Digestive system >... | reverse complement strand
TATGGCGATGGGACAAGGGGCCACGATGGCATTGCCTATTTTTGCCTATTATATGCAGAAGGTATATAAAGACAAGTCGCTAGGCTATTCAGAAGAAGAACTGTTTGACCTTCCTGAAGACTTCGATCCCTGCGAGAACCTCTTCGACGAGGAAGACAAGGAGGAAGTGGCTTCAAACGACGAGGAAGTGATTGAGTAACTGGCGAATAAGATGGAGATAATACTCTATGTCCTCTTGGGGGGATTGTTGGGTGGCGGCGTTGTGTTTATCATGATGCAACACATGGTCTCGTCCCTCCGCATAGACGCTCAAGTGAAGCAGAAAGAGGCCGAACTGCTTCGCGAGCAGAACGCCAAGGAGATGAAATTGCGTTCAGAGCAGTTTCAGGAGCAGCTGAAGGTGGTGAGGGAGCAGTTTCATAACCTGGCTTCACGTCTGCTCAATGATGCCAGCAGTCAGTTGCAGTTGCGCAACAAGGAGAGCTTAGAGACTATTACCAAACCTATCAACGACAACTTTGAGCAGCTGCAGCAGGCTATTCGCGAGAATGAACGCGAGCAGGCACGTACCGCTGCATCGCTTACCGAACGGCTCCGGCAGGTGGGCGAACAAGCTGAGCGCATGGACAAAACCGCCACTAAGCTGACAAATGCCCTGCGGGGCGATTCAAAGCAAGCCGGTGACTGGGGCGAACTGGTACTGCAGGAGCTGCTGGATGCTCAGGGATTCCGAAAGGGTATCGACTACGATGTGCAGGGCACTATTCTCGATGCGGAGGGCAATGTGGTACTGAACAGTGATTCTGGTCAGAAGATGCGGCCGGATGTAGTGCTCCATTATCCTGATCGACAGGATGTTATTATCGATGCAAAAGTATCTGTCAAGGCTTATTATGATTACGTGAACGAGCCGAATGAGGTTCTGAAGAGCAAGCATCTCGACCGGCATTTGCAGAGCTTGCGCTCCCATGTGAGGGAATTGGCAGCAAAGGACTATAGTAGATATGTACAGTCGCCGCGAACTGCCATCGATTTTGTTATCATGTATGTACCCAACGAGGCATCGCTTCAGGCAGCCCTGGCACGTGATCCTCGTTTGTGGCAAGAGGCTTTCGATCAGAAGGTTTTCATCAGCAGCACGCAGAACCTCTTCGCCATTCTGCGTATGATTCAAATTGCCTGGCGGCAGCATAGTCAGACGGAGAATCAAAAAAAGATTGTAGGCATAGCTGAGCAGCTGCTTTCCCGCATAGGCTTGTTCTGTGAGCGCGTCAGCAGGCTTGGACGCGACATCCAGCAGCTGACCATCGATTATGAAGAGGTGCAGAAGAGTGTCAACGGCCGCCAGGGCATCACGATGAAGGCCAACGAGCTGAAGAGCCTGGGAGTGAAAGAAGACGTGAAGCACCCCATTCCTGCGAATGACCTTTTTGAAGTTTAAATAAGGAGTAAACGCCATGAATATAGACGAAACACTTCGTATAGAACAATTACGAAAAGAACTGCATGAGCACAACTATCGTTACTATGTGCTGAACCAGCCTGTTATCAGTGACCAGGATTTCGATTTCCTGATGCATGAACTGCAAGATTTGGAAGCCCGTCACCCTGAGCTTTATGATGCCAATTCTCCCACCCAGCGTGTCGGCAGCGATTTGAGCACAGAGTTTCGCCAGGTGGCCCATCGCTACCCAATGCTGTCACTCGCCAACACCTACAGTGAGCAAGACGTGCGCGACTGGTATGAGAGCGTGAAGAAAGGGCTTGGCGGTGAGGATTTCGAGGTCTGCTGCGAAATGAAGTACGATGGTCTTTCCATCTCGCTCACTTATGTCGACGGCCGTCTTTCACAGGCAGTTACGCGTGGCGACGGTGTACACGGCGATGATGTGACCAGGAATGTGAAAACCATCCGTGCCATTCCCCTGGTGCTTCCCGGCAATGGCTATCCCCGTGAGTTCGAGATTAGGGGTGAGATTCTCATGCCCTGGGCCTCGTTCGAGCGGTTGAACAAGGAACGTGAAGCAGCCGAAGAGCCACTTTTTGCTAATCCTCGCAATGCTGCCAGTGGCACGCTGAAGAGTCTTGACTCTCGCGTGGTGGCGTCCAGGCAGCTCGATGCCTATCTCTATTATCTCTTGGGAGAGCAGCTCCCTGCCGAGGGGCATTATGAGAATCTTGAGGAAGCACGCCGATGGGGATTCAAGATTTCTGAGGGTATGAAAAAGGTGAAGACCGTCAATGAGATACTCGATTTTATCAACTATTGGGACACGGAGCGCAAAAGTCTTCCTGTAGCCACCGACGGTATCGTACTGAAGGTCAATAGTCTAAGGCAGCAACGCTCACTTGGCTTTACGGCCAAGAGTCCCCGGTGGGCCATTGCCTATAAGTTTAAGGCAGAGCGTGAGTGTACGCGTCTTTTGGAAGTTACTTTTCAGGTGGGCCGCACAGGTGCAGTCACGCCCGTTGCTAATATGGAACCTGTTCAGTTGGCAGGGACAACGGTGAAGCGTGCCACGCTCAACAATGAGGACTTCATCAGGAGTTTCGATTTGCATATAGGTGATTATGTCTATGTGGAAAAGGGCGGCGAGATTATCCCCAAGATTGTCGGGGTGGATATTGAGCGACGTCCCGTCATTGTCCAGCCGGTGCAGTTCATCCGGAAGTGTCCTGAGTGCGGCACGCCGTTGGTACGCTATGAAGGTGAAGCTGCATGGTATTGTCCTAACGACAGTGGTTGTCCTCCACAGATCAAGGGGCGGATAGAGCATTTCATAGCGCGTAAGGCGATGAACATCGACTCCCTGGGTCCAGAGACCATTGACGACTATTATCGCCGAGGATTGATTCGGAACGTGGCAGATTTGTATGAAATCAATGTGCAGCAGATCAATGGCGACGGCAGCCGAACAAAATCAGCTCAAAGAATAGTGAATGGCATTCTGAAATCGAAGGAAGTGCCTTTCGAACGACTGGTGTTTGCTCTGGGCATCCGGTTCGTAGGTGAGACCTCTGCAAAGCTGCTGGCCCGCCATTTCAAGAATATTGATGCGCTGATGGGTGCAAGTTTGCAGGAACTGCAGGAGGTGGAAGGCATCGGCGAGATTATGGCCAGAAGCATCATCGGCTATTTCAATGATGAAGGCAACAGGGCCATTGTGGAGCGTCTTCGCGGCTATGGCCTGCAGATGGCTCTGACGGAAGAGCAGACGGCTACGGCCTCTGACAAGCTGGCAGGGAAGAGCATCGTTATTAGCGGTGTCTTTGCCCGCCATTCCCGCGACGAATACAAACTCATCATTGAGCAGAACGGAGGCAAGAACGTAGGTAGCATTAGCGGGAAGACCTCCTTTGTCCTTGCTGGCGACAATATGGGACCTTCCAAATTGGAGAAGGCTAAGAAGCTGGGTGTTCCAGTGATGAACGAAGATGATTTTTTAGCACTGATAGAGAAATGAACGTTATAGTATCTGAAGAGATAAAGCAGGTCTGTCCTTCCTTTGTAGGCGCGGCTGTTGAAGCCTCTGTGCAGAACACGGAGTTTCATCAGGAGTTATGGGACGAGATACACCGCTGGGAGACCAAGTTTCGCAGCGAACTGACTGTTGATTCACTGAAAGAGATACCCAGCATTGCTGCCACGCGTGCCGTTTACAGGAAATGCGGAAAAGACCCTTCGCGCTATCGTCCTGCTTCGGAAGCACTGATACGCCGCATGCTGCAGGGCAAAGAGCTTTATCAGATTGACACGCTCGTTGACTTGGTCAACCTGGCCTCGATTGTCTACGGTTATAGCATCGGTGGCTTTGATGCATTGAAGATGGAAGGCGACACACTCACACTGGGCATCGGACGCGAAGGCGAGCCCTATGAGGGCATAGGGCGCGGCATGCTGAACATTGCCGGCCTGCCCGTCTATCGGGATTCTATAGGTGGGGTAGGTACTCCTACGAGCGATAATGAACGTACTAAAATCACGCTTTCAACAACCCGGCTGCTCGTTCTCATCAATGGGTACGACGGTGATGAAGAAAGAGTGACGGCGAACGCCAGATTCATACAAGACCTGCTGCGCAGGTATGCTGGCAGTGATGGGGGGACGGTGAAATTATATCGATACCATGAAATTGCCACAGAACACCGGACTTGTCCTTGAGGGAGGAGGCATGCGTGGCGTGTTCACCAGCGGAGTGCTCGATGCTCTGATGAAGTACGAATGCTACTTCAAGTATGTGGTAGCTGTCTCGGCTGGTGCCTGTAACGGGCTTTCCTATATAAGCCGACAGCCTCGCCGGGCGCGATACAGCAACATCGACATGCTGCAGAAGTATGGTTACATCTCGCTCAAGAGCCTGCTGGTTCAGGGCAGTATTTTCGACCCGAACATCCTCTATGAGCGTTTCCCCAACGAGATTGTTCCCTTCGATTTTGAGACCTATGAGCACAATCCTGCCGTTTATGAGATGGTGACTACCAACTGTCTTACTGGCAGGGCTGAGTACCTTTCGGAGAAGCACGATGTGCGGCGTATGACTGCTATTGCGCGAGCCACCAGTTCGCTGCCTTATGTATCACAAATTACGAGAGTCGACGGTGTTCCGATGCTCGATGGTGGCATTACCGACAGCATACCTGTTCAGCGGGCAATAGAGACGGGGCATCCGCTGAACGTGGTAGTGCTGACGCGCAACCGCGGTTTTCGTTCCTCTGAACCGGATGTGAAGGTGCCCAAGTTGTTCTACGGCGAGTTTCCTCGTCTGCGAGTGGCACTGAGCAGGCGCACGGAGGTATACAATCAGCAGTTGGACATGGTTGAGCGAATGGAGGACTGGGGCGAGATTATAGTAATCCGTCCCCAGCTCCCAATGGAAGTTGATCGCTTATGCCGTGACCCGGAAAAACTGGAACGCCTCTATGAAGAGGGATTTGCCGAAGGCTCACGCTTCTGCCAGCAGTATGGTTAGAATCCGTCCATGCTGCGTTTCAGCTGCTCCACCATGTCGCTGAGCTTCCTCAGTTCCCTGGGTATCCGTATGTTCTGCGGACAGTGAGGCTGGCATTGCCCGCAGCCTATGCAGTGATCGGCCTGACGGTTGCGTTCTATGCTTCTGTCGAGGCTGATAAGATACTGGCGGCGATGCTTGCGATACTCGTTGTCGCCCACTTCATGGGGCAGCATGCCTTCGTTTTTACACTTATTATAATGTACGAAGATACCGGGGATATCCACTCCATAGGGGCAGGGCATGCAGTATTTGCAGTCATTGCATGGAATGTTTTCCAGACCAACAATCTTGTGAGCTATGTCCTTATGAAGGTATTCGGTCTCTTCCTCTGTGAGCGGCACCAGCGGGCAGTAGGAGAGCAGGTTGTCCTTCAGATGCTCCATATATGTCATGCCGCTCAGCACGGTGAGCACACCCTCCGGGGTACCCGCATAGCGGAAAGCCCATGATGCAACAGACTTCTCGGGATTACGCTGCTTCAGTTCTTTCACCAGATACTGGGGCAGATTAGCCAGGCGGCCTCCTAACAGCGGCTCCATGATGACGGCCGGTATGCCTCTTTTCTGCAGTTCAGCATAGAGGTAGCGGGCATCTGTATTGTTGCCGTTTATCTCGTTGGCAAAGTCCCAGTCAAGATAGTTCAGCTCTATTTGAACGAAGTCCCATTTATATTCATCGTGATGCTCCAGGAGATAGTCAAACACCTTGATGTCGCCATGGTAGGAGAAGCCGAGGTTGCGTATGCGTCCTGCCTCCCGTTCCTTCATCAGGAAGTCCAGCATGCCGTTGTCCAGGTATCGGCTGTGCAGGTTGTCCATCCCGCCGCTGCCGATGCTGTGTAGCAGGTAGTAGTCGATATAGTCTACCTGCAGCTCCTTCATCGAGTTGTGGTACATCTCGATGGATGCCTCTCTGCTCCATGTCTGCGGATTGAAGTTGGAGAGCTTTGTGGCCACGTAATAGTCTTCGCGTTTGTGACGATGGAGGGCTATACCCGTGCAGCGTTCCGAAAGACCGCGGCAGTAGGCGGGCGAGGTGTCGAAATAGTTCAGTCCATGCTCCATCGCATAATCCACCTGCTTGTTGATCATCTCCTGATCGTACTCGTCTGGATTGTCCGACTTGCTGGGGAGGCGCATCATGCCATAGCCCAGTAGCGACACCTTTTCGCCTTTCAGGTTTTCCCTGTAGGTCATCTGACCCACGGGTGGTTCCACCTGTTTCTTATATTCTTCAGCAGCTTTCTGCTCCTGCTTGTTGCCTCCTGTGCATGCCGCCGCCAGTGTGGCTGCCGTCCCTGCTCCGAATATCTTCAGAAATGACCGTCGGGATATGTTCTTTTTCTCCATAATATTTCTTTTTAGATGTTCTTGTGAACTTCATGACCTTCCACGTAGATGGCAGAGAATGGGCGGGCGGGGCATACATACTCGCACGCTCCGCAACCGATGCATGCATTCTCGTTGACAGCGGGCACCTGTGGACTTTCTTCATCCTCTGGGACGAGGGATACCATCTCTATGGCCCCGGCAGGGCAATGGCGGGCGCAGTTGCCGCACTCCACTCCGTCCTCTACAGGGATGCAGTATTTTTTCACCCATACTGCATGACCAATCTGTATGCTCGATTTCCCGATGCTGTCCAGAGGTTTGATGGCTCCTGCAGGACACACATCAGAGCAGCGTGTACACTCCGGCCGACAATAGCCACGCTCATAGCTCATCACCGGCTGCATGAGGTGCATCAGGTCTGTGGAGGGACGAAGCACGCTGTTGGGGCACTCCGACACGCAGAGCTGGCATCCTGTACAGTGGGTAGCCATATTCTGTGCTGAAAGCGAGCCGGGAGGGGTGAGAGGTGTCTGACGCTCTGGGGCCACCTTGTCTTTTATCTCAGCAAAACCCCCGTCTACCTTCTTCGCTTCCTGCGCGATGGCAGCGGTTGCAGTCATGGCAGAGGCGAGAAGGAACGAGCGCTTGCCGGCATCTACGGGTGCTGCCGTGCTTGCCTTGGAAGAGACACCTTCACTGCCGTAGGAGGACTTTACGGTCTTTCTTTCGTAGTGCAACGCTCCGAACTTGCAGCTGCTGATACAGTCACCGCATACCACGCAGCGGCTATAGTCCACCTTATGGTTCTTGTAATCAATGCATGCGGCCTTGCAGTTCTTGGAGCAGAGCGAGCAGTTGCGGCATTTCTCATCGTCGAAGCATATCTTCAGCAGGGAGTACCGTGACAGGAAGGAGAGCGCGGTGCCTACAGGACAGATGGTGTTGCAATAGGAACGTCCGTTGCGCCATGCCAAGATGAAGAGCAGTGCTACGGTCAGCAGGGCAATGACGAGCACGGGCATGGATTTCAGCCATACGTCCACCTCATAGAAGGCGTAGCTGTCTATCGATTCTGCAAAGGATGCAAGGATGTTGTTCAGTGTTTTCCATACCGGCTGCACAATCATGGTCACGATGCGTCCGAAAGCACTGTAGGGAGCCAGCAGCTGCACCAGTGAACCCACACCGGCGAGAAGGGCTGCGAGGAAGATGAGAAGGGCAGGGTAGCGCAACCATTTCTTTTCAGCCGAATAGCTGTAGCGGTTCTTCTTTCTCTTCTTGCCCATCCAGCCGAAGACATCCTGTAGCACGCCCAGTGGGCAGATGACCGAGCAGTAGATGCGGCCGAAGAGCAATGTCAGCACTACCAGCAGCGCTATCACCACTGCGTTAAGAGCCAGTACGGCTTCGAGGGCTTGAACCTTGGCCATCCAGCCAAGCCAGCCGTGCAACGTCCCCGTGAAGTCGAGAAACAGGAAGGTGAGTCCGACAAAGAAAGCCGTTGCCAATGTAAGTCTAACTTTTCTCAGCATGCAATTGTATTTTTTTTGTTTAGTTTTACTATCCATATACTCACTTCATAGAGCAGCCACACTGGCAGGGCCACCACTAGGAGGGTAAACGCATCGGTAGTGGGTGTGATGATGGCTGAAACCACAAGGATGGCCACCACGGCATGTTTGCGGTATCGCGCCATCATGGCTCCGCTGATGAAGCCCATCCTGCCCAGTATGGCACAAACGACTGGCATCTCAAACACCACTCCCATGACAAAGCTCATGCCAATGAGCGTGTCGATATACGACTGGAGGGTCAGCATGTTCTCCACATCAGGGCTCACCTGATAGGTACCCAGGAAGCGTACAGTGAGCGGGAAAACCAGCAGATAGTTGACGATGGTTCCCAGGGCGAACATCAGGTAGGCGGAACAGACTATCCACGTGGCTGCCTTCTTCTCATTCTGATAGAGTGCAGGGGAAATGAAGGCAAAGAACTGGTAGAGCACATAAGGCAGTGCTGCTATCAGGCCAGCATAGAGCGATACGCGCATGTGAGTCATGAACTGCTCCGTAAGTCCAATGTTCATCAGGCTTACTTCGAAGTGGTTGTCGATGCCTAACCACTGATAGCTGATGAAACTGCCTGTACGCGGTGCCAGTACGAAGGCAAAGACCCAGTCCTTCATGCAGAAAGCAGCAATGCCAGCTACTACGACCACGACAGCGGAGCGGATAATGACCGTGCGAAGCTCGTCCAAGTGCTCCCAGAATGTCAGCTGTTCATCCATGCGGCACAGTTTTTATGAGGATTTTTTCTGACCGCCTTCGGGCTCGTCGGTCTCTTTCATCCCTTCCTTGAAGCTCTTGATGCCTTTCCCTAGACCGCGCATCAGCTCAGGTATTTTTGCTCCGCCGAATATCAGCAGAATAATGAATGCTATGACCAGCATTTCTTGTAATCCGATTCCAAACATAGTTTTTGGGTTGTTACGTTTTTTGGATTGTTACGTTTTTGAGGTGTTACTTCAGAAAGGGGCAAACTGCTCGTTCTCTACCTGCTTCACCGCCATGCACTCCATCTCTACGAGCCAGCCCGGACGGCATACGGGAGCTTGGACGATGATGACGGGCTTGCCGGGGAAACGCTCTTCGTATAGCTGGCTTACAACGGCATAGTCGGCAATGTCGCGCAAGTAGACCACCATCTCGCCCACATCCTCATAGGTGAGGTCAGCCTCATGCAGCAGGGCCTCCACGTTCTCCCACATCCGTCGCGTCTGGCGGGTGACGTCCTTCGCGTGGAGAATCTGCCCCTTGTTGTCAATGCTGGCCGTTCCAGAGATGAACACCTGGCGGCGGTCTCCATAGTCAACGCGCACGCCGCGCTCAAAGCTCACGCCATAGTCGCTCGTGCGGTTAAGGTGGGTGGGGGCATATAGGTATTGTATCTGCTCCCGACTGATGCCCGCTACGGCATAGTTGTCCATCTGGGAGAGCACGTTCGGATCCTGCTGACGTCCGCCGATGCCCGTAGAGGCGATGAAATGGGTGTGTTGTGTCAGTCCTTGGGTGAAGAACACCTGGTTGCGTGCCCTTACCACACCGCCGTAGTTCAAGTCGATGTCGTTCACGAAGAACCATGTTCGGATGCAGTTGTCTGCCAGCGTACAGCCTTCTTGGGTCAGCTGCATGATATACTCGTTGAAAAGCAGGCGCGTCTGATATTCCGAATTTGCCGCAAGGTTATGCATGGAGGCGTTCCACAGATGGCGGTAAGCTCCGTGAGACACCTCATAGAGACCGCTGGGGAGCAGCCGTGTGCTGACGTTCGACATCATATATACCCAAAGGCCCACTTTCGTGCCGTCGAGCGGTGCTTGTTCAATGATGCTTTTGGCGCAGTCGCTGATGTCGGCCAGCAGCACCTCGTCGGCCTGGTTGGCAGCATCGCTCAGAAAATAGCGCTTCAGCACGGCAACAAAGCTCTTCAGCAGTCCTCCTGTCAGCTGCTGATAAGCATCGAGTATGGCATCCAGCTGCTGCTGATAGCTCAACGTGGCGTGCCGGACGTGCAGCATGACATGACACTCTTTTACTTCGTTGTCGCCTTCGTAGCAGAACACTTCTGCGTAAGCATCCTCGTATTGTATGGTTTGTTGGTAGCTCATCTTTATTTTTTTTGGCGATTGCAAAGTTACGACTTTTTTTTCAGTCCTCCAAATTTTGACATTCGATTTGGGCGACAGAGCCGCGCAGGTTCGGAACGAATTGAATATTTATACGGATATATACCGTTTGTAATTACTTGAATTTCAGTCGGTTGTAATTAATTGTTAATTTACCTGCAATTTGATATTAACCATCTCACAATTAATATTAAATTGCAACACAATTTGGTATCACCAACAAAACTATTCGAGCAAAACTGTATATATGCAATACCTCAAAGTTACAACAATCAACTTGTTGATTTAATAACTATAAACCATATTTATAATTAATAACCGTTAATTTTAACCAAATTAATTAACAGACTGTAGGAGCGTCATTTTTTTTCACTAACTTTGCAACATCAAAACAATCAAAGACGCAAAAGATGAAAAAGAGCACGATATGGACAATAGCAGGCGTGATGGGCTTCTCGTTCCTTGGTCTTCTGCTTCTTCAGATATCCTATATTGAGGAGATGGCTAAGATGAAGAAAGAGCAGTTTGATGAGAGCGTCACGCGAGCGCTCTATCAGGCCTCCCGCAAACTGGAGCTGGACGAGACGCTCCGCTACCTGGAGAAAGACGTGAACGAAGTGGAGCGGAGAGCATATATTCAGGATTCGCTGCATGTAGACGGCCTGAACGGGGACATCCGTCACAGTCATCAGTTTGCCGTCTCTGCCGATGACGGTACGGTCTACTCAGCATTTGAGCTGAAAACGTTCACCACCAAGCCCTCATCCATCCCCAAGGCCGTCATCATGCACAGTGACAAGAGCCAGATGTCGGAGGCAGCCAAGTCTTTTCAGGAGATTGTTCGCAACCGCTATGTCTACCAAAAGGCACTGCTCGACGAGGTGGTCTACAATATCCTCTACACCGCGAGCGACAAGCCCCTGAAGGAACGCGTCAACTTCAAGCTACTCGACCTGGACATACGCAACGAGCTGCTAAACAACGGGATAGACATGCCCTATCACTTCACGGTGTCAACGGCCGACGGCCGCGAGGTCTACCGCTGCTCGGAATACTCAGAGGAAGGCGAAGAATGGGGCTATACGCAAACGCTCTTCCGCAACGATCCCGCAGCCAAGATGGGCGTGGTGAGAATCCACTTCCCGGACATGAGCTCATACATCTATTCCTCCGTTAGGTATATGATACCGGCAGTGGCGTTCACAGTGGTGCTGCTCATCACGTTCCTCTTCACACTGGTGGTCATCTTCAGGCAGAAGAGATACACAGAGATAAAGAATGACTTCATCAACAATATGACCCACGAGCTGAAGACGCCCATCTCCTCAATCTCTCTTGCGGCACAGATGCTGGGCGACGACTCCGTGGTGAAGAGTCCTGCTATGATGAAGCACCTCGGAGGCGTGATAGGCGATGAGTCGCGACGGCTGCGATTCCTGGTGGAGAAAGTACTGCAGATGTCGATGTTTGACCGTGGCACGGCTTCGTTCAAGAAGAAAGAACTGGACCTGAATGAGCTGTTGGAGCAGGTGGCCTCCACGTTCACCCTCCGCGTGGAGCATACCGGAGGAAAAATCACCACAGAGGTGGAGGCAG
>Ga0310697_10005998_pt1 | contig 11625 bp, 11 predicted proteins | sample 172DNAGHGlowgp2_FD_203883 | JGI IMG/M metagenome (GOLD analysis project Ga0310697, IMG submission 203883) | Sheep rumen microbial communities from Palmerston North, Manawatu-Wanganui, New Zealand - 1728 DNA GHGlow gp2 (v2) (version 2) | ecosystem: Host-associated > Mammals > Digestive system >... | reverse complement strand
ACTGTATTTTGAACAGGTGGTTCTTCAGTTTCTTCCAATCCTGTCATAATATCGTCATCTGGAAGTGGAATATCTGAATCGTCAGCACCTGCTGTTGTATCATCATCTGCAAAAATATCATCATCACCAAAATCTAATGTGAAATCGTCTGAATCATCAATTGCTGTATCAATATTGTTTGTCTCTGGAGCATCTACTGGTGCTGCAGGTGGTGTTTCTTCAACTCCTGGCACAGTATCATCGTCATCAAACATATCCATTCCTGGTAATGGAAGATCTTCTTCTACATCAGGTACTTCAATATTTGTTGTTGGTTCAGGTCTTACTTCACCCTTCTTTGGTCTACCTCTTCTATCTGCTCCTGTATCATTAGGATCAAATGGTAATCTTGCTTTTGGTGCTTGAGCAGGTTCTTGTTTAGGTTGTTCTGGCTGTGCAGGTGGAGTCTGTGGTTTATTTATAACTGTTTTAGGTGGCTCCGGTGCATCAGCACTATTATTACTTAAATCAAGTTTGTTACCCATTGGTCTTACTGGCTCTGGTCCTTTAGCTTTTGATGTTCTAACTGACGCAGGAATAACAATAGGTCCGCTCATTTTTTCTTTATTATTTTGTTGTTCTATAATATCTATTCTTATACCAGTCTCTTTTTGAGCTTCTTTTGTCTTAATAGCTTCAGTATTAACTCTCATGATCATACCATCAGCATTCATTAAGTCCTGGTACTTTTGACATTCTTCTTGTAAAACAGCTTTAACATTTGTAGGCAAGCAATTAATAACGATTTTTAACTGATCATCATTATATTGTGCTGCTATATTATTAAAGCTATCTGAATACTTATCTGTATTCTTACCCAACTTCTTAAAGTGAGTTAATATATTTTGTATTTCTAATTCACTTACTTCTTTTTCGTTTGAATTAGAATAATTAGCATCTTCTGCATCTATTTTATAATATAATTTGGCTTCCTTTTTTACCCTTGGCTTGTTAATTAAACGACAAACGCTCTCCATTTTTCTGTCGTTTCCTAATAGTGCATTATAAACACCTATACTAAATAACTTAACAAGGAATGAGCATCCTGGTTGATGTCTATCAGTACAAATTAAAATAATAGAAGTTTCATTTCCTTCCATATCTTGTGCTTCATCGCTAATATTATCAAGTTTCTCAAAGATAAATTTATCTATTTGCTCATAATTAGAATTTGCAAAAGGTTCCAAATCCTCACTAATAATAATTCTATCATACGTTTTATCTTTTTGTATCTCTTTTAATATTGCGTTGAAGTAATACACATTCTTATGAGAAAGAATTTCTTTGTATTCTTTCTGATATCTCTTAACTATTGCATCTGATATTGCATCACTACTAACCGCAAATAAAACTTTCATTTGTTAACCCCTCCAACCATTTACTACTATAGCAAAAATTAATGGTAATACTTGACAAATCATCAAGATTGTAACGAATGTAATGATTAGATAAAATCCTCTATCTCTTACATCCAATTTTCTTATACCTAAAACATATTGGAAAATAGAACCTAATGCTATACCAACAAAGCAGAATGGTATACTATAGATTCTTACTATGTTTAGAATATATGCAACAAAACCAAATGTTGCAGAACCGTATTTATCAGTATATTCTGCAAGATTATCTTTAGCTGATTCTTTAATCGCAACTAATTCTGTTGCTTGTGTTGAATTTAGGATTTCTTCTCCTGTAGTTGCGTATGCATTTGCAAAAAAGCATGCTGCCGTAAGAAAAGCTAAGCATATCAACAAAACTCTTATTCCTCTTTTTACCATAATTATATTTTGAACCTCCTTTAGGTTAATTTTTAAGCCTTATTCATATACAATTATACCTTAAAAACGTTAAAATATCAACCTAAAATGCGAAATTTATCATACAAAATATACAATATATCTCAAAATAATTTTAATCTTAATATTATTTTTTGTCAAACGATATTAGATATTTTTTAAATATATTTTTCCTTATTTCCCTAGGATTTTTTATCCTTCTGTCACCGCTAAAATAAGTATTCCGACAATAACACTTAAAATGGCTAAATACTGCTTCTTTGTCATCTTTTCCTTCAAAAATATTCTTGCTAGTATCACTGAAACTACACATACTGATGAAACGATTGGTGCTGCAATTATTGCATTTCCACTCATTGCAAATACATACATTAATTGTCCAAATGTTTCAAAAATAGATGCAAAGAATTTATCCTTTTGAGAAAGCCAATTCATTTTTTCTTTTCTCAAGTATATAAATATTGTAAATATTACGGCTATAATTAAGTAAGTTAACTCATAAGATGTATTTGCTACTAATTCAATTGTATTCTCAGTTACATTATGAAGTGGTGTAACAGCCAAGTCTAAAAAATACGCATCTAATAGACCTCCTATTGCATTAAATACTGAATATAAGACTGTCATAATAAATCCGATAATAGCTAATTTCTTTCCAACTTTCTTAACACTTTCACTTTCGCCTCTAGCTTGAAATAGTCCTAAAAACACAACTCCTAGCGTTACAAATATAACACCTATAAGTGAAAGCAAACTCATTTTTTGATGTAAAATCAAAAAGCACAAAACAGCTGTAATAGCTCCGGATGAATTCTCAACTGGCGAAGCAATTGAATCTTCAACATACTTTAATCCAAAGAATGTTAGTACCATTGATAAAAAATAGCACATAGATACTGGCATATAAATTAAAATATTAATTGGATCATAATCAATATTTTGAGTAATCAATACAAATAAAGCATGTATTCCCATTGCAATTCCAACAAAGACACAAATCTTTAAATGACTATATTTTTCCTCTGTAACCGATCCTTTTTTATAAAAAATATCTGCAATTCCCCAGCCTAACGCCGTTAATAACGCACATATAAACCACATAATAATTCCTCTTTCATTTGCAATTTTAGTTATATAGCATATTGTTTAATGCTATCATTATTCCTAATTTTCCATACTCATATGTCAAACCGCCTTGCATATATGCTGTATATGGTGGAATCAATGGTCCATCACAACTTAATTCAATTGTTGATCCTGGAGTAAAACTTCCACCTGCCATAATTTCCATGTGAGGATATCCTGGCATTGAATCAGGCACTGGTACAACATATGCTTCTACTGGAGCACCTTTTTGAACTCCTTGGCAAAATTTTATTAATTTTTCTTCTGATTTTAATTCTATTGTTTGAATTATATCAGCACGTTTCTCGTTATATTTTGGACTCACTCCGTCAAAACCATATTTTTCAAGCATTCTACTTGCAAAAGTCATTGTTTTTAATACTGACTTAACCACTGAAGGTGCCATAAACAATCCCTTATAGTATGACAATAGTTGATTAAAGTTAGCTCCCATATCTTTTCCTACACATGGAGCAGTTAGTCTTTCAGCTACTGCTTCAATTATTTTCTTCTTACCTACTACATAACCACCACTTGTTGCAATACCAGCCCCAAGATTTTTCATAAGAGAACTAACAAAAACGTCAGCTCCAACTTCTGTTGGTTCTTTTTCTTCAGCAAATTCTCCATAGCAATTGTCAACCATGACAATTACCTCGTCATTAACTTCTCTGATTGTATTAATTACTTTCTCAATCTTGTCAATATTTAAACTCTTCCTTTGAGAATATCCTCTTGATCTTTGTATTTCTACTAGTTTAACATCTTTCTTTGCTAGTCTTTCTTTGATTTTTTTATAGTCAAAATCATCATTAACTAGGTCTATTTGTTCATACTTAACTCCATTTTTTACCAATGAATTATCACTTTCTCCCTCTAGTCCTATAACACTTCTTAAAGTGTCATATGGTTCTCCTGAAATACTAATCATAGTATCCCCATGCTTTAAAAGGCCAAAAAGTGTAATTGTTAAAGCATGTGTTCCACTCATTATTTGAGGTCTAACCAATGCATCTTCTGCCCCAAATATTTCGGCATAAATTTTCTCAAGCTTTTCTCTTCCCCCATCATAATATCCATATCCTGTTACCTCGATAAAATCTGATGTAGAAACTTTATTTTTTTGAAATGCTTTTAATACTTTTGCACTAGCTCTTAAACAATTCTCATCATACTTTTCGAAAATTGTCTCTAGTTCATTTTCTACTACTTCTGCTTCTTTAATGATATTTTCATTAATGTTATATTCTTCATACATTCTATATCTTAATTCCTTCCAAAAAATATATTAAAAAGTGGATACTTTAAAATAAAGTGTCCACTAAAAAATCATATACACTTTAAATTTCTATTTCTTATATGTTGTAATTTCTATACTCTCAATAATTGGTTGATTCTCCTTAAGTACAGTTCCATTATCATCTTCAACTTTAGTTTCTTTAGCAATTTTATCAACTATGTCTATTCCCTCGAATACTTGTCCAAATACTGTGTATTGTAAATATATGTGAGGTGAACCTCCATATTTTGTATAAGCTTCAACAAGTCCGTCTGGATATCCACTAGTTTTCATTTGTGTTGCCATAAACTCACTTGGATTTTGTTGTTCAATAAAGAACTGACTTCCAATACTATTTGGTTGACTTGACATAGCCATACATAAAGCTCCCTTATATGGGAATAATTTATAATCAAGCTCTGTTCCAAATCCTTCTCCCCAAATACTTTCTCCGCCGTAACCTGTTCCTAGAGGATCTCCACCTTGAATCATAAAATCTTCAATGATTCTATGGAAAGATCCATTATTATAATAACCATTTTTTGAATGAGTTACAAAGTTTTCTACAGCTTTTGGTGCTACTTCTGGGAAGAACTTAACTTTTACATCTCCATATTCTTTTATATGAATAATTGCTATTTCTTCACCATCTTCTGGCATAGACATTTGCTTTTCTGCCGCTTGAGCAAAGTCTACATTGTAGATTGAATCTTCAGCATTTTCCTCTGCTGTTTGATTCTTGTTCGCTGTGTTAGTTTCACTTGTCTCATTTTTTGGTTTTGAAGTATACTTTGTTTCTTCCTTTTTACCACATCCTGAAAGAACAAAAAGCATACCTACTAAAACTATTATAAGTAATGCAATTTTTGTAATTTTCTTCATTTCCTCACCTCTGTATTTTATTAATCTTCCCTCATTATATATCAGAATTCACGATAAGAAAAGAAAAACTTTCACAGAAAACGAAAAAAGATGAGCCCCCAAATACTCACCTTTTACTATCAATAAATTTATATAATTGATTAATTTTCTACATGGCCAGATCCATCATCAAATAATCTATCTAATCTTGCTTTTATCCAATCTAGTATGCTATCGACTCTTTCTGTAGTATCTCCGTCAACAGAAGCTGAAACAGAATTGTCTGTAGTTTCTATTTCCATCTTGCATCCTGACAACGCAAATAATCCAACAGATAATATTATAAAAACAATACTATATAATAATATCTTCTTCATATGTTTATCCCCCTTTAATATCTTTAGAGTTTCTTCCTACACTTATTATTATACCACTTTTTGACGCAAAATGGAAGTTTTTTTACTAATATGTAATATTTAAAGTCTATCATCAAAATAGCTACTAATTTCTTCTAAATTATCAAAATTTGTTTGTCTAAACACATCATATGCAACAATAGCTACAGAGTTAGATAAATTAAGTGATCTTAACGTCTTTCTCATTGGAATTCTTATTGTTTTATCAATATATTTTAAAAGAGTATCTTCAGGAAGTCCTTTTGTCTCTTTTCCAAAAAGCAAGAATACATCTTCCATTTTTGAATAATCCACATCAGAATATACATGCTTTCCTTTTGTTGTAACAAAAAACATATTATTTTCCTCAGGTTTATATTTATCCAAAAATGATTTAAAGTTTAAGTGCTCTTCTATATCTAATTTATCCCAATAATCTAAACCTGCTCTTTTTACTTCTCTTTCTGAAATTGAAAATCCTAGTGGATATACTAAATGAAGCTTTGCTCCTATTGCTGCACATGTCCTTGCAATGTTTCCTGTGTTTTGAGGTATCTCTGGTTCAACTAAAACTATGTTTAAATTCATTTCATTATCTCCTTTAACAATGCACATTATAACACAACCCAATAGTGTTATTCAATGAATTATCTCTTATTTAAAAATATTATAACTATATTAAGTTCTCATTAAAAAATGATTACATTTATTGAATTATAAAGGAATTATAATATAATTATTTTATACTATAAGGTAAGGTGGTGAATTTATGAAAGTTGTATTTCCAACAGAAGGCTCAATCATAATGCTTAAGCAAGATGTAGATACTTTACAAGCTTTTTATAATACAAATTTAATGCAATCTAAAATGTATTCATACTACAAAGATTCAAATACATTAATACAAGTAGGAAACTTAAATTATCCACCAAAAGAGCACTTCATTGTTTTATACAATGCTCATCCATTAACTGTACAAGAGATGCAAGAAATATTAAATATTTCACTAGGCAAAGATCCAAATGCAAAAAATAATGTACAGGAAGAACAAACAAATGATACCCCGATAACGGAGAGTACCGGAGAAAAGATTTCCGACAATGATATAATGTCAAACCCATTTTTTGCTACATTAAGACAAATAGATTAATTCGAATAAAGAGGTAAATTATGCAAAGGAATCCAGTTAGAATAATTAATACAAAAAAAGAATATTTAGATATGAACCTAATTTTTTCATTTTCTTGTAAGTATAATGGAAAAAATTATGTTGCAATTAATAACAATGATACAATATTTGAATTCAATAGTAGATACGCAAACTTGGATATATACGAAATAGTTCAAGAGAAATCTAATGCTATTATAGTTTCTGACGTTAATAGTAGCGATTGGGATTCAGTAAAAAAATCATTGCAATTTGACGTTTTCTCAAAAATGAATCAACAATAAATAAAAAATAAAAGATAAGTCAATATGACTTATCTTTTTTATTTTGCTTTTTTATTTTATAATACATCATTTTCTTTAAGTATTTCATAAACTCTATCTACAGGAAGACCAATTACACTCATATAATTTCCTTCAACGTCAGAAATATATCTTGTAAAACTACTTTGTATTGCATAAGCTCCTGCTTTATCATATGGTTCCTCATAGTCTACATAGTCTTCTATCTCTTCTTCTGTCATGCTATTTATTGTTACGTCTGTCTTGATAGCTTCCTTGTATTCTTTAACACCATCATCATTTTCAATCATAATAACTAAACCAGTATATACAGTATGAGTTTCACCTTGTAAATTATTAAGCATCTTTATTGCTTCTTCTCTATCTTCTGGTTTTCCATAAATATTGTCATCTTTAACTACCATAGTATCTGCACCTATGACAGCTCTATAACCTTGTGTATTTTCAAATACATCTTTTGCTTTTCCATAAGCAAGTTTAATTGCTAAGTCTTCTATATCATCTGTTACTTCCATTTTTTCTTCATAGTTACTTGGAATAATTTCATAATCTATCCTTGCTAAATCCATTATTGAAGCTCTTCTTGGTGATTTTGAAGCTAATATTATTCTCATATAATTATTCCTCCTTAAAAACATCTTCGTCAATTATATTATTTAAAATCCTGCGTGTCAATTTAAAACATGTAAAAATAAAAAGGGGTCCCGAGAAGCATGTAAGTGCTTGCTTCTCGAGACCGTTGGTTACTCAAGGAGTATTAGTCAATCCCTCTGTCTATTCTGGCTGCACGAAGGTAAGGTAGTTCGCGTCAACGTAACCCCTTTGCCCAGTCTGGGTGACGTACACGTACAGATAGCCGTTGTTTCTCTCTCCAGACAGCAACTGAACCTCAGTACCAGGTTTGAGCTGAACGATCAGTTTTCCACCTTTCTTAGGCTCTTCCCTGAGATTGAGCTTTCCTTCATTGGTGACATACAGAACTGTTCCGGCAGTCAATCCAATGTTGGACGGACATTCACACAAATCTTCCACAAGTACAAGGCTGTCAGAATATGCATATCCTGTATAGCCTGTATCAAATGATCTTACAAGCACGTATCCATTAACCTTGACGGTACTCAGGATCCATACAATACCATTTGGCGGAATGTGTGAAATAATTTTTGACTCTTCATAGGGTGTTTCCCTGATTGGCAGCAAGTCTTCCTCATTGGAATACGCTATTGCGTTGACTTGCCATTCGTCATCGAACTTGAGATTATACTTCTTTACGAGGTACCTGGTATCTACGTATCCCCTATTCCCATTCTTAACAATTTCCACGTAAATGTAATTGTTTTCGACATAGTCATTCAGGATGCGTACCTCATCATTCCGCAGGATGTACCCACAGGAATTATAGGATTTTGCAGGTCCTTCTCTGTACAGAAGTCTTTTTTCGACGTTTGCGTATGCAATAGTCCCAATCGGCCAAGTAACGTCAGAGTTTTGCTCATCATTAACCTTGGTAGTCGAAAGCTGACCTGCATAAGCATAGCCTTTCAGCTGGTCGCTGACAGTCTGAACATAAAGGAAACCGTTGGTGACCTTTGTGTTCAAAACCACAACAGCCTCGTCGGTTTCAAGCCAACGAATCAATTTTGAGGAGTCGTCCGTGCTCGCTTTGGTTCTGAGTCGAAGCCTTTCAGCAGATGCGACATACAGTATTTCCCCTTCCAGGTATCTACTTGCAGTGGCGCGTTCTTCTCTGGTAGGCTGTTTGATCGGCTCAACCTTCTCGGTAGTAAGGTACTGTCCATATGCGAAGCCATTTTCACCGGTAGAATTCACACGTACTTGATAGTAGCCATTTCTGTCGACGTTCGACATAATGGTCAGCTGTTCGCCACGTTTGATCTGTCCGACGATTTCTCCCTGAGGAGTAGCCCGCAGATTGAGTTTGGTTTCGGCACAGCAGTATACAGTAGTCCCAGGAGTGAAACCAGCAGCCAATGCGATGATTGGCGTGGAGAGCATCATAGCAAGGATCAAGATCCCCACCATCAGTCCCCGAGTAATAGAGCGACGTTCCGTCTTTTTCATGTTGTCTCCTCCTTATTCAAATAATGACGGTAACCACTTATTATTATAGCATTTTTGTATAAAAAAGCAATATATTTATCCTATTTTATGTAAAGTACTCTGCATATAAGTTTTTTTCCTTAAACCTTGTATTTTCCCCTACTTTATGTTACAATTCTTTTTGGTTTGTATAGTATTTATATAAACAAAAACAATTATAAGGAGGGCCAAAAATGGATTTTGAACAATGGACAGGTTTCAATCCAGGCGATTGGAAGAATAGAATCGATGTTAGAGATTTTATTCAAAAAAATTATACACCATATGAAGGTAACGACAGTTTCCTTGCTGGCGCTACAGATACTACAAAAAAGCTTTGGAATAAAGTTTTAAAGCTATTCGAGGAAGAAAGAAAAAAAGGCGTATTAGATGTATCTTGTGATGTTGCATCAACTCTTACAAGTCATGGACCAGGATATATCGACAAAAAATTAGAAAAAATTGTTGGGTTACAAACAGATGCTCCTCTAAAAAGAGCAATAATGCCTGAAGGAGGTATCCGTATTGTTGAGAAATCATGTGAAGCATATGGATATAAAGTATCTGATGAATTAGAAAATATATATCACAACTATAGAAAAACACATAATGATGGAGTTTTCTCAGTATATACTCCAGAAATAAGAGCAGCTAGATCTGCTCACCTATTAACTGGTTTACCAGATGGATATGGTCGTGGAAGAATTATCGGAGATTTTAGACGTATTGCACTTTATGGTGTTGATGTTCTTATCGAAGAAAAGAAAAAAGATTTTGAAAATACTCGTTCAAATTATATGGCTGATGAAATTATTCGTTCTAGAGAAGAAATCTCTGAACAAATTAAAGCTCTAGAAGACTTTAAGAAAATGACAGAATCATATGGTTTTGATGTTTCAAAGCCAGCATCTAATGCTCAAGAAGCTATACAATGGCTATATTTTGGATACTTAGGTTCTGTTAAACAACAAAATGGAGCAGCTATGAGTTTAGGAAGAACTTCTTCTTTCTTAGATATCTATATCCAAAGAGATCTTGATAATGGAACTCTTACAGAAGAAGAAGCTCAAGAATTAATGGACCACTTCGTTATGAAATTACGTATGGTTCGTTTCTTAAGAACACCAGAATATAATGAACTATTTAGTGGTGACCCAGTATGGGTTACAGAGTCTATTGGTGGTATGGGAATTGATGGTAGAACATTAGTTACAAAGAACTCATTTAGAGTTTTACACACTCTATCTACTTTAGGACCATCTCCAGAACCAAACTTAACAGTTCTTTGGTCAACACGTTTACCACAAGGATTTAAAGATTTCTGTGCAAAATTATCTATAGAAACAAGTGCTATTCAATATGAAAATGATGACTTAATGAGATCATATTGGGGTGACGATTATGGAATAGCTTGTTGCGTTTCAGCAATGAGAATTGGTAAACAAATGCAATTCTTCGGCGCTAGAGCAAATTTAGCAAAAACACTTTTATATGCAATTAATGGTGGTAGAGACGAAATGACAGGAAAACAAGTTGCACCAAAATATGCACCTGTTACTTCAGAATATTTAGATTACGATGAAGTTTGGGAAAAATTTGACCAAATGATGGACTATGTTGCCCAAATATATATTGATTCTCTAAATATCATTCACTATATGCATGATAAATATGCTTATGAAAGTTTTGAAATGGCATTACATGATAAGGAAATACTAAGAACAATGGCTTGTGGTATTGCTGGTATCTCAATTGTTGCTGATGCTTTCTCTGCAATGAAATATGCAAAAGTTAAAGTTATCAGAGACGAGACTGGCTTAGCTGTTGACTATGAAATTGAAGGTGACTTCCCTAAATATGGTAATGACGATGATAGAGTTGATTCAATTGCAGTAAAAATTCAACATGAATTTATGACAAAATTAAGAAAACAAAGAACATATAGAAATGCAAAACCAACTATGAGTATTTTAACAATTACTTCAAATGTTGTTTACGGAAAGAAAACTGGAAATACTCCAGACGGAAGAGAATCAGGAGCTCCATTTGGACCTGGTGCAAACCCAATTCATGGTAGAGATACTCATGGAGCTATTGCAGTATTAAATACTATAGCAAAATTAGATTACAAAGATTCTGAAGATGGAATTAGCTATACATTTGCTATTGTTCCTTCAGCTCTTGGAAAAGATGCAAAAACAAGAATTAAAAATCTAACATCTTTATTAGATGGATATTTCTGTCAATTATCACATCACATAAATGTAAATGTATTTGATAGAAAACTTCTTGAAGATGCTATGGAACATCCAGAAAAATATCCACAACTTACAATTAGAGTATCTGGATATGCAGTTAACTTTGTTAAATTAACTAGAGAACAACAATTAGACGTTATAAATAGAACAATCCATGAGAGAATCTAGTTTAGTTTTAATTGAAATAGTAAGCAACTTGATGTATAATCAAGTTGCTTTTTTATAACATTAGAAAGGATTTATTATGGTAGGAAGAATACATTCATTTGAAAGTTTTGGAACAGTCGACGGACCGGGAATAA